>Ga0209107_10001008_pt1 | contig 15891 bp, 17 predicted proteins | sample LakErihyJuly2011_2_FD_187460 | JGI IMG/M metagenome (GOLD analysis project Ga0209107, IMG submission 187460) | Freshwater microbial communities from dead zone in Lake Erie, Canada - CCB hypolimnion July 2011 (SPAdes) (version 2) | ecosystem: Environmental > Aquatic > Freshwater > Lentic >... | reverse complement strand
GACGTGCACCACGGTTGGATGGAGGACCTGCTCTTCAATGGCGTGGACAGCGGTCCTTATGTCTCCGGATCCCACGTGACCGTGCGGCGCGTCGTGCTCGACGCCGGTCGACCGGTCGGCCCCGGCGGCTTCATCGGCCACCACGGCATCACGTTCGCCGGCCAGGCGCATCGCCTGGAGGAGTTCGAGTTCAAGGCGCGCTTCCATCACGACGTGAGCTTCAGCCCGTGGACGAACGGCAATGTCGTCCGCGCCGGCGACGGCGTCGACCTGACGCTCGACTTCCACAAGCAAGGCCCCTTCGCCAACCTCATCACCAACGTGGTCTCCGCGAACGGCGCGAACTTCTTCGCCTGCGGCGGGGGCGATGATCTTGGCCTCGACGCGGGCGCCTGGAACATCTTCTGGAACCTCAAGGGACGGAAAGGCGTCGGCTTCCCGTCGGCGGAATTCTGCCCGGCGGCGACCACGTTCGTGGGCGTCGACATGCGGGCCCCGCGCGGGTCGCCGCTCAAGGTGCTGCCGCTGAAGTCGGGCGAGCCGGCCGACCTCTGGCTGGCGCTACGCGCCAAGCCGGCCGCGCGCTGATGCGCGTCAGCGTCGTCATTCCCGCGTTCAACGAGGAGAAGCTCCTCCCCGCGACGCTGGTCGCCGTCGGTGCCGCGGCCGAGGCCTTCCGGGCTCGCGGCTGGTCCTGGGAGTGCGTGGTCTGCGACAACAACTCCACGGACCGGACGGCTGAGCTAGCGCGCACGGCCGGTGCCACGGTCGTCTTCGAGCCGGTCAACCAGATCAGCCGCGCCCGCGACGCCGGGGCGCGCGTCGCCACCGGCGACTGGCTCGTCTTCATCGACGCCGACTCGCTCCCCTCCCGGGAATTATTCGCGGACATCGCCGAGCGCATCGCGGCTGGCCGGCATCTCGGCGGCGGGAGCACGGTCGAGCTCGAGCCGGGCACGCCGCGCTCCGCCCGCTTCGTCTGCGGGCTCTGGAATCTCTGGAGCCGACTCGCCGGCTGGGCCGCGGGCTCATGCGTCTGGGTCGAAGCGGCCGCCTTCCGCACGGTGGGTGGTTTTGGCACCGAATACTACGCAGGTGAAGAGGTTTTCCTTAGCCGCCGGCTCAAGTCTCTGGCCCGTCGCTCCGGCCGCCGCTTCGTGATCCTCGCCGACCATTCGTTGCGGACGTCTTCGCGTAAGCTGAAGCTCTACACGCTCACGGAGGCGGGCCGGTTCTTCTGCCGCATGCTCTTCACCGCTGGGCGCGCGGCGAAGCGGCCGGAGAACTGCGAGCTCTGGTACGACGGACGGCGCTGAGCCTCAGAGTCGGCGCTTCTTACCGGCCGGGATCGGGAAGACGGTCAAGCGGTCGGAGCGCACCTCGACGGCGTCGCGGTGGCGCAGGCGGCGTGCCTCGGCCGGGCTGACGATCTCATAGTGCCGCGCCGCCGTGATGCGGTCGGCGATTTCCCAGCAATCCGTCGGGAGGTTCACCCAGCGGGCGGTCGGCACGGTCCGCAGGTCGAAAGGCCGCGAGTAGCTGCGCAGGGTCTTGCGCGGCCCTTTCGCGTACTCGTGGAAGTAGGACATCGCGAGTTCGCGTACGCTCCGGTAGACTGGGTCGCGCCAGCGCAGGCAGATGTAGTTCGTCTTCGAGATGGCGCCCCATTTGCCGTCGACCCGGAACGGCGCGATGACATGGTCCATGTCCTGGTGGGCGCTGAAGTCCAGCAGCAGGGGCTGGTGGCCTTGCAGCCAGAGCGCGAACGCCGCGACCATCGCCCCCTCGATGCAGTGCGCACGCCCGGCCGCCAAGGTGGACTGCACCGAGCGCGCCGTATCGCCGTCCGGCTCGAAGTTCTGGGGCAGCTCGACGAGGAAGTCCTGGATCGCCTGCGGCGTGCGCAGCCGCGCCAGTGTCCGGGCGTACGTCAGCGCGAGGCCCCGTTGGCGGGCGAGTCGGAGGCGTTGCGGGTAGGACATGGCCGGCGTCCCGACAGACTGGGCGCGGCGCCCCGTCGGCTCAAGGAGCGAGTGCGCCCGGGATTTCGGGTTGTCCCGTCGGAGGGTTTCTTCAACCTCCGGCCTTGTTCATGCCACTCTTCGACTTCACCTGCGCCGACGGCAGTCGGTCCTGCGAGCGGTTCCCCGGCGCCAACTGATCATGGACGCGCAACTACTCGACCAACTCCGCTGGGGCGCCCTCAGTCTGCTCCTGCTGGTCATCTCGATCGGCCTGCACGAGTTCGGCCATGCCTGGGTGGCCGACCTGCGCGGCGACCTGCTGCCGCGCGCCCAAGGTCGCGTCACCCTGAACCCGCTGGCGCATGCCGACCTGCTCGGCACCTGGGTGCTACCAGGCATCATGATCTTCCTGCCGATCCTCCTAGGGCGCCCGCTGCCGTTCGGGCTTCTGGGGTGGGGCAAACCCGTCCAGATCTCACTGGCCAATCCCCGGACCCGGCGGATGGACGACATCCTGATCACCCTAGCCGGCCCCGCCATGAACGTGGTCCTGCTGCTCGTCTTCGCCCTCATCGGGCAGATTGCCGGGCTCGTGCCGGGCGCGGCCGCCGGCCATGATTTCACCCGGTTCCTGCTGACGGGCATCGTCATGAACGCCGGTTTGGCGGCCTTCAACCTGATCCCGCTCCCCCCGCTCGACGGGTCGCGGGTCTTCTACCGTCTGGGTATCTACAGCACGGAGGTCTTCGGCTTCCTGTCCCAGTGGTCCTTCTTCATCCTGATCATCTTCATCAACACCGACTTCTTCTACGAGGTCGTCCGGTGGTTGATGACCCCCTTCCTGAGTCTGGCCCAGCTGATCTGGTCGGCCTTGGGCTGACCGGCGGCCACCTTCGTCTTGCCTATTTTCGGCCTCCGCCCGAAAGTCGCCCCATGCAGACCCTCGGCGAACGCCTCCAAGAAGCCCGGCAGCGACTGGGCGTGACTCTCCGCGAAGCCGCGGAGTTCACCAAGATCCGCACCGACTACCTCCAGGCGATGGAGGCCAACCAGTTCGAGTCGATCCCGCTGGCCGACGTCTACAAGCGCGGCTTCGTCAAGGTCTACGCGAAGTACCTCCGCCTCGACGACGAGAAGGCCGGGGCCGATTTCAACACGCACCACTCCGCCAAGGCCGCGCGTCGTCCGCTCGATGCCGCCGGCGAGGAAGAGCCCGCCTTCCAGCCGGTCGCCGGTAGCCTCGCGGTCAACCGCGACACCTTGATCTACGTGGTGGGAGGCGTCGCGTTGGCGGGCCTGCTGATCTGGGCGTTTTTTCGCTGACCGGTTCGCCCCCTCCGCAGGCGGACCGGACGGAACCAGCCAAGGCCGTGAAGCCCCAAGGTCGCCTGCATCAGGTCGGCATCCGGGCGTTGCAAGCGAGCGTGAGTTATCGCCTGTGGGAATTGGACACGCATGAGGAGCGGGCCGGCGGCCTGCTGCAGGCCCGGGATCCCGAGGTGCGCGTGATGGTCCGCGGGGAGTTCGTGCTCGAGTCCAACGCCATCGAGAACCTCAGCGTGCGCATCGACGGCGTGCCCTTCGGTATCCCGCCCGACACGTTCGGGCGCACGCCGGTGAAGTTCCCCGACCCGACTACCGTCCCGCCCGCCGCGCCCGCGAAGCCGGCCGCGGCCAAGCGGAGCCGCTAGGCCCGCGGGGGTTGACCCCGCCGCTTTCCCGCCCTAGTCCTTCCGTCGTCTTGTCCTTCCGCCCCGACCATCGCGTCCTCGTGCTCAACCGTCTCTGGCAGCCGGTGAACATCGTGGGGTTGTTGCGCGCGATGAGCCTGCTGTTCCGGGGGCGCGCGGCCGCCGTGCACGCCGACGACGGCCACCACCGCCTCTTCAGCGCCGCGGAGTGGGTCGATTTCTCCACGCGCGAACCGCCGCCGGCCGCCGAGTCGGTGCGCTCCCCGTGCATCGTCCTGCGCGTCCCGCGGGTGCTGCTGCTCAATAGTTACGACCGGGTGCCGCGCCGGGAGATCCGTTTCAGCCGCCGCAACGTCTACCTGCGCGACGCCCATACCTGCCAGTATTGCGGGCGCGTCTTCCGCGAGGAGGAGCTCAACCTCGACCATGTCGTGCCGCGCGATGTCGGCGGCAAGACCAACTGGGAGAACATCGTGACCGCCTGCGTGCGCTGCAATTCCCGCAAGGCCAACCGTCTGCCGGAGCCCGCGGGCATGACCTTGTGCCGCGCCCCGGCCCGGCCGAAGTGGCGCCTCGTCGTCGCCTCCTCCCTCTCGTCCGATGAGCTCGCGGTCTGGAAGGAGTTCCTCGAGGTCACGCCCGCGGGTCAGTTGCCTTGGCGCAACTGAGCGGAACGTCCTTGGTGCGGGTAACCAGATTCGAACTGGTGTCACCACTTTGGAAGAGTGGGGTCCTACCACTGAACGATACCCGCGGGACCAAGGACGGCCACTATTCCCGGCCCCCGGGGGCGGGTCAAGCCTCCCGAAGGGAGGGACATCCTGGAGCGGGTAACCAGACTCGAACTGGTGTCACCACTATGGGAAAGTGGGGTCCTACCACTGAACGATACCCGCGGGCCAGGACCGCCGACTATGCGGCCGCCGCGGCCTTGGTCAAGCGGGCTCCTTATGGATGACGCTGAAGGAACCGTTGGTCTCGAGCACGACGTCCTTGGCTTGTTCGATATTGGGGCATCCGCCCGCGCGGAGGGCGGCCATCAGCTCGTGGTGGGTGATGCGCTCCCGTTGCAGGATTTTTTCCAGGACGACCCCGTCGCGCACGAGGAAGACCGGTCGGCCGACCAGCGCCCATTGCGCCCAGCGGAAGCGGCGGGAGAGCAGCAGCATGATCCAGTTCAGCCCGATCAACGTACCGGCGAGGAAGAGCCCACCGCCGAGGCTGTTGTCGCCCCCGTTCATCGCGTTCTGCACGGTGTTGCTCAGGATCAGCAGCAGGATGAAATCGAACGGCGTCATCATGCCCGTCTGGCGCCGACCCGTCAGCCGGATGAGTCCGAGCAGGAAACCGTAGACGATGAGGCCGCGCACGAGGAGCTCCCACCACGGCAGGACGGGCACGAGCATGGTGGCCAGGTCGAAGTCTGGGCGGGCGGCGGCGAGCATGCCACGGAGGTTGGCCCAAAAAGGCGCGCTGGCCATGCCGTTTGCGCTTCACCGCCCGCCTTCCTTCGTCATCGTGCTTCGCATGGCCCGCACCAAGACCTCCGCCCGCAAGACCTCGACCGCGACCGATGTCCTGCTGATGGCGACCCCGACCAAGAATGCCGACCTGCGGTGGTTCTCGGGTTTCCACGCTTCGGACCCCTTCCCGGCCTTCAGCATCGGCGGCCGGAAGGTCGGCCTGCTCCCGCTTCTCGAGGTCGGCCGCGCCAAGCAGGAGTCGGCCCTCGACGAGGTGCTCAACCTCACCGAGATCATCAACGACCTTCGTAAGACCAACCCGACCGCGGGCGTCCCCGACGCCATCGTCTTCGCGGCGGTGCAGCGCGGCGTGCATCGTTTCCGCATCCCCGCGGATTTCCCCGCCGGCCTCTTCGTCCGCCTCGGTGAGCTCGGCCTCGAGCTGACGCCGGTCACCGGCGCGCTCTTCCCCCACCGCTGGGTCAAGTCCAAGGCCGAACTGGCGGGCATCCGTGCCGGCAATCGCGCCGCCTGCGCCGGCTTTAAGGCCGTGGAGAAGGCCCTCGCCGAGTCTAAGCCGGATAAGAAGGGCAAACTTTTCTGGAAGGGAGCGGTCCTCACCGCGGAGGTCCTCCAAGACGAGGTGCAGGCCGCGGTCATCCGCGCCGGCGGGCTTTGCGATACCGGCCTGATCTGCGCGCCGGGCGACCAGGCGGTCGACTGCCATTGCCAGGGCTCCGGCCCCCTCTTCGCCGGCCAGCTCCTCGTGCTCGACATCTTCCCGCGCGACCGCGCATCGTGGAACTACGGCGACATGACTCGCACGTACCTCAAGGGTAAGGCCACGCCCGAGCAGCGCCGGATGGTCACCGCCGTCAAGGAAGCCCACGGCCGCATCATCAAGGCGCTGCGGGCCGGCAAGACCGGAGCGGAAATCCATCGGATCCCCGTCGATTATTTCCAGTCCCTCGGCTACCATACCGGCCCAGTCAAGGGCACGTACGTCGGCTTCTTCCACGGTTCCGGGCACGGCCTGGGTTACGATATCCACGAGGAGCCCTACCTCTCGTTGCGCAACCCCGCGCCGCTGCTGGCCGGTAACGCCATCACCGTCGAGCCGGGCCTTTATTATCCCGGCATCGGCGGTTGCCGCTTCGAGGACTGCGTCGTGATCACCGCCCAGGGGTGCGAACTGCTCTCGAAGCATCCCTACCGCTGGGAGATCGCCTGAGCATGGCGACGGGCCGGGGCAGGGCGGGGACCCACACGACGTTGACCGACGCCGCTCGTCCCGTCGCCGAAGCCTTGGAGCGTCATGGCCGCGTCTCCCGCGGCGTTATCACCGCCGGCCTGGGCGCGCGCACCTTCTCGATCAAGGTCGTGCCGATCACGGGTGGGCTCCGCGTCACGGTGGTCTCGAAGGGCTCCCGCCAGGACCTCCGCGTCTACGGACTGACCATCGAGCGCGTGCGCGCGATCCTCAGCGGTCCGGATTTCTCCCACTATCTGTTGAATCTCCCGAAGTGAGCGCCGCCCCCGAGATCCTCGCCGAGACGGCCGTCGCCGATTGGACGGCGACCGGCGAGGGCTGGACGCACTTCCCTTATTGCGCCGCCTATGCGGCGCCGACCTTGCCGGCCCGCTGGTCGTCCATCCTGTCGGGCCGATACCATGCGGTCCTGGAAAGCGGCCGCACGGGCAGCCTCACGATCGTCGTCCCGCACGCGCCCCGCGCCCTGGCCTTCCACCCGGGCGGCCGGGTCGTCGTCTCCAATGAAGCGGGCGCCCACGAGGAGCCGACCGAACGCCCCCTGGCGTTCCTGCGTCGTTGGGCCCGCGAGGTGCGCGCCCCGCGTCTCCCGGGCTGGCCCGCGTTCCAAGGCGGCTTCATCGCCGTGCTCGCGTATGAGCTCGCGACGCAGTTCGAGCCGGTGGCCGCGGCCCCCGCGGACCCGGAGGTGCCGCTCCTCACCTTGCTCGACGCGTCCGAGGCCCTGGTGCATGACGCCGCGACCGGGCGTCTGACCGTCGTCGTCCTCGCGGGCGGCGGCGCATCAGCGCACCGCGCGGCGCGCGCGCGGGCGCAAGCCCTCGCCGCGGATTGGTTCCGCGCGGTGGCGACCCCGTCCCCGCCTCCCGGCGCCGCGCCCGCCGCGGCCGCGGTCCCATGGCGCGCGTCCCTCGACGAGCCCGCGTTCGTGCGAGCCGTGACCCGCGCGCAGGCTTACATCGCCGCGGGCGATACCTACCAGGTCAACCTCTCGACGCGGCTCGAAGTCCCGGCGGTCGATCCGCTCGCGGCCTACGAGGCCATGCGCGCCGGCAACCCGTCGCCCTATATGGGGTTCGCGCGGCTGCCGGGGGCCGCGCTCGCGTGCGGCTCGCCCGAGCTGCTCGTCTCGGTCGAGGCGGGACGCGTCGCTTCCCGGCCGATTGCGGGCACGCGTCCGCGCGGCGCGGACGAGGCGGCGGATCTCGCCTGGGCGCGGGAACTCGCGGGCGATACCAAGGAGCGCGCGGAGCACCTCATGCTCGTCGATCTCCTGCGCAACGACGTCGGCCGTGTCTCGGCACCGGGCACCGTGCGCGTCCCCGAGTTCATGGCGGTCGAGCGCTACTCGCATGTGATGCACCTCGTCTCGCAGGTCGAGGGCGACCTCGCCGCCGGCGCCACGCCGGCCGACGTCATCCGCGCACTCTTCCCCGGCGGCACGATCACCGGCGCCCCCAAGGTGCGGACCATGCAGGTCATCGCGGAGCTCGAGCCGGTCGCGCGCGCCTTCTACACCGGCTCGTTCGGTTGGATCGGCGCCTCCGGCGACCTCTGCCTCAACATCATCATCCGCTCCCTATGGACCGCCGAGGGCCGCGCCTTCGTCCAGGCCGGCGCCGGCGTGGTCGCGGATTCCGACCCGCGCCGGGAGCACGCCGAGTCCTGGCGCAAGGCGCAGGCCCCGCTCCTCGCCGCCGCGCGCGCGGCCCTTCCATGAGCCGGGTCTGCCGCAACGGCGTCCTCGCCGCGGGCGACGCCACGCCGGGCAGTTTCCCGGCGGGCGCGGCTTTCTTCGAGACGCTCGCCCTCCGTGCCGGCCTAGTCGAATGCCTCGACGACCATCTCGCGCGCCTCCGCACCGGCCTGGACCGCGCGGGGCTCGCGGCCGGGCCGCTCGCCGCCGGCGACCTGGCCGCCTGGCGGGCGGCACTACGGCTCCTGGGCGGGCGCGAGGGCGTGCTGCGCCTCGTCGTCGGCCCGGGCTTCGAGGAACTCGGCCTGCGCGCCCTGCTTCCGTCGCCCGCCGTCTTCGGTCTGCGTTCGCTCCGCACCGTGCGCGACGCCCCGGAATGGCTCCCGCGTCCGAAATCCGCGCCATGGGCGAACTCGCTGGCGGCCTCGATCGAGCTGCGTTCGCTGGGCGAAGGCGCCGGCGTCGAAGGCGTGCAGTTCGACGCGCGCGGCTACGTCAGCGAAGCCTCCCGTTCGAGCTTGGCCTGGGTCGAGGACGGGGTGTTGAGCGTCCCGGCAGCCTCCACGGGCCGCCTGCCGGGCACGGCGCTCGGCCAGCTGCTCCGCTGCGCCGGCCTGCCTGTGCGCGAGGTCGAGGCGGGCGTGCCGCTCCGCGCCGATGCCATCCTCGTGCTACGTTCGACGTTGCCGGGCGGCGGCGCCGCGGTGTCGCGCTGGGACGACGCCGCCGGCCGGCCGCTGTGGTCCGGCGATCCCGCCGCCGCGCGGCCCCTGCTGACTGCGCTGGCCGCCTGGCGGGCTCAGCGTTGCGTGAGCCTGCCGTAGAGGGGCAGGGCGCTCGCGAGGATGAAGAGCGCGAGGAAGGCGACGCTGAGTAACGCGGAGAGGCTGACGGTGACGAGCAGCTGGGCCAGGCCGCGGGCGGCTTCGGTTTCCGGCAACCGGAAGGCGCGGTAGGCGATCCCCGTCGTCACCAGGCCGAGCCCGAAGAGGGTGAGGAGCGCCGCGGTGAAATGATTGAAGAAGAAGTTGGTCAGCGCCGAGATCGCCCCGGGCTCGCTGGCGATCAGCGTGAGCAGCACCGGCTGGGCCCGGAAGGCGATCGCTCCCGCGGCGGCGGGCAAGGCGGCGGTCAGGAAGACGGCCAGCGCCGAGGCCAGCTTCTGTTCGCGGGGGGTCATGCGCCGAGTGTCCCCCAGCTTTCGCGGGCGGTCAACGCCGGGATTCTCCCTCGCCAACGGGGCCAAACCGCCCTAGGTCTAGGCTTCGCATGGACCATTGGATTCTCTGGCCCGTCTTCGTCCTCCTCAACGGGTCGGCCGCCGCCATCTCCCTCGTTTCCGGCACCGTCGTCGCCCTCTCCCATGCGGAATTGGAGGATCTGCGCCGCCGTGACGCGAAGGCGGCCGTCTCGCTGGAGCGCAGCCGCGGCGACCAAGGCAACACCCTGGCCGCCTTCGAGGTCCTGATCGCCGCCTTTGTCGGGATGAGCGCCCTGCTGGGCGGCATCCTCGTCGGAGGCCGCTTCCTGCCAGATGCCCTCGCGGGCGGGGCGCAGCTCGCGGTCGCCGCCCTCGCGATCGTGGCCGTCTCATTCTTCATGGCGTGGCTCACGGTCATGCTGCCCCGTAAGGTCGGTATCCATTTCCGCGTCGTCCTCGCCCCGCGGATCGCCCCCGCGCTGTCGCTCGTCCGCGGCGCGGCCTCGATCCTCCGGAGCTTCGGCAAGCTGCATGACTCGCTGGCCCCGCCCGCCGAGTTCGGCGTCGACCAGGCCGACGCCGACATCGGGAGCCTCGCGCGCGCCGCCGCCCGCGAGGGTAAGATCACGCAGGCCGAGAGCAATCTCGTCGCCAACGCCGTCCGCCTCGATGATATCCCGGTCTCCCAGGTCCTGACCCCCCGCCCGGTCGTCACCGCGTTAGATGCGGACCTCACGATCGCCGACGTGCTCCGCCTCTACCCGAACGTCCCGCACGGCCGGCTGCCGGTCTGGGAGAAAAACCCCGACCGTATCGTCGGCCTCGTCCGCCGCCGCGACCTCCTCAAGGCCGCGGGCGAGGACCGCCATGCCACCAAGGTCCGCGAGCTCATGGGCAAGGCGCACATCGTGCCCGAGAACGCGAACCTCTCGGACGCCCTCCACGACCTCGTCCGGAACCATCATCAGCTCGCGGTCGTGGTCGACGAGTTCGGCGCCTTCGCCGGCGTCATCACCCTCGAGGACATCTTCGAGTCCCTGCTCGGCGTCGAGATCTACGAGAAGGACGACCCGCACCCCGACATGCGCGAGCTCGCCCGCCAGCGCGGTCATCGCCTCGGGCGCAAGGGCGCCGGCGAAGCGCCGGCGAAGCCCGCGCCATGATCGGCGGCGTGCTCGGCGCCTGGGTCCACGACCTTGACCCGGTTGCGATCCATTTCCCCGCCAGCTGGGGTCTACGCGGCGTCCATTGGTACGGTCTCGCGTACGCGGCCGGCTTCCTCGCCGCGGCCTGGTTGCTCGGCCGATGGCGCCGCCAAGGCCTGGCGCCCGCCCGCCACGCCGCCGACGAATCCACCCTGGTCACGGCGGTGATGGTCGGCGTCCTCGCCGGCGGTCGTCTCGGCCATGTGCTCCTCTATGCGCGCGACGAGTTTGCCGCCGACCCGCTGATGGTCTTCCAGGTCTGGAAAGGCGGCATGGCCAGCCACGGCGGTTTCCTCGGCGTGGTGCTAGCCGGTCTCTGGTACGCGCGCACCCGCGGCGTCCCATTCCTCGCCGTCGGCGACCTGCTCTGCGCGCTGGCGCCGGCCGGGATCCTCTTCGGACGCCTCGCCAATTTCGTGAACGCCGAGCTGGTCGGCCGGACGACCGACGTCCCGTGGGCGGTGATCTTTCCGCCCGAGGGTCCCTCGCCGCGCCACCCGTCGCAGCTCTATGAAGCCTTCGGCGAAGGCCTGCTGCCGCTGGTCTGGGTGCTGGTGCGTTACCCGCGCCGCCTCCCGCTGGGCCGGCTCGCCGGCGAATTCCTGCTCCTCTACGCCGTCGCGCGGATCGCCTGCGAGGCGTTCCGCGAAGCCGAGGACGGCTACATCCTCGGGCTGACCGCCGGCCAGTTCTGGACGTTGCCGCTGGCGGCCACTGGGCTCTGGCTGATCTGGCGCGCCCGGCGGACGGCTGAATGATGTTGCCCGTGCGCGGGGACGGTGGGAGAAGCGGGGCGCGCCATGACGACCGTCCCGCTCCTTGACCTCGGCCCGCAGAACCGGGCCCTCGAACCGCAGTTCGAGGCCGTCTTCCGGGAGGTGCTCCGCTCGAACCAATTCATCATGGGGCCGCGGCTCGAGGCCTTCGAGAAGGACTGCGCCGCCTTCCTCGGCGTGAAGCACGCGCTCGGCGTCTCCTCCGGCACCGACGCCTTGCTGCTCGCGCTGATGGCCCTGGATATCGGGGAGGGCGACGAGGTCCTGCTCCCGGCCTTCACCTTCTTCGCCACCGCCGGCTCGGTCGCCCGCCTCGGCGCCACCCCGGTCTGGGTCGACGTCGACCCGCATCACTTCAATATCGACCTCGCGGACGCCGCCCGGAAGGTCTCACCCCGCACCCGCGCGATCATGCCGGTGCATCTCTTCGGCCAGTCCCTTGACCTCGACGCGCTCCAGGCCTTCGCCGCCGCGCACAAACTCCGCGTCGTCGAGGATGCCGCGCAGTCCATGGGCGCCCGCTGGAAAGGCCGCGCCACGATGTCCGTCGGCGATCTCGGCGCCACGAGTTTCTTCCCCTCCAAGAACCTCGGCGGCATGGGCGACTCGGGCCTGGTCACGACCCAGGACGACGCGCTCGCCGAGCGCGCCCGCATCCTGCGCGTCCACGGGATGCAGCCCAAGTACTACCACCGCGAGGTGGGCGCGAATTTCCGCATGGACCCGCTGCAGGCGGCGCTCCTGCATCTCAAGCTGCCGCAGCTCCCCGGCTACAACTGCGCGCGCGCGGGCAACGCCCTCTTCTACCACGGCGCGCTCAAGGGCTTGCCCGGTATCGCCGAGAACCGCGCCGGCGCCGATCGGGCCGCCCAGATCCTCCTGCCCGTCGACTTCTCCGGCCAAGGAATCTGGAACCAGTTCACGCTCCGTGTCACCGGTGGCCGGCGCGACGCCCTCAAGGCTTTCCTCACGGAGCGTAAGATCGGCTGCGAGATCTACTACCCGATCCCGCTGCACCGCCAGGAGTGCTTCGTCTCCCGGGGTTATCCCGGCGCCGACAGCGTCAAGGTCTCGGAGCAGCTCTCCGCCGAGGTGCTCAGCATCCCGATCTTTCCCGAGCTCACGGGCGAGCAGCGGCAGTGGGTCGCCGATTCAATCGCGGATTTCGCGAAGGCCTGACGGATGCAGCGCCAAAGGCCCCAAGGGACAGGGACAGGGCTTTAGGTCGCCTAGCGGAAATAGCCTGGAGGGCGAGAACCAGCGATTTATCTATCGCCGCGACAGGTATGTGAACCGAAAGCGACGGAACTATTTCCTGACCCTGACCCTGACCCTTTTGTTCAAAAAAACCGGATCGTCTTCACCTTCATCTTCTCATGCTCGGCGTCGGTGCACGGCGCGTCCGTCGGCACCGTGGGGGCGACGTCGTTCGTCTGCACGAGGCCCTTCGCCAGCAGGTACTGCTCGACCTCGGCGCCCGAGACGTCGGCCAGCATCTCGCCGTCGATTTCTACGCAGGGCGAGAGGCGCTGCCCGGTGCGCTCCACCATCTCGGCGTAGTTCGCCGGGACGTTGATGATGTCCACGTCCTCGTAGGCGAGCGCGTACTTCTTCATGATGGCGCGGACGCCGTTGCTCCAGCCGCAGCTGGGTTTGAGGTAGCACTTGATTTTCATCATGCTCCCTAGTGTGCGGTTAATCCGTGGTAATCAAGCCCGACGGGATTTTTTCCCCTCCCGCTCGGGCGGCGGGGCCGGTTCGTACCAATAACCGATGCCGTGGATCGTGCGGAAGCAGTCGAGGTCGCGGCCAAAGCCCGCGAAGGCGTCGCGAATCTTGGCGATATACTGGTCGAGGGAGCGGCTGCGGACGTCGGCGTGGACGCCCCAGACCGCATGAATCAGGCTGTGCCGGCTGATGATGACGCCGGGATTGGCGTGCAGGTGGTAGAGGATGCCGAGCTCCTTGCGGCCGAGCTTGCACTTCTTGCCCGGGCCGAAGACGAGCTCGAGCCGCTCCGGGTGGACCTCCGCCCCGTTGAACAGGAAGACCCCCGTCGCGAGGTCGGCGTTGCGCGTCAGCCGGCTGTCGCCCGCCGTCTCGCTGCGCCGGAGCACGGCGTGGATGCGCGCGATCAGCTCGTCCTGGTCGTGCGGCTTGGCGACGAAGTCATCGGCCCCGAGGTCGAGCGCCCGCGCGGCCTGTCCCGGCAGCTTGAGCCCGGAGAGGAAGACCACGGCCGGCCCGAGGGTCATCCGCCGGATCGACTGCAGCAGCTCCCAGCCATCCACGTCGGGCAGGGCCGGGTTGAGCAGGACCAAATGGACATGGTTCTCCCCGATGAACTTCAGCGCGGTGGCGCCTTTGTGGAAGACTTGGGTGACGAAGCCGGCGGTCTCCAGTTGTTCGGTGAGCAAGGCGGCGAGGCCTCGCTCATCTTCAATGATGACCACGAGAGGTTTCTGCTTGGGGCTCATGCAGAAAAGGTGGGGGTAAGACTAGGGGGGTAATTACAGATGTAAAAAACAGGGGGGTGTTGCCAAGCGTTTTAAAACACCTTAATTTCATATAAATGACAGTTATCGAGCGAAAAGTCCGTACGCCCAGCTGGAAAGTGTGCCTATTTTTAGTCATATTTATCAGTTCGGCCGCCTGGGGCGGGTGTGCCCTCGCCGAGCAGGCCGGTAAGAAAGGCGCGATGAAGTCCAAGGACCCGATTGATGACCGCAGTCTTTTCGGTCGGTGAACGGAGCGCCAGCTTCATCGAGCGGCTGGCCTGATTAGGGCAGGCTGTTAAGCATGCAGACTAGGTAATTAACCCCACGAGAACGTGGGGGTTCAGTGGTTGACTCTCGAGGCTCTAAATAGGATACCAAATCCTCCATTTAACCCCTTGCCCCACCCACACTATGCGGATCTCTAAATCTCTGTTGGTGGCCGCGGCTGCGCTTGCGACCGCAAGCCTCGCCCAGGCCCAACAAAACGTCACCGGGGCCACCTGGGTGGGGCCCGCTCTGGGGGGCTCGGGGACTTGGGAGCGCTGGACCGGCGCCCCGGCCCATAACTACTGGACCGCGACCTCCGTGGCCGGCAACCCGCTGGTCTCGGGCGCCCGCCTGACGAACACCGCCACGTTGACTTTCCAGTACAACGGCCCCGTCCTCGCCGAAACGCCCGAAGGAGCCTACCCGACGCAGACCGTCGACATCCTTTACGACTCGAGCAATGTCTCCAGCCAGTCGCAGACCCTACGGTTCTTCAGCAGCGGCTATCGTTTGCTGCCGGGGGCGTTCAACACCTCGGTGACCGACGAGCCCACCGCCGCCAACTTCACGGACATCGACCTCGTCCGATCGCCCGCCTTCGCCCCCTACCTCACCACCCCGAACGGCACGTTGCAGCTGGGCACCGTCACCTTTACCACGGCCTCCCCAGTGCTCGCCACGGACCCGAAGCCTTTCGTCGTCCTGCGTAACGCCACCACGGCCGACCGCATCACCGTCACCAACGCGGGCACGGTCGCCATCCTCGAGAATCTGGTCGCCTCGACGATCTCCGGCGCCTTCAGCGGCAACGGCGACCTCATCAAGACCGGCGGCGGCGTCCTGCAGTACCAGGGCAGCGCCGGCCGCATGTTCAACTACTCCGTCGCGCTCCCGTATTCTTACATCCAGACGCCGTTTGGGTTCTTCCTGTCGAACCCCGGGACCAACAATATCTACGGTCTCCGTCCGATCGACCTCAGCCCCAACGTCCCGGTGCCCGATCCCACCAACGGCAACAACTGGCGCCTGTCGGGCCTGCAGGGGCGGGTCCAAGTCGATGCCGGCCTGCTCATGGTCAGCGGCCACCTCAACATGTGGCATGACTACGGCGCCCGCGTGGAGAGCCAGATCCTCGCGCCTTTCGAGATCCCGGCCCTCCGCGCGAACATCTCCCCCAACGCCGGGGACGCCGACAGCATCGCCTACGCCCTCGCCAAGCGCATGACCGGCGCGAGCAACATCGTCCTCAACGGCTCCGCCGAACTCAGCTTCACCAACACCGCGACCAACATCGGCGCGCTGCGCCTGAACTTCGCCCACAACCTCCAGGCCGGCGACAACAACGACCAGTTCCAGACCACCGTCACCACGGGTCCCGACGCGAGCTACCGCCTCGGCATCCACATCGACCAGGACTTCGTCGGGTCCGTCGGCATCCTCGCCGGCGGCGGCAAGGTCATCAAGACCGGCGCGGGCACCCTCCGCGTCCTCAACGACTCGCGCATGACGGGCGACTTCATCGCGGCGGGCGGCACCATCATCCTGGAGTCGGCGACCGGGCTGACCTTCGCCAACAGCAGCTCTTTCAACATCGCCGGCACCCAGGACACCGCTGACTTCAACGGCGCCCAGCAGACGGAGGGCTCCCTCGGGCTCTCGCGCCGCGGCGCCAACATCCGCTACGCGGAGGTCGCCTCCAACTCGAACAACTACCCGCGCTGGGACTACCGCCCCGCGCTCTTCCCCGACACCGGCACCCTGACCGTCCAGCGGGACGGCGCCGACCAGTTCATCTCCTATGCGAATACGGGCGCCGAGGTCATCCTCCGCAACGACCAGACGATTCGCAACTTCCAGGCC
>Ga0209107_10001005_pt1 | contig 15919 bp, 11 predicted proteins | sample LakErihyJuly2011_2_FD_187460 | JGI IMG/M metagenome (GOLD analysis project Ga0209107, IMG submission 187460) | Freshwater microbial communities from dead zone in Lake Erie, Canada - CCB hypolimnion July 2011 (SPAdes) (version 2) | ecosystem: Environmental > Aquatic > Freshwater > Lentic >... | reverse complement strand
CCACTCTACAAGAGTGGCACGAGAGAAACTCTTTGAGCGCAGCTCTAATTTCACCCTGACAGACCCCCAGTCGCTCCTGCGCTGGGCTCAATGGCTGAGGGGGAAATCATTACGAGAGTCACTCAACGCCCTTCAGCCAGCCAACCGACGAATCGCCCTTGAGGCCGCGGAACGGTTTGCAAAGGCCGAAATCCGTGCGGATGGCTCGTTCAAGGGTCCAAAGGGTATCCTAGGCGTACTAACCGAAATCATCCATTTCGGGCTAGCGCCTGACAACATCGCAGCAGCGGATCTCAAAGAAGCCGGACTGGAGTTAAAAGTCACCGGGTTGGTCAAGAACAGTAAGGGCGTCCGGGCTAAGGAGCGTCTGTCGCTTGGCATGATCGATTACAGCAAGTGCCTCGAAAAGGTTAGTTCCTTTGAGGATGACTTGGAGATTCAGAAGTCCCTTAACGGACTACTCCTAATGACCTATTGGTATAAAGCCAGGGAGACGAACCCCTTAGACCTCGTCTTTCATGACTCAATTATTTGGAAGCCACTTGGGCAGGAGCGAATGCGAATCAAAAAGGACTGGGCCTTCATCCGTGGCTGCATCCAGAGCGGGCATGCACACATGCTGAGCGAGCGATATGCCTATGCACTAGGGGCCCCGCCGAAGGGCGCTGGTAAGGATACGGACTTTCAGGCCCAGCCCGTGCGGCAGCCCATCGACTACCCACAAACAGTTAAACACTTCGTCTCCATGGGCGTCGAGGAAGAGCAAGCGGACTATGCCACCATGGACTTCAAGGAACGCAGCAAGCGTCCTGGCCAGAGCGTTAAAGGATACGTCCTGCCCAAAGATCCGGCACTGGTAAAGCGACTGGGCCCCTTCCCTGCCCGTCGGCGCTGCTATTCACTCACCAACAGCTACCTCACGAAACTCGTGCGTGCCAATATAACGAAGGACTAATGTCTAAAAATATTTACGACACCGGCGTCGATGAAAGCGACCCAGGGTCAATTCTCGACAGGGCAAAAATGCTCAAGAATGCAGGATCACTAAGAGCATTCCTCGGTCAATTAAGCGCCGATAACAGGAGGAAACTGACCCCTTATATCGAGCGCTACAAAGACGCAGCGATGAAGAGACAGGGGCCAAAGACACCTGAAGTAAAAAAGCAGGCAAAAGGTGCCATCGGGAATCTGGTCGAAATGATATGCTTCGGCCGAACCCATAATAACAAAAGCGAAGCAGATTTCCCGAAATGTGAAGTTGAACTGAAAGTCACGGGGTTAAGGGAGCATGACGATGAAGCAAAAGAGCGGGTCTCTTTATCTATGATTTCAAAGAAGCTGATTCATTGCACGGATGAATATAGCAAGGAAATGACCACCGCAGATGCGTACAATAATTTTGGCCCGATTAAAAGTGCCAGCAGCGTTCTTTTCGTCGTCTACAAGTATGCCAATGGGAAAAAATACTTAGACGCCGAAATCAAAGGGGCCTTCAACTGGAAGCCTGACAGCAGACAGAAGAGAGCCATGCAAGATGACTTTATAATCATCCGAAGAATGAGTGACCACGGGTTCGCGCATTGCCTCGGAGAAGGCCTAGGCGAGTACATGGGCGCGGCCACTAAAAGTGGGGGCGACGAAGAAGGCTTCGAGAACCCTGCACCAGTACAGAACCTGGAGGCCCTCATGCATACAGTCGAAAACGACCTGAACGATAATAAAGCTCGGTTTGAGATATTCAAAATGAAGCTGAAGCCTAAACTTAAAAAAGGTGGCAAGATCAAGAGGCGCTGCTATTCGCTTAAGCGCACATCCGCCACCGAAATTATTTCAGAAAATATCAGTTAGTATTAATAGATTTAGCAAAACTCGAGCACCGCACCCGCACCAAGCGCATCCAGCACCATGTGAATCTCTAAGGCGCCAAGGATGCCAAAGGTTCTCAATCTAGCTTCGTTATTAATTAGAAACTAGTGGCTCATAACTAGGGTAAAGCCAAGGCAGCAGACCTAATATATTGTAGCCTGGACATATATTCTAAATAAAAGACACTGGCATCATGATCCCAAAACGCAGTTGGGCCGTCAAGGTCAGTTGGTCTGATTTCCAGGCGAGCAGACTAGCGGAGCCTGGACAGATGATTGAATTGCCGGCCGGATCGCCCTTGGGCGGCAATCTGCAGGCCGAAGACGAAATCTATCTGCTAAAGGAAAAGACCTCTAATCCTGATTCGCCAGCCGGGATCTTCGCCGTTGGTCAAGTCGTCTCCGCCAGCGCCCAAGCCATACGGCTACAGCTCGACGAGAAGCGCCTGACTAACAAGAAGCGTCACCTAAAGTTCACGGCTCTTAAAGAAGATCCGACCATTGAGGACTTCGAAGAAAGCTATGCCAAGGAATGGGAGTATCACCTCCTGAGTCCCCGAACCTCCCTGCGCCTAGAGTTGATTAGCATCAAGACCGGCCAAGATTTCGACCGTGCCGATTCCATGCGCTGCCTGCTCGCCTACGAGGAGTGCCGCAGCAAGGGCATAAGCCTCGAGAAGAGCGACCCCGTCATCAGAGCTGCCTTGGAAACCGGACGCCTGATGACCAGCGTGATTTTCAAACTGGCCAACTTCACTGCTCTCGACCCAAGGGCGGCAGCTAAGGGGTTTATCGATGTGGCGAAAATTGACCGAGAAGTTTGGGCAACATACTTTGTCGTTTCCAGAAACGAGTTAGATACTTCGAGGCTGCGTGACAATCTTGCACGACATGAGTTCAACGACCCCCTCTCCTTCGTCGTCGAAGATCAAACTGAGCCCAACGATAACTACCAGCCCATCCAGGATGAAGATAAGCGCCAAGCCTACGCCCGACGGGTACGCAAAGGACAGTCACGTTTCCGGAAAGCCCTCCATACCCTATACGGCTCACGCTGCGCCTTCACGGGCACCGACGAACAAATAGTCCTCGAAGCCTGCCACATCATCTCTCACGCTAAGACAGGAGATAACTCACTGGATAACGGATTGCTCCTACGATCAGACATCCACGTTCTCTTCGACGAACATCTGATGACCCTAGCCAACGACGGTCAACGCATCCTCGTCCATAAAGACGTCACGGCCCCAGAATACGTAATCCTGAGCGGTACGTCTCCAGGACTTCGTCCATCGACCCCAGAGGGTCACCTAGCGCTAATCCGGCAGCACAACTCTCAACTCAGCTGGGCGTTATAATAAACTAAACACGCCAACAAAGCGGCCTGAAATAAGAAAGGTAAAATCATCCTATTTGACAATAACGGGACACAGTTTAACACGCGCTCCAGCATGGATAGACGAGTGACAGTTTGGGCAAATGAGGATGAAGTCTTGATCTTTTACAATGCGCACTCCAGCTTTCGAGACCGGCAAGACGTGGTGAGCCTCGATTATCTCGACACCGTGCCTAGCGCCAGGCGCGTCTCTACATATTACGCAAAAGATGAAGCCCAGCGCATCCCTGTCTTTCGAGTAAGCTTTAAGTCTTCTAACAATTGCGGAATTACGCTCAACCTTCTTATGTAATGAAAGAATTCTTCGGCCCTCTTCTCCTTCCGGATTGTCAAACTTCGAAAGGCCCCCCCCACTGTTAAAATTGCGTGGACTGTGAAAATACTGATCAAGCGCTGGGGTAACGGAAATAAACCATTCATCAAAAGAACGATTAACAGAAAAGAGAGGAGCGTTGAGTTCAAGTTTTGTGACAATACAGGCAGCAAGATCGACACCTAACATCGAACGATAACCCTTAATTCCCCCTAAACAACGGGCAATACATACAAAGAAAACATCAGAAGGCCCCCCGGCGGAATCTACATAAGAGTCAAGAAACCTGGTCCCGATAGCCAGGCAGGCCTTTCTGATCTGTTTTTCATGCATGCATGTACAAAGTTATTTTTCTTTATTACAATATCGCAAACACTCACACAACACTTAAGAATTGACCGTATGTCTACCCCCTTAATCAACGTCGAACCCGGCGTAGGTATTTTCCGCGTCATTAAAAATCTTTCCTACCGTCCCCAATACGCGCTGGCGGAATACATCGATAACTCCATATCAAGTTATGAAAATAACAAAGCAGAACTAAAGAGGAGACATCCGGGCTACAAACTTCGCATCGTCTTGCAGCTGGGCGTAAACGAAATTCGTGTAAAGGATAATGCAGCAGGCATCGCTAAGGTAGATTATGCGCGCGCATTCAAACCGGCAGAAATACCTCCTGACACGACTGGACTTAATGAGTTCGGAATGGGTATGAAAACTGCTTCAATTTGGTTCAGTAGAAACTGGAAGGTAGTCACGAACTCTTTACACGAAGATAAGACCGGGATTATCGAATTTGACGTCGACACAATCATCGAGTCTAAGAACGCAACATTGTCCCCGAAGTTCAAAGAAAAGACTGACAAGGCACATCACGGGACTGAGGTTATACTTACAAAATTGTATCCTGGCAGAATCAATGGCCAAGTAGTTCGAAGAATTAAAGAACACTTAGCCGACATCTACAGAAAATACCTTAAAAAGAATGAGGTGGAAATTTTGATTCTTGGAGACGATGACTCCGAGGTTACTGCCCAACCCATAGGAGCCTACGCCGAGGCAGACGCATTAGTCGCAGCAGCAGCCTATAAAGGCGGCCCAAAGGAGGAAGTCAAATGGGAGAAGAAAATCGACATACAAATTGCCAAAGGGCGCAGCATTACTGGAAGCGCCAAAATACTCGCCAGAGGCGATACTCATAAGGCAGGACTATATCTATTCAGGCGAAATCGCCTTATCTTGAGCGCTGCAGAGCCATATCGGCCGGAGGAGATTTTCGGACAGTCAAACAGCTACCAGTCACAGCGTCTGTTCATAGAACTAGAAATGCATGGGTTTGAAGTAACCCACACAAAAGACGATTTCATCTGGGGGGCCGGAGAAGAAGAAAAGGGGCAAGTTATAGATAAAATTAAATCCGCACTTCAACACGGAGAAATCCGGCTGATTACGCAATCATCAGAGTATCGTGCTAGGAAGAATGAACAAGGTGAAGAAAAAATAAAAAAGAAGTTTAATTCCAAAGCCGAAGGAGTACTTGAAGAACTTTTAAAGAATAGCCCACAACTTGGCGAAATTAATGAATCTAAAGATCCGCCCAAAAGTTACTTGCAAGAAAAGACACACAAGGCGCCGATTGAGACCGTAAGCAAGAAAATCACAATTAGCGGCGACGACTGGGTTTTCAATGTCTCGGCAGTTCATGGCGAAAGAATGAGCCCCCTTTTTACGAGTAGTTACGAAAACCTTGGCAAAGATGGCTACAGATGTGACATTAAACTGAATGTTGATAATGCCTTTGCGGTCAATCTGCTGAACGAAAACTTAAACCATTTCGAGACCCTGGCTAGAGTTTCAATCGCAACGGCGTACGCCCTAGCACAGAGTCAGAAAGCCAATAGCAAAGCCCCGGGATACCTCGTGACGAACATCAACCGTATGCTAACAGAATTTCTTTCTGGATCTAACCAATGAACATTAAACCATCGGCAAAAGAGGCTACGGGAGCCCTTCTCGCGCAGCAAAGAGGTAAGCTAGATGAAGAAGAAATTGGCAGGCTTCTTAACGAATCCTGCGATATTCTGTCTCGTTGTAACCGGCCTGGCGCAAATATACAGAAAGCGGGCTTAGTAGTTGGATACGTTCAAAGCGGAAAGACTCTCAGCCTAACTACAGTATCCAGCCTGGCAAGAGATAATGGCTACGGTATGGTTATCGTAATGTGTGGGGTAACAAAAATCCTCTTCAAGCAGAACTCCGACCGCCTCCATGACGAACTTGTCGAAGGGATGCATAAGCGATTCTTCAGTTCAGTAAGACCCCCTTACAAAACGGATGACATCAGTGCGTCGCTGACACAATGGCATTCAAACAGGGATAACCCAACCCTCTTAATATTCGTACTTAAGAATAAAAAAAATATCAATAAACTTACGGATGTCCTTTCAAAATCCAGGCAGGGTGTTCATGCGAAGACACCGACCCTAATCATCGACGACGAGGCCCACATGGCAGGGTTAAACACGATGCACGAAGCCGGTTCAGAAAGCGAAGTATATGCAGCGATGAAATTACTGAGGGCTACCCTGCCGGATAACACCTACCTGCAATATACGGCCACCCCACAAGCTCCACTTCTCGTTCAAGTGGCAGACTGTGTATCTCCCGATTTCGCGGTCACCCTGACTCCCGGAGGTGGATATGTTGGCGGCAAGGATATCTTTAACGATTCTGCATCAACCTCATTTGTAAGGATAATCCCTGAAGAAGAACTTCCGGGATCGGAAACAATTGAGGATGCGGCGCCCGATTCACTTCGTTCCGCATTACTCTGCTACCTAGTAGGACTTGCGGACGGAATAGCAAAAGGCGAATCGTTGATAAACAGGAAGAACAGGACGATGCTTATTCATCCAGCAAGTCGTGTAAATAGCCATGACCTCTACGCAGGTCACGTAAAAACCCTCCTTCAGGAGTTTGACGTAACACTGGGTGTCCATGCCGAAAGAAGTTCGCGCGATGAACTAACTTCGCAAATCCAAACAGCATACTCAGACCTCGCAAAGACGCACACAGAAATGAGCCAGTTTGTGGAGATCATGAATAACTTCCCCGATGCATTACTTAAGGCTAGCGGTAGAATTCAAAAACTCAACGGTCAGCAAATTAACCTAGTAGATTGGAGCGACTATGCACACATTCTTGTCGGTGGTGAAGTTCTAGGCGTTGGCTTCACAGTCGAAGGACTCACAGTCACCTATATGCCCCGAGAGGCAACCGGCGGACAATCAGATTCTATGCAGCAAAGAGCTCGCTTTCTTGGTTATAGAAAAGGCTATCTCGGACTAATGAGAATCTTCCTATCTGCAGCCGATGAAGACCTCTATGCATCCTACACGCAACACGAAGAGGAAATGAGAACCGAGCTCAAAAAAATGTCTGCAGCCAATAAGACGATAAAAGAATGGAAAAGAAACTTCCTGATTCATTCGAATATGCGACTCACCCGAGGCAACATTCAATCGCTTGAAACAGAAAGACACAGACTTGAACAACGGTGCTATCCGAAGAAACCCTTCGAGTGCGATTCAAACAATAACCATGAAGTATACGCCAAAATCAAGAGGTTGTTTGATTTTAAGTTAGACCCAGCATACAAGGAGAACTGGGGGCTGGCACAAAGACATGTAAGCACAATCGTCCCAATTCTAGATGCCCTCAGCTTAATGGATGAGTTCACATGGTCAGACGCAGACGACAGCCTAACCTGGTCTGTCTCTTCGATTATCCTCAAAGCCTTACAAAAACACGGCGATTCAGGAACGACATGCAAAATCACATTGATGAGCCCAGGAAGTCACCGTAGATCGCGCGAGGTTATAGATAACGATTGGAAATCAATATTCCAGGGAAGAAGCCCAGGCGGAGCTCCCGATTCATACCAAGGCGACCACTCTGTCGAAGACAGGAGTCGGCTTACGATTCAGATCTATGACTACACGATGAATATGAAATATAGCGATGGCACATCAGAAAGGGTAATCGACTCGGTAATTGTTCCCGTGGTCATACCTACTGCCCAAATGATTTCCCAACTTGACTTGGTACGTCAGTAATTTTCCACAGCGAGAAAAGCGTGAATTTTTTCCTTAAATGACCGCAATCAGACGAATTGACTCTCAGGATAACTAAGTGATTAACCTGCCAGCCAGGAATTTAATCACGCCGACATTCACGGCATTACCCAGTTGCTTATAGGCAATTGCATCGGGCACTACTAACCCAGCCTTAGTAAAAATATCGCCAGGCATCCCCTGCAGAATCGCTGCCTCCTGAGGCGTAATGAATCGATAGTCCTTAACCTTGTGGCCGGCGACAGAGGGTCCAATTATTGAAGTCTGGGTGATGGCAACCAAAGCTGGCAGATAGTTAGCCGGCTTAACACGGATGCCGCTAGGTCGCATCTGAATTACAAGGTCACGTATTGTCCTACCCTTTCTCATCCGGTGACACTTGCGGGCTTGCCACTCAAACTTCCGGCGGGACGGCGGGAAAGAAAGCACACCATATTCTTTAATCCAATCATCAATTACTTTTTTATTCTCAACATAGAATTTATGGTTTTTCTTGATAAATTCCACCTTCCAATCAGGCAAACCCACCATCGGAGGCTTCTTGCTCACGAACACGTCAACCCAGATTGGAAAACTAGGAAGCGCATCCGCTGGAATACGTTTTACAAAAGCATCCCAAGCATCGAGCCACTTACGTTCCTCATTACTGACCTTAAATTTAGCAATTTCATCTGGCTCAAAATCTGAGTCGGGCTTGATGACGTCATCCAAGGACCACTTATCTGGATCCCAGTTCGTTTTGTGATTACGATATGCATCCACCTCATCGTAGATACCTTGCAGCCTTACCTTATGCCTTTTGCGCTCCTTTTGCTTACTCCTAATAGCGAGAATGAATACACGCTCCCTGACCTGAGGCGCACCCTCTCCGTCCATAGACCGCGGCGGTAGCAGATGAGGTGACAGAATGATTGGCTGGCTCAAGACAGTGTAACCAGCACTACGGATTGACGAAATAATTCTACTTAACGTGGACACATGCTTAGGTCCTGCGAGGTTACGCACGTTCTCTAGCATCAAATATTTTGGCCGCCGTGCCCGGACAATTTGCATGATGTCGAAGAAAAGAGTCCCCCGAGTCTTATCACTCAAGCCATGTTGTTTCCCCGATTTCGAGAATGGCTGACATGGAAATCCCCCGCAGAGAACGGCGTGCTTAGGTACTAACTTGCGAATTTTACGGGAACTAAGGTCAGAGTTTTCATCATTAACATCGGACCTTGTCAGCAGACGGATGTTCTGGGAAAAAAGTTTCTGCTTCCCGAAGTTGGCTTCATAGACAAGACGGCAATATGAATCCATCTCACAAGTGAGAACACACCTGCCTCGATGACTCCCAAACCTAGAAAGGGCACGATGGAATCCGCCGATACCGGCAAAAAGATCTATGAACTTAACTATCTTCACGACAGCAGCTTGGCAGCCAAAGTAATCCAGGCAAGCTTACGTTTAGTTTTTTTGCTCATCCGTCACCCTTACCAATCAAACGGGATCGAGAAATGAATACACGCCGACCAGGCAATTCGAATGGAGAAAATAAAAATGAAGCGCGCGCTGATTCATACTTTTGGGATAAAATCAAGACGTAATCCGTGCCTTGAGCACGTTGAAGTCACAGTCTTGGATGCGATGTACGGCACGGTGGCAGCTGGGACAAAGCATGATGAGGTCGGGGACCTCAGTCACTCTTCCCTCTTCGGACTTAGACAGCGGGACGCGATGATGGGCCTCGGTCACCTCGACGCCATAGACCTTGAGCGGCTCGACGCCACAAGCCTGGCAGAAGAGTTTACCGCCATTAGCCTTGGCAAAGGCGGCCTTGGCATCGCGGGATAGCCCGGCATCGCGCTCGCGCTGGTAGTGCTTAACGAGTTTCTTGGCCCCCTCGGGGCTGGCCCTCTTAGCCAAGTCGACGTCTTCCTGCTCTTGTGGAGACAACGTGATTGAACCGGGCCCAGCGACGACGCCGAACAAGGCGTCTTTAATCTTTAGATTCATGCTAAAACCTTGGTCGATAAACTGCTGCGCCAGAAGCATGCACTTAGGCAGATCTTCCACGAAATACCTCAGGGCATTATCCTTGATTCGATTCTGAACACCTAGATGTCCACTCAATCCCTTCCCCGTAGCGACTGGCATGCGATATCCATGAACCATGGCACCCGCAAAGCCATTTGCGTTCCAAACAAAGGCTATATTACCAAACTTCCGGGTCCACCAGTTCTTACGATTCTTCTCGTCGGGCGTCTTGCCGGCGAAAGTCGCATCGGCGAGTACGTTGATAAGGTCGCTACGCCTAGCTCGTCCTGACTGGGCGGCGAAGTAGCCGAGAAGGCAAAGACACTCGCTCTGCACGTGCTGTTCGAAAGTCAGTTTGTCATTTTTCATATTTTTAATACAAAACTGCCAACATACACCCCATACGCGAGCCGGTCCCCATCCCAGTTATTCACACCACATGCGTCTTGGCTGCGACGGGCATAATATCTTCCACCCCGCCCTCCCGGCTTACGCTTACCGCGAGCGATGGTAGCCCTAGGTATCCACTATTCCCACAAGCGTCATACCCATCACAAGCCACCACTTCGCCCATAATACCGAGATGGGCGACATTCTCGCCATTCTGTCAGCGGGTCAAAGCATCCAACCGATATGATCTTCTACAAAGAAATCGTCTAGGTGGACGGCAAGTCCTTGACTAACTGGCTGATTTACTACCCCGTTCGCGACGCCAAAATCGATAAGGAACCGATGGCCTAGGATAGCACGCAGTGCCAACCCTACCAGAGGCATATCCTACCTGAGACAAGTGGGGATGGGGGCGTTATATATTATTTGATTATCGAATAGCCGCTTGTGAATAACCCCTGCCCTGTCGGAGGTGGTGGGGGTTGCAGGGGGCGTGGGGTTGGGTAATTAGGAGGTATCCCCATGGCCGAAATGTCCCCCTTCCCTTCCCGTGTGTTCTGTGGCTGGAGCAAGCAGCTGGCTGCTGAGACGGCACGACTGGTCCTACAAAGTACCGAGGGGCGATTGCCTGCCGACTTGCGGGATCAGATGGTGATCGTGCCATCCCAATTCGCGGCACGCTTGATCCGCGAGGAATTGGCCAAGCAGGCACCGACCGGGGTCCTGCTACCGCGTATCGTGACGCCGGAACGTTTCCTCAACTGGGGCGACCAACACGATCAGGTGGCCAGCCCAAGCACACGCTTACTCGCTTGGGTCGAGGTGCTGTCGTCGGATAACTTCACGTCGGAACACTTCCCGGCCCTCCTGGGCAAGGACCGCACCGAACGCCTGACTTTCGGCCAAGCCCAAGCCTTCGCCGAACAGCTGATGTCCCTGCGTCAGCAGTTGGGCGGCTCCGGCGCGGGCCTCGACTTCGCCGGTGTGCACGCGGCCATGGCGGCCAAGGAAAATGCCCGCGACAAGGAAGTGCAGCGCTGGGCCGACTTGGCCGTGCTCGAGGTGGCCTATCGCGAGACGCTCAAGCGCCAGGGCTGCGTCGACCACGACGACCTGCGCGTCCAGCTCGCCAAAGGCACAGGGCGACCCGAAGGCATCAAGACGGTCTGGCTGGCGGGCCTCATCGAGGCCCAGCCCCTGCTGCAAACAGCGTTGGAACGAATGACCCAAGAGCTGCAGATCAACGTGCTCATCGGCGCCGATGCCGACGAAGCCGAGGCGTTCGACGCTTGGGGTCGGCCCCTGCCGAGCGCTTGGCAAGCCCGAGCCACGGCCTGGAAGAACTTCGCCGAATGCGTCCACGTGGTCCGCGACGACGTCGCCGGGGTCGAACTGCTCAAGGAACTGCTGGGCCAGCAAAAGCCCGCCTTCGGGACGCTTTCCATCGCCCCATGCGATCGCCATGAACACACCGGCCTGCTCGCGGAAGGGATGCACGACCTGGGTGCCGAGGTCGTCAACCCGCTGGGGGTCAAACACGCCAGCCATGGACTGCACCACCTAGCCAAGGCCTGGCTCGGCGTGCTGGACCAGCCGACGTTCGCCAAGCTGCGCAAGGCGGTGATGCACCCAGCGCTCGTGCGCAATCTGTTCGGCCAAAAGATCAGCCAGTTCAGGCTCAACCAGCAGCTGGATTCACTGAGCCAGTGCATGCCGCCCCAGGATCTCGACGATACGCTGGCCTACGCCCTCGATTTCTCCGCCGATAAAAATAAGCCCAACGAGCAGGACGGCCGAGAGCTCCGCCAGTACAACCATGTCAAGGAGCTCACTCAGCACCTCCAGTCCGTAATCGACACACTTAAGCAGCACCGCGCCCTCGGCTTCCTCGACCTTGGGCTGGCCCTACTCACGCTCGCCCAAAGCCCACAGGACTTTGGTGAAGGCGAACTAGAGCAGGACTTCACCGTCAAGGTGTGTGAGCGTATCGAGGAAACCCTGCGGGACATGGCCGAAGTCAACGCAGCCAGCTTTAACCTCAGAAACACCGAGTGGGTCCGGCTCGCCCTGAGTATCTCGGGCGAAGACTCCTACCGCCAAAGCCTCGCGGCAGAGCCCATCAACCTACCCGGTTGGATTGAAGCCCCTTGGGACCCCGTCCCGCACCTCGTGGTGTTCGGACTGACCGACGACCTGGTGCCGCGCGTGGCCCATGCCGACCCCTTCTTGCCGGCCAGCATGCGGGCGACCCTCGGCCTGACCTCCAACGACCAGGTCTTCGCCAACGCCGCCTATACGCTCGAGCAGCTGCGGCGGCGCCGCGAAGGTGTCGACGGCAACCTGCGTCAAGGTCGCCTCGACATAATCGTGCCCCGATTCAACAGCGAAGGCGAAGGCCTGCGCCCATCGCGCATCCTCTTCCTCTGCCCCGACAGTGAACTGACCGCACGGGTCGGCCATCTATTCGAAAAGGACATCCCTGCTCAGGAAGAACCCTTCTGGGACATCCCGGCAGGACATCGCTTCCAGCCGCTCGGTAAGGCCGATATGGTGAAGAAGATGCGGGAGAAGATTTCGGTCACGACCTTCAAGCAGTACCTCTCCAGCCCATCGGACTTCTGGCTCAAGAATGCACTCGGAATGTCGGAGTCGACCCACGGAGGCGCCGAACTGGACCGCGCCGGTTTCGGCACGCTCATCCACGACACCCTCTACCTCTTTGCGCAGGACAAGGCTAACCGCCTCCTCGACGACGAGGCCGCGATCGCAGCAAAGTTCAACGAGGCTTTGGAAACCTACTTCGAGAAGCAATACGGCCGCAACCTGGAGCCAGGCCTCCAGCTGCAGCGGGAAACGGCCCGCGAGCGGCTCCTGAACTTCGCGCCCCACCAGGCGCAGCTGGTCCGGGAGGGCTGGATCATCCATGAAGTCGAGGAATGGCTGCCCAAGGAGGCCAAGATCGGGACGATGAAAGTGCGGGGCCGCTACGACCGTTTGGACTTCCACGCCGCCACGGGTAAATACCGGCTCATCGACTACAAGAGCTTCGACACGGCCAGGAACCCCGAAGGCGAGCACGTCAAGGAACTGAACGTCAATGCACCGCGCATGCCGGGCATCGACTTCGTACTCCCCAAGCAACTCAAGAAAGAGCTGAAACAACAGGACATGGGCTGGACTGACCTCCAGTTGCCGGCCTACCACCATCTGCTGACGACTCTACGGCCGGAGATCCAGTCGCTCGAACTCGCCTATATCTGTATCACCGCTGCGGCCACGCCTGATGCCGTACAAGTCTGGGAGAATTACGGTAAGGTCGCCACACACGCGGTCAAAGCTCTCGAGGAAATCGTCCGCCGCATCCAGTCGGGCGAGAACCAGAACTTCCAGCCACCCGAAAAAGAGCCAGCCTACCCCATCATCGACGAAGAATTATCCCGACGACCGGCTGGTAACTACCTCGACCTCACCCTACTCGGCCAGGTCAACCCCAACCCGATTGCCTAACCATGAGCGCCCCTGCCACCAACGACAACCTAGCCATCCGCGCCTCCGCCGGCACCGGCAAGACCTTCCAACTCTCGGACCGCATCATCGGCCTGCTCCTCCGCAAGGAAGTCAAACCCGAGCAGATCGCCGCGCTGACCTTCACGCGCGCGGCCGCCGCCGAATTCGTCGTCCGAGTCGTGAGCAAGCTCAAGCAGGCCGCGGAGGCCGATGAAAACGCCGCGCTCAAAGGACAGGCCCAAGAGGCCATCGACAAGAATGAGCGGGTCGAGCTGTGCAATCGCCTGCGCCTGGATTACCGTCAGTACGATCAAGGGCGCTTTCAGGAACTGCTACGCTCAACCCTGCTGGCGTCCAACCGCCTGACGATGGGCACGCTGGACGGGTTCTTCGCGAAGCTGGTGAACAATTTCTCGCTCGAAGTCGGCATCAGCTCGGGCGTCGCCACGACCGTCCCCGACAGCGAGGCGGAAAAGAATCGCTTAGAGGCGCTCAGCTATGCACTGCAAGGGGCGGACCGCGAACGCCAATCCCACCTCTTGGCCTCGCTAGCGGACTATAACGACGAGAAGAACAGCGCTTCGCCGATCGAGAACCTCCTGAAGATGGCGAAGAACCATCATGAGCTCTACACGCTGTCGCCGGAGGAATCTAAATGGGGCCAAGAAAAGCTCATCTGGGGGAACCAACCTCCGGTCTGGGCGGGCTATGCCAAGAAAACCGAAGACGGCAAAGATTGGGCGGCCTTCGACCACTGGATCAACGAGGCCTTCATCGAAGTGATGCCTAAGGCGTTGGAAACGCTGAAGACGGCCGTCGACTGCGGGCGCGCGAGTAGTGGAGATGCCGGGGCCATCCTGAACATCCTGAGCCCGATCCTCCAAGCCCAGGCAGGGGCTCCGGTCAGCCTTAGCTACGACGGGAACCCCTACCCGATGACCGCCGAGCAGGCGGCTGCCGGCCGGAACGTTGCCTTAGGCATGGTGGATCGGCTCGTAACGGCCAGGTTCCGCCAGACGCGCGCCCTGCACGCCTGCTTGAAGAGCTACGAAGAGGCCTATCAAAAGATCAACCGCGAGGGCGGGCGGCTGGGCTTCTCGGATTACGTCACGCTGCTGCTGAATACACCCGAACTCGACAAGCTCGACATCGAGTATCGCCTCGATTGCACCATCAAGCACTGGCTGCTCGACGAGTTCCAAGACACCGGCACGCAGCAGTTCGACGTCCTGAAGCGGAACATCGCCGAAATCATCTCCGCCCCGCCCGAGGACCGCACGGTCTTCGTCGTCGGCGACCCCAAGCAATCGCTCTACGAATGGCGGTCCGGCAACCGACGCCTGCTGACCGAAGTGGGTAGCGAGATCGTCCAAGGCGGCGGCAAGCTCAAGCCCATGGACGAGACGCGGCGCTGCGCTCCGCCCGTGCTTGACCTGGTCAATGGGGCCCTCGGGCGCCTCTCTCCCGCGGTCTTCACCGTCAAGCCAGACGAAACCGAAGGCTTTTCACCCAAGGCCGCCGCCGAATGGGCTGCGGTCTTCTCCGAGCAGAAGGCCATCCGACCTGAGAGTGGCATCTTCCCGAAGGGGGAGGCGTCTTGGATTAAGTTGCCCAAGAGCGAGACCGACGATGATTGCGTGGCCCAGGCCAAGTGGATCGCCGCGCATCTTCATCATAAGAGTGGGGGTATCATCGGCGAAGACGGTCGTCTCCGACCGGGCATGACCTGCGCCATCCTGGTGTCGAAGAATGACGACGCCACGGTCATCACGGACACCCTCCGCCGGGCGGGCATCGACGCGACCGACGAGGCCAAATTGAGCGCGATGAAGGACAACCCCACGACCGTGGGTCTGATCGGCCTGCTGCATGCCACGGTGCATAGCGACAATGGGCTCCCCAAGGGCTTCGCCGAGATGAGCCCGGCCGCTAACGCCTACATCCGCCAGTGCGGCGGATGGCCGCTCGCCTGCGCGCGCATCGCTTCGACCTTTGCGGCCAAGGGTGCGGAGGCCTTGGTGAATGAATTGACCGCCGGGATCGACTACACCGGAGACCGCGGGTTCATCCGCAAGCGCATCGGGCAGTTCCGCACCCTCGCAGCCCAGTACGACCGGGAGGGCGAACGCGACCTCGAGGGGTTAGTGGCTTTCTGCGAAAACACCCAGATGCGGGACAAGGCTGACCCACGCACCGTGCAGGTCATCACCATCCATCGCTCGAAGGGACTGGAGTATGACGTCGTCTACATGCCGCGGCTGAACGACAGCAAGATCCGTATGTCGCAGACGCGCAG
>Ga0209107_10001003_pt1 | contig 15946 bp, 14 predicted proteins | sample LakErihyJuly2011_2_FD_187460 | JGI IMG/M metagenome (GOLD analysis project Ga0209107, IMG submission 187460) | Freshwater microbial communities from dead zone in Lake Erie, Canada - CCB hypolimnion July 2011 (SPAdes) (version 2) | ecosystem: Environmental > Aquatic > Freshwater > Lentic >... | reverse complement strand
TGATTTAAAGAAAAAAATATTTCCCATTTTGAATAAAGATTTTAATTTTAATATCAGATATTAAATTATTTTAATTTTTAGAAAAGATAAATAATAACTTTTTTTTTCAAATTAAAAAAATTTAAAATTTATAAACCCTAAATAAAGAGATTTTTCATAAAAATACTGTTAACATATTTTTATATTTTTATATAAATTTATAAAAAATAAATAATTAAATATAAAAATTTTATTTTATTATTAATTATAAATAATATTTTTTTATCTAATAAATAAATAAATATTATTTTATTTTTACAATTTACAATATAAAATAAAATAAAATATTTAAATATCTATTAAATTATTCAATCATTTAATTATGTAACTACAGCTACACCTCTTTTAACCCAATGCTCTTCTGGTAATATTGTTGGGATATCAAGTGATAAAATCTATAATATAATTTTAAATATAAATACAAAATTCGTTGAGTGACCAGTAGTCGACAGAGTGCCTTTTCTTAAAGTAGTCTTATACAGAGGACATCTATATGTGTTAATTTATTATCCTTAGCTATTACGTACAGGTACGAACCAAATAATCGGCATGGATTCAAATATTTATTCTGGGTGACTTTCATCGATTATATGTTTTTAATAATCCCACCTGGCTCCTTCAATAAATAATCCCTGTGCGTAGCATCCGATTTCTGGTCGTGGAGTTTTTAAATCCAAGTCGTCCCGTATTTGAATCTCGAATTCAATCTCGTCAATAGGAATTTACATTTTCCTGGAATATTATTATTTGACTCCTGAAAAAAAACTCTATGTGAAATAAAAACCAGGCAGCCAGAAAACATTAGGATTACCCTATTTTTTTATATAAATATATTACATTATCTATCCAGTGGTTAAAAGTCGCGATTCTCTTCTATAGGTCTTGGTGGTAACTTATAAGCGGTTTTAAACTGGGGTAGGATTTAGCTAGCCAGTATCCTGGAATGACATTATTTGTTATACTTTCTTGTAGATCTTCGAGATCACTTGTCATTATCTTCAATCCTTTAAGCGCAGCTATCAAATCTTTCAAAGAATTTCTTTATAAATTCATCAAGGTGTTATATCTTAAAATTTCTTGAATTAAAACTGTGTTCATACTCTCAAAATAATTCAATTAGTATTTTTCGCTAATAGTTGGGATATCAAAATCAGCTGGCATGTCTTCTAGTAGTTAGTTAGTACGTTCCATTAGTACTGAAGTTACCGATCCACCTGTTTTCTTAGAGCCTAGATTCATTTGGCATTAGATCATGAATGTGCATTCGAAAGTAGCGCTGGAAATGGCGGCATTGGAATGGAGTCCAAAGATTTCTGGGTTCGAGATGTCCGGAAGTTATTGCAAATAATAGATGCTTTGATCTATGTCAAAGATTAGATCGCTATTAGGGATTTAATATTCTTATATAGTCGAAAAACAATAATTTCCCAATGGTACTTATTTGTTGTAGAAATCTTTCAGTAATACCTTTAGAACCCTTCTATCCCAGTCATCAGTAACCTTTCCTCCATAGTTGCATTCACCTGTTAGATATTACATAGCCTTGAATGGAATTTCATCGTAATCTTCCAACATTTATTTTAATTATCTCATAGAAATTCTGAAGTCACTTTCATTGAAATCATAAAAAATATTCCATCCAATTGGTCCAAACCTTCTTCTTTCTCTTATAATTGCATGGAAGAATGTCAGACTCATATAAAGTGCTCTCCACTCCTCCCCTTTGGTGCAAGTCTCAAAGTATAATTTCTCCTTTTTAGTGGAGTTTTGTACGGTGTAGAGTTAGAGGACATTAGAGATCACACCCTTAGGTGGGTCTTTTGTCATCTTTATGCCTTATTGAAGAAGGTTCATTGGAAACTGACTACTACTTGCTGAAGTCAAAAACAGCCTGAATTGCGGATTAATTTAATTCTCTTTTGGGAGGTCTTTTTTGTTCATATTACGTTGGATTTCGTCGACGATTTCTTCTAATCTTCCTAACCAACTTATAGCCAAATGGCAATTTTATAGAAGAGCCCATGATCCATTTTTCATTGCCTCTCGAATAGACTTTTCAGCTATATCTCCTTGACCTTTACCTAGTGATACATTGGCTATATATTATCCTTTCTCCTATGAAAAAGTCTTTAATTCGTCTTAGGGGTCATCACCAGGACTCAGAATGAAAATTATTGGTATGTGAGCTTCAGTTTCAATGTAAGATTCCTCAAGTGTGATGATTAAATTATCAATGAAGAAGGGACCTATTTCTTCAGAAATGAACCATTTCATAGTATTAACAAACAATTCTGGTCTTAATGATTTAATAAAAACCAGTTTAGAGAAGCGAGAAACTGATCTCAACTTCTCTGGGATTATGGCATTAGACTCAGCAACACCTGTTTCATCAAAAATTAGTTTGATAGTGTCTTACAAATTCTTAACATAACTAACGTATTGGTTAACATTTGTTAGGATATCATACACTAACCCTGAGAATGCCACTGTATTTTCTAAATGTAATATATTATGCCATTATTTAGGTGAGAATGTCTCAGGGTCCGGGTTGTCTATTTACTGTAGACCTTTACCTGATAAACCGGAGATTAGGAAGTTATATAATTCTAAGTCAAACCGATCCTACACCTTGAGGCAAGTTATAGTCAGGTTTAAGGAGAATAACAGCTTATGTTTTACGAAAATAGACCTATTCATTTCAAAATATATACACCTCTTCAAGGATTCCTGTAGGTTTTTAACACGGATATCAACCTTATTTTTAGCCACTTTTTCAGCTCCCTTAATAGATTTTTTGTAAAGTCTAACGAAGAATTCCAGAGAGAATTAGTACATTGGATCAAGGTTTTCTAAAGCTAAGACACAAAAATAGATCTAACTAGCCATGTTCGCAACTGGCTCTAGATTAATCTTCATCTAAATAACTCTGTCCTCGGTTATCTTGGCCTCTCTTCTTCTCTCCTCGATTGCTTGTGATAGTTTTTTGCTCTCGGCTAGAATTTGGATGAGCTAGTCACTTTCTAGAATCTTAGAACCTTCTGTATTAGCCAGCAAATTCAGTATTGATTTTTCAATCGAATTCTAATTTTTTTAATTCTCTACACTGTCAATTGTTATTTAATTTTTTTCCTTTTCCAAGGTCTCATCTTCTTCTTTACATAAAATTGAGAGCATTTAATCCTTAGCACCTTCCGGGGTGATAGTAAAATTAAGCAGGGTGACTTTAGTCAGGACTTCTGGGGTGTAGTGGGGGTTAGGTAAATTACAAATTAAATAAAGTTTGAAATTTGGGTTATATTCCATTGTACTAGAGCCTATAGTGATTATTTTTTACCCACCTACCGTCTGGATATTAGATTTAATCAATACAGAGTCAAGTACTGTGTCTAATTATTCCTAAACGCCATCCACAAGAATAGTGTAACCGTTTTAGGCTCCAAGTTGAAGGCTTTTCTCAAGCTGTTTTCCGGGCTTAGTCACTTAGAATTTTAAATCTGATGCCTTCGTTTCCATCATTTTTATGAACTTTTTAGCCTGATTTTAAGGATCAATTAAAAGCGGCCAATTGTCTGATACTTTCATAATTATCGCATTCTCTTAAGAAACTTCATCTAATGGCAGTCCTAGAATGATCCAATCTTGTATTTCCATGGGATCTCCTATCCTCTAAATTAAAGAGAATTCAGGGTTACAAACAATCTACTGATTGTTTACAATAGGAACCCAATGTTAAAATATAATTCTGTGCCTAAACTCCCCTGTGAAGGCACCTAGGTAGGAGATGCACCCAATAGCCAGCAAGATATCTCCTAGCAAGTTAGTTATTTCAATTTTCAGAGTCTCATCATTCTTGATCCACCTCTTCTTCTCCCCACTCAGTCCATTAGTTAAGTTTGATGCTCTATCAAGTTTCAACTCACATTCATTGATCTGGGCTATAAGTTTTTGTTTCTAGAGGTTGGTGTTTTCGAATGTATTCCTTAAATCTTAGATTCTTCTCTCAACATCATTAAGGAGATCTCTCTTTTTCTGTAATTCCTTATTTGCCACATCCAACTTTTTGGTGGCATCAGCTAGGTCACCTCGAAGTGGCAGAATTGATTTGTGAACGAAGTAATAGTCGTAGATAGCTAGACACCATTTGCAAAGACCTTCGCATGCATTACTTGCCTTTTAGATAATCTGAGGAGTAAATTATTAGCCGTTTTTTTCTAAGAAATCTTTCATTTTTAAAATTATATTTTCAGCTATATTGTCTTTGTCAAATTTTTCTAATTTTTTTATAAATCCAGCCGGATCTGAAAGCAACTTTTTGGCATCATCCCAGTATTCTATTACCCCCTTTTCCCCCTTCTTTCCTTTCTAGCCCATGAATATACACACAGCGTCCATTGTCAATTTGATCAGTGCAGGAGGTTTTTAAAAGGATTTCATTTCCACAAAGTCCTTAAATTGAAGGGTCTTTAAGGCACCCATAGCTTCTTAAAGCTTTGGCTCAGCTACACTTAACGCACTCTTGCATTTTGAAGCAATTTCAGACGCAGATTCTTACTATTTAGTAGTTGCAATTTCATCTATTTTTACAGTTTCTCTTTGTTTTTCAGCTAATTCATTCTCGATCTCAACCTTCTTCATGATCTCTTCTGTCTCTATAGTCTTTATCTTTAAATCTGGTTGAAGAGCAGATAATTCTATCTCCATTTTTGAAACCATTTCTGAACAAAGGTCAAGTTTAGTGACTCCGTTAGAGTAAGTCTCTTTTTGATAGACTAAAACATTCAGTTTATCTTAATATATATTTCTGAAATTTTTGAGTAATTTCATGTATGAAATAGGTGTTACATAGTAATGTCGACCTGTCTCTTTTAAATAATCATGGGTTATTTCTTGCACTGTATAATGAAAGTTCAGGCATATTTCACTTATTTTGTCAATCATTTATTCTTCTAGTTAAAGTTCATCTGCACATTCTATCAAACTACAATGAGCTACTTCGTTAAGAGCCTCCTTAGACCATGGAAGTATCCAAATTGGAGATGTACAAGAGATGAGACTTGGGAAATTCCTCAATCTTTATCTCAATTTGTCTCCGATCGGAGTAAGACATAACACAATATGCAAATTAGATTTACATTTACTAACAAAATATTCCCATAATAGAGGGATTCCTGAAATCTAAAGTTTGTGCTTATCTTTCATGTCCATCAGCATGCTCTCCTTGTCATCTCCAATAAAAAGATTAGGAATCTCACCAATGTTCAATAAATTGTTGATATCTTCCAGGAACTTCTCATTTATAAGCTGGGAGTCGGAGAGTAAGAACACGCCACCCTTATCTTGCATCACAATATCCCTCAACATGTCCCTGATGAACTCCAGCCAATCATTGGTTGTGAATTCTTTATCCATATCAAGCTCAAATAATTTATAATCTTGAATATAGGTTGCGAGTTTAGTTAGCGTATGGCTTCCACTACCACCTAGTCCTATGTTCAAGCAGTGCCCGAACGGGTTTGAAATAATCCTATTGGTTTTACAAAGCATGTGCAGGGCGTCCTCAAACAGCACGATTCCTATTTTTTTTTTAGAATTTTGGTTATAAGAATCGATACTTTCCTAAGCTGCATCTTTTATTTTTTTTATATTATCTACCTCGTGATATACCTTATTCTCGAGGAAATTTATGTACATCATAGTCGCCTTGGTCTTGACTCCCTCCTTCTCTATCCACATCAGATCCTTACCCATGTCTATACTTAACACCGATTCCAGAGTTTTTTGTAAAATATTCATGAAGATATCTTTATCCTGAGTGTTCACCAAACGATCACTATAAACACACATACTCTCATGCACATACAATCTAAGTAATTAAGCCTTGCAATCGGTCTGAGCGTTGTATTATTCTGCTGGAACAGCCATGACTCCTTGCACCACCTTCATTAAATCTCTCAGATTGAACAGGTAGTGACTCTTTGATGGTAAGGGGAGGAACTGCTTTGATACCAGACTATGAACTTAAGTTATCGCTTATTTTAGGGGTTTTATAGTCAGTCTGACTTTATCAATATAGTCACTGTAACCCCACTCCAATATCTTACTGACTATTTCTGACAAGGTCTATTCTTCCATATCGTTCAGGTATATTACGTTAAATTATCGAAGGAGACGGTTAGAGATTGGCGCGCGGCCCAAACCCATACTGCTTGTGAAATTAATGTCCACTATTTTATTAAATTCGAGAGTTTTCCTATCATACCATCCACCATAACTAAACCACTACCTGACTAATTCAAGGGGGGGTTGGGCTCCATATTTCTCCTTAGTTGGCATATTCATATCATCTATGAATATTATATTAGTCGTTCCGATGAGGGGTCCGTACACGCCCTTTCTTCTTTTTTACTTTTCAATTTTACTTTCTAAAACATCTTGGACTTAAGAACAGCTAGTGTTAGCGCTAAAAGCCGTAATGGTAATCCTATATGTGCCTAGAACCTCCAAGTCATTTATTAAAAATTTCTTTGTTATAATGGTCTTTCCAGTACCTGTTTTACCAATAAATAAGCAAGGATATCCATTTCTAACTAAGATCGATAGAACATGGTTATGGCGGATCGAATCAGCTGTTGGGATGAAAATATCATGGAAAGATTTGACATCTTTAGGTACTGTGTATTCGGGTCCTTGCTTCCACATTGTCCAGAGTTTTTTGTCGCAATCGAAGAAAGTTTCAAAAATAGAAAGCTCCTCACTTGGCAAGCAATTAGCTGAAAACCATTTAGCAACCATTTCATTTGCGGCTAGTTCCTTTACCATCTCTTTAACTTTGCTGTCAAAAATTTTCCTGCCGATATCATCTAATATGACTCCACAACTCCAAGCAAGAGACATAATAAACAAAGCTGCTATCTCTCCCTTATCTTTATCCTACAAGTTAAATCTGTCAGCATTTACCTGCATAACCTATCCTTCAAGTCTAGCAGCCTCCATCTTAGCCTACTCCTTTTCCCTTTCCCGTTCTAAAAATTCTAGAACCTCATTTTTTGTCTTCCTTTTGCACATAAAGCATTCAAAAATTTTGAAAAAATTGAAAGCCAACCAAAATTGGGTGACAAAGAAGACCTACTTCACCTTCCCTCCGTACACTAATTTGATAATTGGAGCCAATAAACACTCAATTAGGTATTTAAAAAATTTAGAATGAGTTCTGGTTTGATAGTTGTATGTAAGTTAATCAAACCACTGATCAAAGAAGGCATCCCATTGGAGGTCCTTGGACTCGAGATACACCATTCCGCATCGTGAAACGGTAGCAGGACTTGCTTCCAGCAAGTCCTCAACTTCAAATACTATACTCATCTTGTCAGTGAGTTTGATAGTCTCTCCATTTGCCATACAAAGCTTCTTATTATCGTCTAGAACAGTGTTCATGTTCTCAATCCAGAGGGCATCAACTGGCCCATCGAAGAAAATCCAATTCAAATTTATACTTTTATCCTCGTTGCATTCTCTAAATAGCTTGGGCGTGATTCCATCATGCCACTCCCCTGCATCGTCGAAGTCCCCGAAAAGGAGCTTAGGTGTCACTGATTTGGGATTCAATTAATGGATGTTAACCTTCTAATATTCGATATCCTTAAGCAGGGTTTTGTCGTCAAGGATGCTCTTTTTTTTTGGCGGTGCACCCTACACTACACTGGAATTTTGGGTTGCTTCAGCCCCTTTTTTTGGGTTGATAAATTCTGATAGGCCAGGATCTTGTTCCTCATCTTCTACAGGTTCAGCCTCCTCCTCTGCTATACCTTCCATTGGTTCAGACGTCTAAGTTTTTAAAGTTTTGTTGATATTTTTCAAATGTATAGATTATTGTAATGTATTTACTATCGTGGTTTTACCAGAGTTAGTCTGTCCTACTACCATTAATCCGTGTCTAACCTAAAATGTATCGTGTAGTTCTATAATTTTTCGATAAAATCTTTCTGAGTAAGTCAAACTTTTTTCTTTTATTATTTGTTTTATTGATCTCTCTAAATCACCATATGACTCTGCTTTTTTTTCAACTGAGGGAAATAGATCAGTGATTATTGCTTCGAATAAGGGAACATCTTTAGATGTAAATTTAGGCAAATTGCAATCACTTATAGCCCTCAGAACTAAAAAAGCTTCATCTTAATCAGGAAAATCTCGCTTAAAGGTACCAGCAGCAGTAATTATTGACTTGATAGCTCTCATACCAAAATCATAATGGCTTTGAGTTGACAACTATTCACTTGCTAGTTTTAATGATACAGTTATTTTAATAGACAAGTCTCTTGCATTAGTGAAACCAAAAGAGTATAGGGAAATCTCGCAGATCATAGCATAGATTGGTATCATCATAGCCACTGGTCTAAACAATGCCTTTAGATTGTCAGGAAGTTCACTTCGTCCTTGATAACCAGGGTTCATAGTAATGAATATACCACAAGATATGTCGCATACAATGTCCGAACCTTCGAAGAAGATTGTAAAAGCGCTTTTATCCTTGGCCTTGGATGCGGAGATCTTGATGATACTTTGTTAGATAGTTAGGATTTGAGATGCAATAACGGAGAGAACATCTAACTCAATTCTATTAAATTCATCAAAGCAAGCCCAACTTCCGCAAGACACAAGCCCTTTAAAGAATTTACCCATAGCCTGATAATCAAGAGAATCACTGCAATTGAAGACAACGCAATGTTTTGCAATCGCCTTAGCGAGATCCTTAGTTGTTTCAGTCTTTCCTGTACCAGCTGGTCCTTCAGGAGCTCCTCCAAGGAATTACTATAGAGCACTCATGAGAGTTCTATAGCACCTGTCAGTAAGAGGTGTTATGACTAATCTTCCTTAATTTCCTAAGTACTCAAAACCGTATATTCTGTCAGCATTCACCATTTTTACAGTCACTTTTTATCCCTCTAAGTAGTATCTCATGTGTTATAGCCACTCGAAGGCATTATAGTTAGTTACTTCGTTGTCCATAAGTTCCTTGACCACATCTTTTGCATGCACTTCGATAACCACCAACACACCTAGGGTGATTCTATGAACTTTCGATAGATCTCCTCTCACCATATCAACGATTTGTTATAAATTATCTACATTAGATTTATGACACTTTTTAAGCGATTAGGGATCATCACCTTACTTCTCGAGAGCAGATGTTACATCCACAGTCCACAGATTTTAGTCCGCTAAGACTATAAGCTGACTAGGCCATTTTAGAAGCCAAACATCTCTCTTGCACTTAACAAAATCAGCGACTGTCTGAACATACTACTCTGACAGTGTTAATTTCATCATTTTTTCGATTTCCGTAAGCCAGAGTTCAACACCTCTAGGATTGCCGCCTTTGTCTAATGGATCAATTTAGTTTGAGAACTAAATAACCTCCCCATCGATGCTATTCATTGCGGTTATCTTTGAATCTTCTCTGAAGTAAAGAGTATCAATTCCTTCAAAACATTTAGGGAGATGTCTTTAGACCGCTCTTGGTTCTCTTGTTTGTGCGAGTATACTTAGAAGTTCATCGTTACTTAGGAAGTAAAATCTGGGAAAAGAGGATCTTTTTTTATTCAAATACTCGTTAAGTCCCTTTATGACCTATTCTAGGTTCTAAATCATCAATATGAAGGTCTCACGTAACCTGCTTTAGAAACAGGCGTCCATTACAGCGGGCTGCAGCAAAGCGTTCTGCATGATACTCCTCCAATACTTATCAACAAAGGAATATTTATTCCCCTCTGCCTGCATTTCTCTTATAATATCTTCACTGTAGAATATTGGTTAGAGATAAGCCCACATCTTCTGAACTTTGAGCCAAAGTTCAATTGTTTCCTAAAGTCTGAAAAGTGTGTCCCTCCAAATGATTACCTCCTTCTCCATAAATTTAATGTACGGGGAAGAACCAATTGACTATATCTTGGCTATATCTTCATCTAACTTATCGGTTATAGGGTCCACGTTCTTAAGAGTGTAAGTTTCTGTTTCTTTATACGGTATGAGGTCTAATTTGATTGGCTTCCACTGATTTTTCATTAATTGAATTTGTTTTTCGAAAGTTCTTTCCTTAGTTGCTATCTCACTTATTTCTCTAATTTGTTCCTTAACTAGCATTATATTCCCTTCCATTAGTTCCTTGAAAGAAATTGCCTATTCATCATCGAAATTTTTCTCAACTCGTGGGTTGTCTCCTTCTACCTCAGAGTTGTATCTCTCAATTGCTTATCTCATTCTAACCCAATGATTCGGTCTAAGATGAGGATTCCTAAGATCATTAATTAGAGGGAGGTTAACTTTGAAATTTTCATAAGGTTTTCTCACTACCGAGGCGACAAATTTCATGTGTGGAATATTTTTAAAAATATTTTTTTCCAATCTAACCAGTTCTTGCCATGAACCCAGTACATCCTATGTGAGCTAGTCCCTATCAATTGAATTGAGTGGCCCATCAACTGTATTCAAGATGAGCATAAAATCATTAGAAATCGTCCAAACCTTATTGTAAGGTGTAAAGTCTTTGTACATGCCGTCTAGTATACTGTAATCGCTGATTTTCCATTTAAGAATTTTTTCTCTTTTGTTAATAATCTCAGCCTCGAAAATAGCGGTCTAAATTCTTTAATCAAATTCATTGAATAACCCACTTGTCTCCTTGGTAGTCCCGACGTCCTGTTCACGACTCAAATGGTCGAATTGTATTCTTAAATCTTTTATTTCTTCTATTATATTTTATTGCTGCCAGATTAGGCCTTCATTCATCTTTACTTCCATGCCTTTGAGTCGGTTGAGGCATTCATCCTTTTTGAGAAGAACTAAGAGGGGCATGCCATAGATAGACCAAGTTTTATGGAAGTCTTCTTCATTAATTTCAACAAAAAAAACTTCTAATAGATTAAGTTTTTCCATTATTTAATCGATTTTCTGCTTCTATTTCTGCAATTCTTCTGGCAGTGTCACGTGGCAAAATGTTCGTAAGGCGTCCATAGCCTCAATAGTCTCAGGTTCCTCTTCCAATCTAGTGGCAAGGGATTACATATCTTGCTCCATTAATTGATTCTCCTTATTAATCTTAGCTATTAGGAATTTATATAGTATGTCAACACTCTTTTTGATCTAAATTTATAAGTATTCCCTCACCTCTTAGCAGTCAATTTTGAAGACACCTAGTCCTAAATTGTCACAAAATAAGAATTTTTCTAAGTTGTCATAAGTTTATCTCATTTTCAAAATTTATGTTTCAAATTATTCAAAAGATTTATATTTTTCAATTTTTTTTCTATCATTATTTGTGAACTCAATAATAAAGTTGAGTTCTTTTAAATTTTTTTCAAAGATTTGAGTTAATGTGAAGACTTAATCTATCAGGGTCTGGGTCTGATCTATAAGGATGGATATTTCTGTATCCTCTTCATTAACTATTATTTACATCTTTTCATCCTTCCTTGCGGTAGCTATGTCCCTTGTTTTAAGGCAAGGAATGAGGCTCATCTCATGAACTATAGTTGGAAGTATGCTGGAGGAATATGACTTCCATTCTGCAACAGCTGGTACTATACATATCTGATCGTTTTCTATCTCTAATTTTAGCTTGCCACAAAACTTTAGGCCTTATTAGTCAAACTAGCAATCCCTTTAAAATAAGAGCACCTGGTCATAATTTATAGATGTCTCGGTTAATAAAAAATCTTGATCAAGAAAATTTACAGCCTTAAACCTCGCTATGGATGGGATAAAGTAACCCTGTAGCACTCCCACCGAGTTAATTAGTGCATTTCTCAATGTTTTTTCATAAAGAACATTTATAATACCCTAAAAATTAGCCATAGAGATGATTATCTCTGGATCTAGCTTCAATTCCTGTAATTCCTTCTTTTGTTCCTCTATTACTACAGTTCGAAGAAGCTGTTCGTTTCTCTCCTTGACCGCTCTCTCTTCTTTGTCCACCATGTCCATTATTTAGAAATTAGAATCATATATTTATGATCTAATCTCCCTTAATCTGTCCATATACCTATTGTCAAGACTTTTTTTGAACTCGGCGAATTCTACTACGTACTTAAATGTGCTGATTATCAGAGGCACTTTTTCGTAGTTAAGAAGGTGAGTATTGAGTTCTTGGAGTATGTTTAGTCTACGTGGGATAGCCATATGTATCAATTTTTTCATTTTAATATAAAGGTTTAAAAATCCTTTTCTTCTGTAATCTTGATATCCAACATTGATCAATCCTAACCTACTGGTTTCTCTCCTGGGGATATCGATAATTGATTAGAAAAGGTTGTCTGGGAGCAGACCTTTGAATAACTTCTACCTCTCATCATTGTAAGGAAGACTCATATTGAACTCAAATTTATGGTTTGATCTTATATAATCCTTTGCCACCTCTTCTTTCAGATTAACAATAAGCTAAGGGCTGAATTTTTTATGATTAAAGATATCGTAAATGGAAGTGTTTTGAGAGTTAAAATTGATCGCTTTTGGAAACATATACCTCTTACAATTGAATTTTATGGAGGATCCTAGATGGTAGAATTACTCAATGTCACGAAGAGGGTATAGTTTAAAAGGGAATCCAGCCACGAAATAAAGCAATCTTTCCATCTGATCATTGTCAATTGTCGTACTTTTACTGTCCATAGTGTCGATTTAGTAGTTATATTTAAGGTATATTTCACTCATTTCTCTGTAGTATTCGGCGGCCTATAGCATTTGATGGAAATTCTGTTCACTTTCTTGTTCGAATCTGAGGTTGGTTCTGGAGACGAGTTTGGTCTTGCCGTTGTCCCATTAGATCTTGAATCGCTCGGAGTCAGTGCAGTACTCTATAACATAGCATCTCTTCCATGTAAACGTTCCGTTATTGTGGAAATATTTCGAAAAAGACCAGACCTCACCCTTCGCATTTCTATGTTTTTCTAATAATTACATGGGGTCTACGTCGGCCTCGTCTAGATTGTAGTAATCTAAAGGTAAAAAGAAGCCTCCTTTATCTTCTTAATCTTTGGTTATTTCCGTAGGTCCTAGTGGGAGCCCGAGTTCGATTGAAATAAGACGTTCCGCGTTATCATTTTCCACCATAAAAGGAGATTTCTTAGATTTATCTATCGCTGTGTTTACCCTCTACGAACTGAACTCTTCAGTATTTTGATGAGCGGATTATTTTTCCAATTTAACAACTTTGTAACCGCTAATAGGTTTGTTATTTTTATTTTTTGATTTTACTATATAAGAGTTCCATTTCTTGCTAGTTGATTCTTACTTTTATGCTTCAGAATCGATGGCAGTTTGCATTATTTTACTCTGCTCAATTTTATCTGCTTTTTCTAATTTGAGGGTATTTAGCATGAATTAAGCTGACTATGGACGTTATGAATATTTTATTGAAGGCAGGGTTTACTGGGTTATGGATTGTAAGGGTTAGATTTTAGATGATTTGATTCTTTGTTCGATTTTTTAAAGTTTTTGATAAGAAGAACTATCGTTCATGAAATTTTGAGCTACTACTTCTTGCATAATTTTGGATGAAGGAGAAAGTAACATTTTATGTTGTTTTTTGGTTAAATTTTTTAGATTTTTTGTCAAAATTGGTTTTGAATCTTTTAATATCTGATTTGTTTCTTCAAGAAGGTTTTCGTCAAATGAATCTTCCGCTTCATCATATTGAATGAATTCTTCTTCTTGGTTTCTTAAGTATGTCTAATTCTGTTGAGTTGTTGTCATTGGTAACTAATAGATCATGGGATAAATTTACATATTATACGGAAGAATTATAAGGATTTCTTTTCGCACTTTGACTAACCTGGGTTTCTTTTTTTTTAAGTTCGCTGAAGGTCTTGGTACCCTATGAAATAATTATACATATATACATCTAATAAATTCATAAGTGGAATATCTAGATTTGAACCTTTTTGAATTTGTTTGCCACTGCTTACTACCAAGAATTCACCTGGTTTAGTTACATAATCACGATGTCGTTCGCCCTTATATTATATAAAAAATAATTACTTTTATCATATCATTTAATTTAAGTTCATTTATTTTACTAGCCTGATAATTCTAATATTTTTCTATTGAGGCTTCATGTCTCATTACTTTTGCCTTTGATATGTAATGAATTCTATTAAAATTACAGATTATAATCGTTTGTGATCGTTCTATTTTTTCTAATCTTGCATATTTATAGTTTCAAATTTTTTTTAAATAAAATAGATATAAAATATTAATAAATTATTTTAGGTATTTTAAAAATTATTAAATAACTTTCATTTGTAATTTAATTATAATTTTTTCTAATTATTTAAAAATCATTAAAATAAGACTAAAAATAATTTACTCTAATTTTAAAAAAATTGCGTTTTAATTTCTAAATTTCAAATTATATTTTTTAGAGAAATAAAATATATTTTAAATAAACTATATTATAAATATATTACTTAATATTTTAGAATGAATATGCTATAAATCATTTTATTTAAAATAATAATTTATTTATATTATTTTGACAAATTATTTAATTATATTTTGATTTTTATTGGATCTTTTAAATAATATTTAATTTAGAATTATCAAATAATATCTTGTATTATTATCAGTGCTCTTATCGTCTGAGGCCTTTTACTTAAATTAGGACTAATTACTATAGCAAAAAGAAGGTTTAGATGCTATACAAGATTTATCAAAATTTTCATATGATGAAGTTTCTATAACTTAATAATATGTCTAATACAGCACTAGCACTATTTAGTAATTTTACCGGTATATTTCTTTAAGACATAAAAACAATGGTAATGGAAGAAAAGCTATATGCATTGGCGATAGATTTAAATGGCTACTTAAAAATCTTAAGAATATTGGATCTTTAAAACCCAGCACTAGTCAGTACATATGCGATACATGAAGCCTCTAGATTAACCACAATTTAAATAAGAGGAAAATTATATGTATTTAAGTCTAATGATCGTAAAGGCGTGTAAATCATAGAATTCAGCGATCCCTCATACCCAAAACTAGTCAGTACTTATGATGCTTATGCTGTTGTTTATGAAGTTATTATAACGGAAATAGAAGGAATAATCTATATTAGTAACAGATTTCGCCAATGGCTTACATACAGTAGATGTCAGTTATCCGTCAAAACCAGTATTAGTTAGTATTTATAAGTTTTAATATGATATAAGTCTAAGTACGATCGAAATACGAGGAAAAATTTATACATTGATGACGAGTAAGTTTAGCGGATTAGAAATAATTGATATCAGTGATCGGTCAAAACCAGTATAAGTCAGTAATTATTATCCTGACGGTGGTGAGTCTTGGGGAATTGGCTCGATGGAAATAAATGGACAATATTATGCATAGGTAGCAGCTGTTGATAGAGGTTTAAAAATCATAGATGTGAGTATTCCGTAATACCCAGTTCTAGTTGGAAGTTTAGATACGGGTGGATAAGATTTTATAGTGAACATGGTAGGAATAAGAGGCAAACTTTATATTTTAGTGGCAAATTAAGTTAACGGCTTAAAAATCATCAACATTAATGATCCGTAAACCCAGCAGCAGCCAGTAATTTATCTTCCGGAGAAGCTAGAGGAGTAAGCACGTGGTAAATCGGAGAAAAACTCTTTGCATTTGTTAGTTTATTAGATTATTAATTTTATATAAATATTATATAAAGAACATATGCTAATATTTACAAATTAGACAATTTATATTATTTTTAATGACAAATTTTTTTTATTTTATAATGTAAAATTTATATTTTATCTTTTCTATTTGATTATTTAATATAAATAAAATATATTTACATTCATAATTTAATTCTTTATAAATATTCTTCATCAGTTTCTAATAAATCTGAGAATTATTAATTATCTCTTATATA
>Ga0209107_10001002_pt1 | contig 15947 bp, 18 predicted proteins | sample LakErihyJuly2011_2_FD_187460 | JGI IMG/M metagenome (GOLD analysis project Ga0209107, IMG submission 187460) | Freshwater microbial communities from dead zone in Lake Erie, Canada - CCB hypolimnion July 2011 (SPAdes) (version 2) | ecosystem: Environmental > Aquatic > Freshwater > Lentic >... | reverse complement strand
AGGCGCGATAACGGTCCCATTTCGCGCCTCTATGCCCCGAAAAACACCGACGATATTCAGGTTGGCGAGCGCTGCTTCTATACGCGCGAAAACGCCCTGATCATTGACACTCTGCGCCAATATATTGCCGACGCGGTGGAGCCCGAACTCGCCCATTATTTGCTCACACCACTCTTGATTAAAGCGAGCATCCATACAAATACCGCGGGGGTATTCAAGGGGTTTTACAAAGATGGCGACGTCGGTTGTTTCGGCGGAAAAGGCAAGAACGCCCTCTCGCGAATCATGAAACCGATTCGTGTGGAAATGCCGGTATGGACGTCGCATCCAGTGAACGCCGTCCAATGTTTTCGCGGGGACATCAACCAAGTGATACGCGACCAAGTGCCCGCCGATTTGGATATCATTTATTTGGATCCGCCCTATAACCAGCACCCCTACGGAAGCAACTATTTTATGCTGAATGTGATTATTGACAATGTAGAGCCCGCCGCCGTGTCGCGAGTATCGGGAATCCCAACCGACTGGAACAAATCGGACTACAATAGCCGCAAACCGGCGATAACGGCAATGCGCAACCTTCTTGAAAACGCGTTGGCAAAGGCGAAATACGCGGTGCTATCCTACAACAATGAAGGCATCATCACAGATGAAGATTGGACGCAATTGTTTGGGCCCTATATTGTAGAAAAACGGGAAATAGATTATGATACATTTAAGGGATCGCGCAATTTGCGGGAGCGGAGTGACAAAGTGGTTGAAATTATGTATATCGTATCCAAAGCATAAGGCCTCCCGAAGGGAGGTTTATATCTAAAAAATTGCTTAACGCAAAAACTGCACGTTTTTGTGGTAAGGTGTTTTTTAGCTGTTCTGGAAATGCGCCCGCATTTCCAGAAGTTCTTATTTCGGGCGGACGCCCGAAAATCAGCTATAACACCAGCCTCCCTCGGGAGGGTGAGATTATATCTAAAAAATTGAAAAGGGAAAAGACATAAAGTGATATCATAATATATAGCAAAAATGAAGTTTTGTACCGAATGCAACAATATGTACTACATCAAAATCAATGGCGAGGATGCCAATACTCTCGTGTATTATTGCAGATTTTGCGGCCACGAAGACAATGAACCTGCCGAAAGTGGCGTGGTGGTATTGCGAACCGAATACAAGAAGACTGAACAGCAGTTTAGTCATATGGTGAATCGGTACATCAAACATGACCCCACACTGCCGCGAATTGCCAATGTGAAATGCCCGAATGAGAGCTGTACAAGCAACGCGGCCACAAGTAATCATGGATCTGGAGACAAGGCGCATTCTGATAAGGCATCTGGAGATAAGGCGCACCAAGGTGATAAGACAGAATCCAGCGTCATCTATTTGAGATACGATGACAACAATATGAAATACCTCTACATCTGCGAAGACTGTGATACTACATGGAAAACAGACGACAACAAATAAGGGCGTCAAACTCCATACTTAATGTTTTTTACACATCTCATAACTTGTGAAAACTTTACCGGTATAAATCTTCATCGGCTTATAATAGATACAATTTTTTGTTTATTATAATCGTCTTGTTTCGCAATAAACGCATCTAATTTATCCAGCTCTAACATGTATTCATTATCTGTCATATGATTTATTTTTTCAGAAACTTCGCAAAACTCAGAATCATATGTAATCGCCGGTAAATCATATACATCCGAAAAATATTTATTTAAAATTAACGGTTTCCTATGAGAAACCGCAATGGATAAAGCACCCGAAAATCTATCTACATTGGAATATTTGACGTGTCTATGTAAGATAAACTTACTACGACAAACCAATTGAACTAAATCGGTCGCATTACACTCGGGGAAACATTTTACATTTGTCATGGAGCCAAACTGTTTGATATCCAAATTGTGAGATATAAAGTAAAACTCATAATCGGGGGAATTTGAAATAAATTGTTTTAAATCGGCATCTATATATTGTGGCTTAAAATAGCCAATATACGTTATTATTTTTTCTGTAGTCCGGTTTACAATTCCGGAATACAGTGGAAATATATAATTTATTTTACCCGGTTTTATAAAGTGGGAGTTTTCGGTAGAAAACGCGATTGTATTATTATTTTGAGTTATGAATGGCGACAAGGCAATATATCGTTCTGATTTGTCTTGGCATGGATATACATGAAGAATTGATATTATTTTTTCGTCATGCATAATCGGGTCGTTAGAGGTTAGTTTTATAATAATATCATTTTTAACAATATCCTCTAGATAAAACTCAGTTTTAACATTGATGTTTTTATAAAGTTGTTGAAAATATTTTACATACCCAAAATATTCTTCTATGAAATATATATTTATTTCTATATTTGGATCGTGTAAATATTTATTATTTTGAAATAATTCGCATATGAATCCAGCACATTCCCAATGAAATGTGAAACCGCTGATGATTGCGATTTTCAACATTGTATATGATATAAATATAAACGAGTGTTTTATATTTATTTATTGGTAGAGTATGAATAAAAATACCGTATTATTTATAGAGCCACGCCCAATTGATTATTGTGTACCCATATTAAATCAATATATCCGCGTTTTGGGAAATACGTGGAACTATGTTTTTTATTGCGGAAAAGAGAATGTGGATAATTTGAAACAATTGGGCATCGCGGATTGCGTAGAACTACGCGAACTAGATGTTTATAATTTTGACCATCATTCAGAATACAGCGATTTTTTGAAACAAAAATCGCTATGGGAATCTCTTACCGGAGAATATGTTTTAACTGCGCAAGTAGATACCTGGATTTTTGAGGATGGCATTAATATTGATTTTTTTATAAACTTAGATAAGAGTTATATTGGAGGTAATATGGAATGTCGGTGGACTGAGTTAGAAAGAGATGGTTTTCTTCCAACTATAAAATGCTTTAATGGAGGATTGTCTTTGAGAAAACGGCAAGATATGCTTCGGATAATTGATGCGTTTCCCCCGGGTTGTAGTGCGAGAAGTAATAAACTATCTACACAAATGGAAACGGACGCGGAAGACGTTTATTTTACAATCGGATGCTATCGGCTCGGGTTACCAGTTGGAGATGATAATATATCCAGATATTTTTCACTACATCATACATTTGTTGAACCATTTTTCGGAACACATCAGCCTGGCATAAATGTTAGAAAAAAGTTGCGTGAACTGTATCCGAAGTTAGGAGAAGAAAACCCCTATTTGCGATTGTTGTAAGACCCCTGAAGATTGTTGTAGACCCCTGAAGATTGTTGTAAGACCCCTGAAGATTGTTGTAAGACCCCTGAAGATTGTAATTTATTTTTATAATATTATTTGAGACATGGGTTTTCATGAGCCTTCCCTTTGGGTTTATTAGAAGCCCTCCCTTTGGGTTTATTAGAAGCCCTCCCTTTGGGTTTATATCCAAAAAATTGCGCATACAAATGGAGATTCAACCGGTACGGTTGAATCGTAAATTGTATGCGGTGTTTTTTGAGAGTTCTCCCTTTGGGAGAACTCTCAAAAAATTGATTTAAACATAAATGATTTATATATTTCAAATATATACAATGGCAACCAAATATAATGATTATGAAGCAAGCGAGTCCGGCAGCGGGTCTGATTCGGATGACAATGATGGTCCCAAGAATGAATACATCACCGCCAAGAAAATCAAATTACCTTCGCATCTACAAGTTGGAGGCATCGGCGACGATGAAGAAAACTCAGATAACGACGAATATGACGAAGATGACGAAGATGATGACCCCGATGAACCGAATCTTGAACATTTAGAAATGAATCTTGCTATGAAAAACACGTTCTTTGATAATTCCGATGACGAAGGCGACGACAATGACAGCGACGATGAAGACGAAAACGGCGACGAAAACTATTTACAGAAGTTTTCCAGCGAAATGCGCAAGAACGTCATTGCCGAACACCACCCCGAATTATTGATTCACAATTACCACGAAATAGAGGCGATGTGTAATATTGTGAGAAACGAACGCGGTATTATTGTGGATCCGCTACACAAGACGCTGCCGTTCATTACCAAATATGAACGGGCCAAATTGCTTGGCGAACGCGCAAAACAAATCAACGCGGGTGCCAAACCTTTTGTGGTAGTGAGCGATGAAATCATAGATGGGTATGTCATTGCTCTTATGGAGTTTGAACAGAGGAAGATGCCGCTAATTATTAGGCGCCCGTTGCCGAACAATGGATGCGAATACTGGCGTGTGGCCGATTTAGAAAACTTGGTATAGAAAACCTTGTCTAAGGTATAGAAAACCTTGTTTAAGGTTTAGAAAACCGGGTCTACGGTCTTTTGATATAAGATATGTTTGTTTTTTACCGAAAGGTCTCAAAAAATTGCTTGACGCGAAAACGTCTAGTTTTCGTGGCGAGGTGTTTTTCCAGGGCCCCTCCCAAAGGGAGGGGCCCTGGAAAAATTGAATAAGGAACGCTTTACTTTACGAAACCACATAAAGTAAAACCACTTAGAATAAACAATGTCGTCTCAACCTCTCAAAACCCCTACCATATTCCGAGAAAACGTCCGATCCAAGCTCATCGTGAAGTTCGGCTTGGATATGAACCCCACAATTCTAGCAAACGTGGAAATCGGCATTTATAACTATGCCATCAAAGAAGCAACCAATCTGAAAATCATCAAGAAATGGGACGCACCTGCTTTCTCCACGATTTATATGGACCGTCTCCGCACAGTCTATGCCAATCTGAAGAACGAAAACCTGCGCCAACTATTGAAGAACGAAGACGTGAGTCCAAAGACACTTGCATTCATGACCCACCAGGAAATGAACCCCGAGCATTGGCACGAAATGATTGAAGCGAAAATTAAGCGCGACAGCAACAAGTACAACATCAATGTTGCGGCGATGACCGAGATGTTCACATGTAAGAAGTGTAAGTCCAAGCGATGTACGTATTATGAATTACAGACCCGATCAGCAGATGAACCCTCTACGATTTTCATCACGTGTGTGGATTGCGGCAAGCACTGGAAGCAGAATTAGGGGGACCTTCGGTCCCTTCGGGAAGCCCTTCTTCTCTTGCTTTTATTACACCGTTTTTTAGATTTTTTGCCACCCGTGTAGAGAGGACCTTTTATATTCGCAAGTTTTTTAAACTATATTTTTCTGGCAATGTGGCATTGGATGCCATTGTTGTATTAACTGGCATTTTTGTTCCAAATGGGTTATATCCATCGAATTCCGTAGGGAACACACTTTGTAAATCCAACGGTGTATTGTCTGGAATGTTTGGTGTAAATGTCTGGTTGTTAATCTTGCTATTTGCTTTATCCAATCCTCGGAGTTTGCCTTTTCTTTCGGCAATTCTTTCTTGAATCAGTTCATCCTCTTCTGTTAATGGCATATATAATATATATTTACAAATATTATATCATTGATGAATTGAAACCGACTGTGGTCGGCCCCCTCCCTTCGGGGTGTGCGGTTTTGCTTATACCATTCCCTAAACGCGTTGATGCCATATAGTTAGATGTAAAAAAATCTATCACTTTATAAAAATACTATGTCAATTATTTTATAATCATATAATATAATGGATTTTACTCCAGAGAAGAAGGCAGCAAGTTTTTTTGATTTTACTCCAGAGAAGAAGGCAGCAAGTTTTTTTGATTTTACTCCAGAGAAGAAGGCAGCAAGTTTTTTTGATCCAGAGAAGGCAACAAGTGGTTTTGTTCCAAGCGCATCCGCATTTTCTCCCGAATATAAACCAGAAACAGAGAGTTTTCCAACAATACAAGAATTAAAAGCATCTGTGGTTCATCGTGAATATACTAGACGTGGTATCAAATATTATGTATTAGAAACTGGTACAAAACTGTATCGTGCGGAAAACCAAGCGTACATAAATAATAGAGGCAAACCTCTAACATTAGAGGGTTATTTACCAAATGATAAACCCGTTTATTTTGGATTTCACCCAGCCGCGGTGAAACAATATGGAATTACTGTTGAATATGAATTAGTACAACCAATAGATTCTATTGCCCTGGATGATCTAGATACTCTAAATAAGTTAGTTGAAAATTGTAATCGTAGTGATAGGAAAGACATCTCCACGATACTTAGAGAAAACTATGGTGCCGGCGCCACACCCATTGTAAGAAGATCTGTTAAGCCCAACGATTTTGCGTTAATTAATTATTTGATAGATACATACGAAGTGGGTGGTACCATTTTTGAAGCAGAGACTTATCAGGAGGGCAGTCCGTTTCATGCTGAAATCGCTTTGCCGCAAAGTCAGATTTCCGGATATTTACAAATAAACGAGATTGTTACGCCAGATAGTGAGATTCCTAGAATATTACAAGCCAGCCGAGACAGAAAGAATTCCGAAGCGTTAAAAAAATCAAGAGCTGATGTGGCCAAAAATATAGAATACGACAGTTTCGCAGCAATCGCTGCGTCTCCGCCCCCAAAAAATAAAGCACGACGTTATAGCGCGATCACTCCAAGTGGAGTGACTCCTGAAAAAAAAAATACGAATCAAAATACTACGTCTGATGATGAAAATAGTATGTCTGATGATGAAAATAGTATGTCAAATAATGCACTATATTTTGGTGATACGCCAGTAAGCACACATATTACACCATTTCGCATCGAAGATGCGCAATATGCAACACTTTCCCCACTCATAACTGCCCACAAAGTGGGCGTTTTGAATGAGAAAAGGTGTAAAAAAAAACCTTTTGATAATATGGGCGGTAGTTTAAGAAAAAATACAAGAACAAACAAGAAGAAAAAGAGAAAGGCAAAGAAAAGACGTACTTATAAAAAGTAAATCGTCATAGAAATTTTATATTTATTTGTTGAAATAAATATAGAACCCGTACATAAAATATTTACCCCACAATTGTCGCTTTTATAACACCGTTTTTACACTTTTCAGCCATTGTATAGAGGCATTGCGAGTGTTTATAGCTATATATTTTCAGACAAAACAGATTTTACACCAATGTTCATTTCATAAGTTTTGTAAATCTTCACCTGCATATTGATACCGCAGAAGAGTATTGTTTTGAAAGTGTAGTTGAATGTTTTTGGGCATTGGTTGAGTATTTTGGATATGCGGACCCTATGTATAAAGCGAATGATTGGCATATTTATGAGACGGAAATACTTGAACAAAATGACAGACAACGCGCAAATGAAAACTTGGATGTCGTAAACGATGCTATAGTAAACGCAAGTATGAGTGCGAGTTTCACCGCAGGTGCACCCATCACCGCAGCAAACGAGTTTGTTTCCACAGGCGCAAGTTTCACTGCTGCGGAAAACGAGTTTGATGCCGCAGCAGACGCATATGGTACAGAAAACATTATGATAAATGTAGATGACAATTAACAAAATCCAATTGACTAAATCACTATAGTTGATTTAGTCAATGCCCATGACTATTAAGTCTACCGATAAATCTTATGCCGTTGACTCTTATGTCCACGTCTCTTCTTATTTTGTCTTGTCTTTTTCCCACGTTTTTTGCGAGAACCGCCTGACGTTATACATCCGGGGTTATGACCGGTATTCGCGTCAACTCTTTGATTATACTGATGTTTATCACGGTTATATATACTCACAGCTTCATCTCTGATTTTTTGAGTAGTACCATATTTATTTATTAATGGATGAACAAGCGGTGGGCGATTGGTATTTTCACAATTTTCAGCATCTCTCTCAATAATTAATAAATATTCTCTCACTAGTCCTTTAAATATCTCTGAGTTTTCATTATTAATATCACTAAGGTTGTATTCTGTACTAGCAGTATTTGTAACAGCGGTTTTTGTACTAGGGGATTTTGATCTATTCATATAATTTATTAGTACACTTTATTGTCAAAAAGGCTCCCGCCCAAAGGGAGCCTTTTTTACACCATTTCGCATCGAAGATGCGCAATATGCAACACTTTCCCCACTCATAACTGCCCACAAAGTGGGCGTTTTGAATGAGAAAAGGTGTAAACAGATTAGAGATTCCCTCCCGAAGGGAGGGAATCTCAACATTATTTACCCCAACAACATAAAGATTTTTGCCCCCACACATATATATGTCCGGTGCCGATATCCCCGACAATCTCAAAAATATCAATTACCGCCTCTATATCTTGGACCCCTTGTCCGTGATTGTGAAGCTCGCCATCTTGCGCAATAAACCCGTCGGCACAAAACTCCGCATCACAGACAATGTCTTCTACATTCAGGAACCCGGTCCCTTCCAGGCCCTTTGTCGCATCTACTTCAATTCAGGCAAAGCCGACCTCCAATACCTCTACAACCCCATTCAAATCGCTTGCGGGACATTCCTGAATGCGCGATTCTGTGACCGAACTCCGCAAATCCGCAAGCTGTTTCAGTGTGCCATCGCGGGTCTTGACCGACTGAAAGAAACATACAAGGCCTGCCCCGTAATTGTATTGTGCCTAAACCTCTATATCAACGTGATTGAGAACTACTTGGACGAATACATGAACGACAAGTTGTTCAAGAAGGACGCGATGACGGCGGTATATGACGCGACCACGATATCCACGCTAAACGGCATCTGGACCACCGACCGCATCAAAGTGGTGATGGATATCATTGAGTTTTTATGTACGGACAATTTGGCGTCCAACAATGTCCAGTCGCTGGAAATATTCATCAACAACATTGATTTGATGATGCCGCAATTAGTGAATCAGTGATTATTCTTCGGCGATTTTTGAATTGAAATACTGGCCCAAGTCATCGGAATCCAAATCACCGACCCCGTTATCCAACTCTATATTGTCGGACAAGGCTTCGTTAACGGTCAAGTCACCAACGGTCAAGTCACCAACGGTCAAGTCTATATCGTCGGATAAGCCGTTACCATCCGGTCGCGGCCTGGAAATCTCATCAATCATCGCTTTGTATTTCTTGTACTTCAAATCTTCTAACATCGGCGGCGACGGATTTAGAAATGTTTTCAAATAATCAATGGAATAATGGATAATTAAAATGACTAACACGGATACAATCACGATGTTGAACACCATATATCAAAACAACTGTTATTTTGATATGTGATAGAAACGCACACTCTATTTCTTGGCAGACTTGCGTGCCTTTGACTTGCGGCGGCGTTGCGACTTTCGTTTTTTGCCGCCTTTTTGTTCACGTCCACCTAGATTTTTTACAAGCGGATTTACCACATCAGAAGCTGCCTTATTTCCATCAGTTCCAGCCGCCGTATTTACATCGGGTCCAGCTGCCTTATTTACATCGGGTCCAGCTGCCTTATTTACATCGGGTCCAGAGAATAATCCAGAAAAGAACCCAGAATCATTATTACCAGTAACTACGGCAGGGTCATTCGTCGCTGCCTTATCTTTGTTTTCAGTGAATAACCCAGAATACCAAGATGTTTCGGGCTTGGCATTTTTCTTTTCTTCCAGCGCGACATTCTCCGCATTGAGCTTCTCTATCTTTACGGCATTCAGTTTCTTTATTTCTTCACATTTGGTTTCGGATTCCTTTTTCAATTCCTCTATCTTTTTCAAATTGACTTCCTTCTTTTTTGACGGATCCGATGAAAAAGCGTCAAATAACCCAGCACCTCTTTGTTGTCTTCGCGGCATTATACAATAAGCACATAAAAAAGCACAACCCTAAACAATATAAACGCATATCCCAAAAAATAATCATCTAAATGCCATCGCTGATACTCATTGAAAAGACCGGGAAACTCAAGTCCATCAAAATGGACGGTCTGGATATTCCAAATCTGTGTAAAAAATGTGGATTCAAGAGCATAGAGGGATTCGCGCTTGCGCATACTTGGACCGTCGCATTCAACGAAATAGAATACAAGTTGTGCCTCTATGGCAAAACCGATGGCCGCGCCAATTCTGAGAACAAATATGAGTTTCCCCCACCGATGGATAACACCCTCTTTTTTGGCAGTTGCGTCGTTTTAAATATGGAAAACAACGAGGTGACCGACATATCGGTGAAAGAGTTTGAAGATATGATGGAGCATTTGTATGGGGGATTTGAGGATGTAAACTCAGAGGACACAGAATCCGAATCGGAAGAAGACACCGATTTGCATAAAACCAAGGACGGTTATGTGAAAGACGGATTTATTGTGGATTCAGATGAAGGCTCCGAAGGGGGTGCCGACGATGACGATGACGAAGAAGAGGAGTCGGAAGAGGAAGAAGTCGTCGTAAAACCAAAACGTTCTGTGTTGCCTAAAGTTTCGCAGAGGAAAAAGGCGACGAAGAAGGAGAAGGCGGAACCGGTACTCATAGACTGCTCTGATGAATTGGAGGAGGAGGAGTATTTGCCGATGCCATAAACTGTCTTTACGATAACCGCGCAATTTAATAATTATTTACGTTATTGTATTTTACCGTTAAATGCGAGCGAGAGACTAATAATAATCACAAACATTGATACCCAACTAAACGCGTAGTTAAAGAATGTGCCTTTTACTTTTCCAAAATAACGAATCATTCCTGGAAGCATGATAAAAAACAAGACCCAGGATAAAACCCATCCCGCAAACGCATATGTAGAATATTTGATAATTGTCTCATATTTATGATACAATTCTTTGATATCTAGAGTCATTGTATATCCCAGATATAATATATATATAAACAATATAAACCGTATTCGCCAATTAACTCAAATGGACTACTCACACATATTATACAGGTTTCCCGCCTTTGAACTTTCTTATGAAACATTTGCGCATAAGAAAGTTCCCCCCAATTACAACATTTGTCTTTCCATTCCTACTGGAAAAAAACAGCTCATCTGGTTCACCTTTGACAATGAAGAAAATATTGCCATATTGATTGATATCAATAAAACGCACCAAATCGTCAAAACGACCCGTATCAATGTTCCCGCATTAACAATAGAGACATATTATGGCACGCTTTTATATGGTACGATGGTACCGTCCGGCGACAGAAACGTCTTTGTCATTGAAGACCTATGCCATTATCGCGGGCGCAATGTGAAATATTTGTTGTTTGGTGAAAAGCTCACCTATTTACAAAAACTGTTTGTAAAAGATTTGCCCGAGCAGAGCCTTTCCGATGCGGATCGTATCATTCTCGCGCTCCCCTATATGCGCGTGAGCACCGACGCCGATCTGGATTCGCTACCCTTCTACGAATCCATGACAAAACCCGCGAAATATTTGACCCATCATATCCAGTTTCGTTCATCAAGTACCGTGGCGCCCTATTTGAACCACATTTACAAGAAACCGCAACCAGTCGTTGAACCCTCTACGATGGTGCTGGTTCCAAGAACCGACTTGAATCCTCGGTTGCCCGCTTATTCCAAGAATGCCGTGTTCCGAGTCGTTGCCGATATCCGCGATGACGTGTATCACATGTTTGCTTACAGTGGCAACAATTCGGTCTATGTGAATGTAGCATACATTGGGACCCGAGAACAAAGCAAATATATGAACTCGTTGTTCCGCAAAATCAAGGAAAACATCAATATTGATTATGGCGAAGAAAGTGATGACGAAGAGACGTTTCAAGATATGCGCGTTGACAAATATGTGGACCTAGCGTGCGAACATATGGTAGAATGCGCGTTCATTCGGAAGTTTCGTATGTGGGAGCCAATACGAAAAGTGGAGACCAAACATTATATCCACATTGCTGAATTGACCGCGACCCAAGAAGCGAGACCGCAGCATGACAATCGGCCTTATCCGACCAAGCCCTACCCGAATCAGGGAAACAAGCCCTATCCGAACCAGCCTTACCCGAATAAAGACAATAAGCCTCAACGGGACAATCCAAAATATAACAATAACTATCGCAATAAATCATATCAACCCAAATAATTCTTTACAAAAATAAATTGTTTCTACAATTTATTTTTCCCCATTAAACAAAAGTGTTTTGTAAGCCTTCTCCTCCTATTGAAGAGGAGGAGGCGACTGTGAAGCCTTCTCCTCCTATTGAAGAGGCAGATCCTTCTATAGAGGGGGCAGATCCTCCCGTAGAGGGGGCAGATCCTTCCGTAGAGGAGGCAGCGGCCTCATCTTTCTGGTCCATTTCCGCCAACTGCTCTTTGTGAAGCTTAATTTCCGTCTGGATTTCCGTCTTATTCTGAAACCCACGCCAACTCGTCTTCCCCTCAAAGTAATTCCATAATGGCAGCGACTTCTTGCTATTATAAATCAACAAGAACTTGAGCGCCTCTATGGATGAATACGCACAATACCGCCGTATCGCCAACACATATTTATCCGTGATTTTCACAAGATTCACAAATTGTTCCGCCATTTGTTCACATGGAAAATAAGGTTCACATATGACAAATTGCGAAATAAACTTGGGATTCAAATACTCTGCCTTATTGTTGTGATAATCAAACTTGCTATAAAGTTCCAAGCATTGGGCATGTCGGGCCGTCTGAAGTTCCAGCATACAATCAATCATTATTTGCTTGCCCACCATCACCAAAGCATCCAATATGTCCAAGTAGGCGCGGTCCTTCATTGTGGTCGTATCTGTCCGTATCAATTCATCCGCCAATAAGTCGCGACTAATATAGTTCAAAATATATCGGTAAATCGGATTGCGGTTCTGTGTCCGCGCCTGGATGCTTTCCGTCAATGGTCGCAACTCCACGTGCTCTATATGAACAATGTATCGGTGAAAGTTCATCAAGTACTGGGAATTGGTTCTCAATGTTTTTTCCAACGATTCCGTGCTGGCAACAAGGGGTTTCACGCGCTCGTAAAACTGCGTATAATTGTCAATCGCCTCTTTTAACGCCCGCTCTTTGCGATTCAGTACATCGTTTGGGAAAGCGGTATTATCAAAGATCTCGCAGAAGATACGCGGCATTCGCCGCGAAGCGGCGACATCCGACAAGATTTCCGAGATTCTCCTACTACACGTATTGAACGTATTCGCATGGTCACACTGGTTGCGTTGTGGCTCATTTCGCCCATTTTCGCGCATCCATTGATAATAGTGCGGGTTATGGACCACGCCGCGCTCCACCGTCCCCTTGCTCCAACTGAATGCAGTCTTACATTCCGTACACCACATTTGGTCGCATCCGTCGGTCTTGGAAATGCGCATCCCGCAACTGGGACACGGCCGGGTGTTCTTGCGCAATTCTTCCACGGTATCCATGTCTTCTTGTTTACATACGTGGTCTTCTTTTTCGCCGACGATGGCTAGAAAACATTTGGGGCACGTGTATTTTGAGCACAAGTCGCACTTGTACTGGGAGGACAACATCCCGCGGCATCCATCCGTCTGGCACTGCATCACAAACTTGCGCGCCACTGTGGTGGTGGTATTGCCCATATCAAGTCGCACAGTTTCGTGTTCCCGATAGAGGTCCGATATTTGATTCCGCAATTCGGCGATTTTTGCCGCAATTTCCGCCATTTTCTTGTCCGAATCCGAGATCTTGGCAAATCGCAAGGCGCCCTCATAATACTCGGGGATTTTAGCGATCTCCGTGTCCACCAATATGTTTCGGCGATGGACGCGATAGTCCTTATCCATAAATGACGCGTTCAGTGCGGACTTGGTGAACTCTATATTCCACTTGTTGTGGCATTTCATACAATGGGGATCGCTTGTGATACCGGTGAAATAGGTGCGCACACATTCTTTACATGCTTCGTATTCGCAACTGGGGAAATAACATTTCACGACTTGACGCGTGGATTTATTGTAATTACTACAGCAGATTTGACACATAGAGGCCGCTTCCATAATGATATTCTGTATATATATACAAAGCCCGTTTATATCTTTTATGAATAACCAAAAGTTTTGCGTGATATTTGATATTGATGAGACGATGGTACAGTACCTGCATACTGCCGCTACGATCAATAAATGGCGCTCATACAACCAAGAAAAAATAGAGGCACAAGAGAAAGATGGATCTATCCTGCTTTTCCGTCCGGGATTGCGCGAGTTTATCAAGTTCGCAAAAACGCACTACATTGATATCGCAATATGGACCTATGGAAACCGGACCTATTCCAAGTTTATTGAAGACGAAATCACGCGCTACATGGGACTTGACGAGAGTCCATTTGTATTTGTATATTCCGGCGAAGAAATAAAGGAAGATTTAGCAAAGGGTCTCGGGGAAAAGGATTTGCGTCGCGTCTTTTCGGCTTTTCCTGCGAAATATACGGAGTCCAACACATTCTTAGTAGATAATCGGGCAGCCAATGTTTTTCACGCAGCGAATCGCGAAAATGGTATTGTTGTGGAATCGTTTGATATCACGAGTGAGTACAAGCCAGAAAAAGACAATATGTTTGAAAATATTAAGCGTATTTGCGGTAAACTCCGGATACAAACTCCGTCGGTTCTTAGCCCCATATTTTCAAAGGAAAATGTGATGCGGACCGGAATTGGTAAGTTTTACAAGAATTATATCGTGAATGGTACATCTCTGTCGCTGGTAAGTGATGGAACCGTGGATAAAACTCCTGGGTTTTATCCGGTACAAAAACAAAGACAAAGACCAAAAACTAGAGGTTATAAAAAGAACAGGGGTGGAAAGAGGGCGACCCGGAGATCATAAATAAGAGGAGTCATAAGATTTACAAAAAAACATAAAGTGTTCTCGTGATTCACCCCATATGGGAAACTCCGCCTCATCTCAAATCACCGCTAACTTTGAAGACATACAGAGAGGTAACGCCATTCTTATCCATGTAATGGAAGATGAGACCCTATTGATTGAACGAACTCTCACAATCGCAAAAGAAACTGACAAGATAAACGGTCTTTTACAAGAGCATGGCTACGACAAGCCGATTCTAATATATGGGAAAAACGTAGATGACTATGACATTCTTCTTAAAAAACACGCCCAACTAGTAAAGCTGGGGTTTAGAAATGTTGGATTTTACCCCGGAGGACTGTTTGAATGGCTATTGTTGCGCGATGTCTTTGGTCCAAAGCAGTTTCCGACAACAATGAACATAACAGACATAATTAAATACAGACCAAAAGGTTGTGGTATATAAAGGATATAATCACCAGCATATACAGGTGAAGATTTACACCATTGAAGATTTTATAACTTGTAAAAACGGCATGTTTTACACCATTTCGCTCCCTTCGGGGAGATGCGCAATATGCAACACCTTCCCCTTCCCTTCGGGAAACTGCCCTTTGCTACGCTAAAAAGTGGGCGTTTCACAAGGCTCGTCCGGCACGGACGTGCCTGCCTTTGTGAATGAGAAAAGGTGTAAATCTCCAAGGGAGCGGTTCCCGAAGGGTAGTAACGATTTGAAACAAAGCACATCGTAGGTGTGCGGTTTTAAATCTTCACTGGTATAAAACGTCCCTCCCTCCGGGAGGGAATCTTCAATGATGTAAATAAAACTATGGACCGCATAATTTTATTTCACACGATTATCTATCTAGTATTTATAATAGGATGAGTAGTAGTTTTACTAAGAAAACATCCGCATTAAATACGAGTCTTGCTAATAACGCCAGATTGTCAAGAGGTGTTACTGATCTATTTATTCCATCTGGTCAGAGCTTAAACGACTTTGTTGTGTCAAAAATACAGGAAGCGGCTCCACCTGAGATTATTTATACGGGCACTGGTGCTGGACCCCCTGGCCCTCCGGGAATACAAGGTCCTGCTGGAGTCGCTGGTCCTGCTGGAGTCGCTGGACCTGCTGGAGTCGCTGGTCCTGCTGGAGTCGCTGGACCTGCTGGAGTCGCTGGTCCTGCTGGAGTCGCTGGTCCTGCTGGAGTCGCTGGTCCTGCTGGAGCTGTTGGACCTGCTGGAGTCGCTGGTCCTGCTGGAGCTGTTGGACCCCAAGGAGCTGTTGGACCCCAAGGAGCTGTTG
>Ga0209107_10001001_pt1 | contig 15952 bp, 37 predicted proteins | sample LakErihyJuly2011_2_FD_187460 | JGI IMG/M metagenome (GOLD analysis project Ga0209107, IMG submission 187460) | Freshwater microbial communities from dead zone in Lake Erie, Canada - CCB hypolimnion July 2011 (SPAdes) (version 2) | ecosystem: Environmental > Aquatic > Freshwater > Lentic >... | reverse complement strand
CGTTACTTCTTTAAAGTCTTTAATAAATTCTTCTTTATTCACATTTCCTCCAGGATAATAATACTATTATACACTAAATATCCTAGTCGACTAGTATTTTAGATATTACTAAATGTTAATAAAATTTTATTTTTCTATTATATATATTATATATTTGTTTTTACTGGATACTTCCAGATTTTAAGCATACAACCCCTATACCCCTTTTATAGATTTCTAAAAGAGAACCCCGAAATTGTCCATTTATAAGATAGCAATTCATCGGTTATAGCAGTTGCTTTTATTTGACACTTCCGTCATCATCGCACTTGGAGTTTAACCCCTTGATATTATCTCCGAAAACTTTCCAAGGTTAGAAGTATAACATTATCTTTTTCATGTAGTCAAGACTTACAAGATTTTTTATGATTAGCAAGTGTGATATATGCAAAAGCAGATCTTACTTCTAGCTCCCGCCCACATTTATCACATACAACAATTCTACTTGAGGCCATGTTAGATATTGTAGCAGTATCGTTATATTGTGGTCAACCGCTTTTTCATATTTCATAAAATGTTAATAGGATTTTATCTTGTATGATCCACATATATTGAATGTCCGAATTGTCCAGATAGTCCGCCCAGATGACTGGTCAATGTGATACGGATCACTAAGTATTTTTTCAATATGTCCAACATGTCCGAATTGCGACTTGCTCCATGTCGTACCCCCATGCTACGATTATTTTATGAACACAACGAAAGAAGGTCAAAACATGAAGACAATTACATGTGCGGGATGCGATAAATTTATCATGGAGATGCCAGAGGATGAGGCAGAATTTATCACAGCAATGTGCCTTGATTGCTTCTAATTGTCGGATGCTTATGCTACAATTCCACTATACCAACCAGAGAAAGAAGAACACAATATGATGAGCAAATGGGATACAATTCAGGCATACGTGCAAGATCAGTATGTGCACCTAGATGAAGAAGAAGAATATAATAAGGCACTAGGCGATGAAGATGAAGATGTATTTGGATTTTCTAAGGCAATCTCTATTGACCACCTCTCCGATCAAGAGATCGAAGAATTATCTCTCACGTTAGATTGGAAAGAATAATATGCCTCAAATATGTATCGTTGACCAATGCACCTCTACCGAATTAGTTTATAGCGGTGTCGATGCGTTTCTATTGGGTGTGCCTACCGAGAAGGTGTGCTATGATCATGCTAACACTTTTACCGATTGGGAGAACAATAAATAATGGGCGTAATTCTTGGAGATGTTATCTCTACAATAGTAGTAGGCGCAATGATAATTTATGCGCTAAAGGTTTTGAGAAAAAACTAATGAAATTACTAATAGCGGTTATTATTGTAGTTACACTAGTTGGAGCAATAGTAGTGTATAGCAATATAAAATCAAGCGATAAAACAATAGTGGAGGGCAACGGTGTAGTTCCTTACCGCACCAGTTGCGTTCCTTTAACTGAATTTGAGGAGAATAACTAATGACTACTAATCGCCTACTAACTACCGCCGTCCAATTGTTGCTAGCAATACCGACTATCTATCTAATTAGATGGATGATCGCCGACTTTAAGGAGAACATGTAATGAAATCACAATTAGAAAAAGAAATAGAAATAAAAGAGGCGTATGATGCATTCCTAGATGAATGTTATCCAGATGTAAAAATCGGGTACGCTACTTTCACCGCTTCCGAAATTCTTTTTAATTGCGATCCCGTTATGTATCATCAGGGATTGCTAGACTACGAAGATTCAATGTCGCAGGAATAGCCAGCGTGTCGGCTTGACAAACGTCAAGCTGGCCCGCAAAGGCGTGGGGGACCAGTCATATTTAAGAGATGACCATTAAATACCCTGAATCTACGGCGTGTCGATTTGACAGACAATTCGGACATATTGACGTGATACACATCACACATCCCACGCTCCACATATTGAGACAAACCCTTGCAAAATTAACAATATGTCGGTGCCTCATGGTACACTAGCGACATAACCAAACGAAAGGGGACATCATGTCCGCACTTATCTTCACCCCGTCAGCCCTACTAGAGGGACAACGCTACTACTCACGCTCACGCAATATCGAAGGCGTGATTAAGGAAGCAACTATCGCCGAGGATATTTACTACGGCGACAACACTACCGCGTATCGTGTACGTGTCCGCCCTGATTATTCTAAGGGCGATCTAATCCGTGAGGATTTCTGGGCTATCGTCGCAGTAAGATCGGAGGCATGATGTCAGAGGTGCCTGCTACAATATCAACAACAACAACTAACGAAAGGTCTACCATGACACTTGAAGAATTTAAGGCGTATGTAGAAATGCGCCAAAAGATTTCCCTTGAGGAAGCCCTATCACGACTTAAGCCAAAGGAGGCGTGATGTATAAAATAACCTGCGCCTATGACTCAAACGCTCCGCATTGGTCAGCGGAATACGAAAACGAATTCGGTGCGTGGGAAAGTTTTTTCCGCTTTACCGATTGGGGAATGGCTAACGAATTCTCAACAATTAACATCATGACGCCGACTGGCAAGATGTACACGAAAGTATTTTATAGAAATGGAATGGTATCAGTAAAATGATGACACGAAAAGATTATATTGCAACCGCAGAAATTCTAAAGTATGCAAGCGATAAAACACACCCCGCGTTATTTTCTAAAATGGTTAATGATTTTGCAGAGATGTTCGCAAAAGATAATGACCGATTTGATGTAAACCGATTTCATGAAGCGAGTGGGTATCATGTACCTAACTTCACTTCGAGATAAGGTAAAGCGAATTCAGGAATTGCGTCGCAGTAATGCGGCGCAACCTGTTCGCAATAAAAAAAAATACACACGAAAAATAAAACATAAAAATAAAAATGCAGAGTAATGCATAAAAATGCAGCTGCCCACAAATATGTGGGAGCCCCGCATGTGAGTTACGTCACATTAAAAAAAACGCCTGAATCTGGGTGTCGATTAGGAAATGTCAGTAGCCTATGCTAGTATTCTCTTAAATCAACGAAAGGTCGTCCAAATGCCAATTTATGAAGTTACTTGTCTACATTATGAAATTTGTGGTTCTACTGAAACTTTCTATTCTCAAGAAGAATATGATATCTATGGTGATGATTTCACCTGCGCTGAATGTTTCGATCAACTCGAAATGATTTCTCATGGCTGGCGTGACGTTGACTCAGATCGCATGGCTACACGCATGGCTGATGCGGAAATGGGAGATTTATAGTCTGAGGTAGCGTGTCGGCTTGACAAACGTCAAGCTGGCCCGCATACATGCGGGGTCGGGCGTGTCGTTAAGCCTAAGATAAAAAACACCCTGGAATCTGTGATGTTTATCACAAAAAAATATGCGACTCGTAAGGCCTACTTGCCAGTAGATGTCGTACCCCTATGCTAAGATACTCCGTATCAGATTAAATAAAGATTTAATCGCTAACGAAAGGTGGTCATCTAATGACTGCTATTTATCCGCTAAAATCAGTTTGTGGCAAGAATACTTTCTATGTTGATCCGTATGACGCAAATTATAATCCTAATGGTGCTATTTGTTGCGATAATTGCAAATCTATTTTGATCTGCCGTGAGGCATGGGATCACTTATACAAGGAGGCTAAGTAATGAGCGATCTAACTTATTGTGAGAATTGCCAAATCAATATGCAAGATGATTTCTTTGATTTCCGTTTTGAGTATCCAATCTGCTTAACATGTTCACCATTGTACGAACTATTCTTAGAGGAGGCTAACTAATGACTATTGAATTGAGAGATGTACTTTCTATCACCCGACAAATTCGTGGAAACGATTATGATTCTGGCACACACTATTTGCTCGGATATCTTTGGGCAAATACTCCTGATAGCGAAAAGTTTCGCATTGCAAAATCATTTGCAGATGAACTTGGATTTAAAGTAAAAAATGAAATTGCGAAAGAGTAGGGAGCTGGCCCGCATATATGCGGGGTCGGGCGTGTCGTTAAGAATGTGATCAAAATCACCCTGGAATTTGCAGGCAATGTCGGTGCCTCATGGTATTATTCTCTTAATCTAACGAAAGGTTGTCTCATGGGAAATTTAATTGAAGCCCTATGTGCCGTATGCAATGCAACTACCAACTTCTATCCCGTAAAGCCTAATGAACTATGTTCTGAGCATTATTTTGAGTGGGCAGAAGAAAAGATGTATATGGAATTTGATAGATCTACTGAGGATTTATATGTCTGAGGTCAACGCTATAATAACCCCCATGAAACTAAAGCGCTCCAATGATCGTAAAGTAACTAATCTAGTTACTAAGAATGGTAAGCAATCCGCCATAGCAAATACTTTTGGCCTGCCTGCAGGTAAAAATTACTCATGCCCTGGCGCTACTTCTATTTGCGAAAGCGTATGCTATGCGGGCAAACTAGAAAAGTTATTCCCTACCGTTAAAACTAATCTTCTGCACAATTGGGAATTACTACGCAATGCAGACATGGACACAATGCTCATTCTATTAGATGAGATGATTGTAGAATTTATTGTGGATTGTGAAAAGAAAGACGCTCCCAAGTTATTCCGTATCCACTGGGACGGAGATTTTTTCAATGATACCTATACCTATGCCTGGAAAGTAATTATTGAAAATCATCCCGATGTGCAATTTTGGGTTTACACACGTGTGAAAGAAGCGGCTCTTATTCTAAAGGATGTCTCTAACTTATCTCTCTATTATTCTACCGACGATGATAATAAGGAAATCGGTCACGAACTAAAAGTAAATGAGGGAATTCGTCTTGCATACTTAGGAAAGACATTCGCCGTAACCGAAAGTACAATGAAAGAATTAACGGGCAAGCCTGGCGCTAAGTGTCCTGAAAATATGAAAAGCATTCCGCTTATCTCTTCTAATGGGTCTGCATGCGTATCATGTGGCCTATGTGTATATGGTAAAGCAGACATTCGATTTAGCGCAACTAAGAAATGAGAATTTAAATGATGAATGCTCTTTCTGGTATTTTTGGTGTTATAGCTATTTTATTTTTTCTAATTCCAATAACAATATTTATTTATGTTTTGTTTTTCTTTAAAACAGATGTTGATCATGACGGGAAAGAAGATAACAAATGGATTTGGGAAAAATAAAATGATGAGCTAGAATGGGGCCCGCATATATTGGGGGGGCAGGCTTTCTGTTACGAGTCAATTTAAAAACACCCTAGAAATTGTGAGGTTTATCACAAAACAATCTTCGATTGTTTTGATTAAATGTCAGTGGGTCATGCTAGAATACTCTTATCCAACCAACGAAAGGCACAACATGTCAAACATAATCTCAGTAGAACACGCAGTAAAGTTTATTGCAGAGATCAACATAGATAAAGTACCCGCTCACCTGCTCCCTGCCCTTCTTGCTCTTAAAGAGTCAGAACTCCAAGAGATGTGTCTAGGTGCAACTCTTAACGCTATTGAAACTACTAGCATGCTAGAAATTGCAAACGAAAATAATTCTTGGGCTGAGGTAAAGTTAGCCTAATGTCAGTGCCTCATGCTACAATACCAACAACAACGAGCAAAGGAAAATAAATGGGATACACAACCGCAGTAGGACTTGTAGAGGAACTATCACTAGAGGCAGGGCTTGCCTATCACTTGCAGGGTAATCACTACCCACCCGTTCCCGTCTCAATGGTGCAACCTTGCATAGATGCTATTGATGCGTTCTATGATGAGGAATACAGTCGTGAGATCAATTTACCTGAAGGTATCTCATGGCGTGGACAGACTTCATGCCCTGCGTCTGCAATCGTAGATGCTCACCACCTAGAGGCTTGGCTACCCGAATGTGATTAACCTCACACTACATTCCCCCTATTATTAGGGGGTAATGTCGGTGGCAACTGCTATAATAACAACCAACAACGAAGGAGAAAAAATGGAATCAACGCTAGAAATCGGTCAGACCTACACAACGGCGCAAAGCGGTGTTGTCGGTATCATCAAGCAAATTGACTCACATGAGTCAGGCGTAAAGCGTATTTTGCTAGATGTAAATGGCTCAGAACGCTGGACAACGGCTAAATAACTTAGGGGGGCAATTAAAGTCCTGAACCCTAACGACCTGAGTATGTCGCTAAACTACTCCACTCCAACCAACCAACGAAAGGCAAAATAAAAATGGCAACAAGAAGCAAATCCATCTCAGTAAAAATTGCAACACCAAAGGTAATCAAGGCACTAGAAGCATCACTTGCTAAACTAGAAGCAGACTACTTACTACAAGATGCACTAGAGGTAAAGTATCAGAAGGCGTATGAGAAGTGGAAGAAAGACCTCATTGAGTATGCCGTAACAAATATCAAGAAAGCGGAAAACTTCCGCACCAACTATCGTTCATGGAGCAACTGCCTGAACATTGACTTTGACTTAACAGTTGCCGAAAAGGATCTACCAAAAGAGCCTAGCAAGGATTTTGAGACGATTGGGCATCACACCTATCGTGAACAGAAAGAAGAAATGCAAAACGCAATTCGTATTCTAAAGATGACTGATGAAGAAGTAGTTTCTGCATCAACTTATCAAGCGGTTGCTCGTTACCTCTAAATGATGGCAGGGGGCTAGACAAAATCTAGCCCCCTATGCTATAATTAAAATCCCTACTAACAAAGGAACAAAATGGCAAAAAAATGCCGAGTAGAGATCTATGATGAAATTAAGTCAAATGATTTAACGCTTTACTTCGAAAATGTAATTGATAGCGAACAGCTTGCTCAAATTATTTTTTCAAACATCCGCCGATTTTCTGGTAACGTAAGGGCGTTTGCAGTTGATCTATCAACTAAGAAAAAGTCTGCAGCAGCAATTCTTCCGATGGAGACAGTTTCATTTTATAAGTCGAGGCTCACAGTATAATCTTTGGACCATGGCCCGCATATATGCGGGGCTATCCACAGCTTTACGGCCCCCTGTGGAAATCGCCTGAATTCTTTTAAATAGTCTTGTTAATGTCAGACCCACGTGTTATACTTACAACTAATCTAACGAAAGGGAAACATGGCTCACAATCTAGAAACCGAAAATGGCGAAGTTGCTTTTGCTCTTCGTGGCGCACCTGCATGGCACAACCTTGCAAATCGTATCTTTACTCAAGATGAGGAAGTTACAACACAATCCATGCTCGATGAGGCAAAACTATCCAATTGGAATGTTCGTCTCTCTCCACTAACTGATCACATTCCAGAATCTTGGAATGATGTATCTACCGCATCTCTTGTCATTCGTGACAATCCATTCAATGGCGGTACTGATGTTCTTGCTACTGTAGGCAAGCGTTACAAGCCTGTGCAGAATGAAGAACTATTTGCATTCGCTGATGCAATTCACGATGCTAACGCTGATTGCCGTTGGGAATCTGCTGGCTCATTAAAGAAGGGCAAAGTTGTGTTTGGGACTGTAGATATTCCTCGCACAATGATTCTTGATCCTCAAGGCGCAAATGATGCAACTAAGTTGTATCTAATTGTATGGACATCACACGACGGTTCTGTTGCCGTTCAAGCGGCAGTTACACCTGTTCGTGTTGTATGCCAAAATACTCTCAACCTTGCTCTTCGCAATGCTAAGCAATCTTTCAAGATTCGCCACACGCAATCTGTTGAAGGTCGCATTCAAGTTGCTCGTGAGACCCTAGGTCTTGCTCTCGGATACTTCGATGAATTTGAGATCGAAGCGCAGGCATTGTTTAATCAAGCAATCACCGATGCTGAATTCTCTAAGTTGATTCAGACAATCTATCCAAAGCCTTCTGCTGATGCATCTAAGGTTGCTCTAACTAAGTGGGAGAATAAGGTTGTTCTCCTCGATGAGTTGTATCATAACTCACCAACTAACGCTAACATCAAGGGAACTAAGTGGGGCGCATTCAATGCGCTAACTGAGCGACTTGACTATTATCGTTCAGGTCGTGGAAATTCTGAAACACTTATGGCTGGTGCATCAGGGTTCGACCCAATTCTTACCGCTGAGAAAAACAAAATCAAGAAATTGGTTTCTGCTTTCTAAATAAATAAAATCCTGAGCATGATTTAAAACTGCTCACCATTAGGTCCATTAGCTCAGTTGGTTAGAGCGCTACCCTGTCACGGTAGAGGCCGTCGGTTCAAGTCCGATATGGATCGCAGGCCCGCATACCTAAAGGCCAAATTAATGTGTTACGGCTTACATAAAAAATACCCTGAAACCTATAGACAAATGTCAGTGGGTTACTGTACAATACTGCTATAACCAACGAAAGGGATAAAATGAGAGAACGCACACGTGGATACGAAGGCAAGGTTGTTAACGGTGAAAAGCTTGCCGAGATTGCTAATGGAATCTATGCTTTGCAGTATAGCAATGAGTTTAGCGAATGCGAAGTAGATGACCTATTGTTAATTGAACTTGAAGAGAAGAATGTATTTGGGGATCCTAAGTATGCTCTTATCTGTTCAGAGGGAGTAGGCTGGGAACAAGATACATATGGTTGCCTAGAGGTACCGACCAATATTGGTCCTATGGGTCTATGGAATGGCCGTGTCTTTATTTCAGTAGATACAGTTAAGTCTTGCATGACTGCCAATATAGTAGATATATCAGATTATATTAGAGTCTTTGGTGACCGCCTTGATTCTAACTGCTCTCTATGGCAATCCAAAATGTCAGTGGCACCTGCTACAATAGGCGTCTAACGAAAGGAATATGATCATGACTACAGAATACAAGCCATACACAATATCAGAAATCGTAACTAGAATCTATGAGGACAACTATTCTCATTTTGATTTTATGGATAACATGAACGGCGGGGATTGTGATTGCTCCCTACATCTTACAATGAAAACTATTGAATACTACTGGGGTGAGTAATAACGCTATGTTAACAACCAACGGAACTAAATATGTATTTGTCTGTGATCCAGATGAATGCGACACATTAATTGAAGTTACCTGTGTTTCAGGATTCGATTTCCCTAATGGTGTCATTGAGCACACATGTCCTTGTGGTAGACAAATGGCATACGTCTCTGCTACAATACTCTCATCACAACTAACGAAAGAGGAACAAATGGAAACAACAATTACAGACACATATAATCCTAACCTGCTTGTTACATATAAAAAGATTGATGGAGATGAAGTATCTTATCCTACAGAGAAGGTTGCAGATATTGAGTGGTCTCTTGATCAGTCCCGTCGTAATTATAAAAACTTAACCGAAAAGCAAAATGCTTGGTACTCTAAAGAATCAAAACTTCGTTCATTGCTTGCAGAGGTTTATGAGAATTCAGACGACCAAGGGTCTCTTGCTAGCATTGCAGAAATATTTGACATTCCTTTAACTAAGGAGATTGAATACACTGCTTGGGTTCGCGTTGACTTAACAATCGAAGTCGAACTTAACGGAGATTATGATGCCATTGCAGACTACATTGCACAGAATCTAACTGTTGATTCATATGATTCAATGATTTCAGTTAATAACCATGAGATTGACCGAATTGAAGAAGGTGAGTACTAATGTACTTTGAGCTAACCGCTAAAACATCTAAATCATTTAATCATTCGTTTTTTGATGCAGAGGTTATGGGTTTAGACCCAACTGCAATTGGTCCTTTGACATTCAACATAGGAACTGGTAGTATTGAGAAGGTAAGTAACTTAAGGGATAAGCATAATCTTAAAGAATCTTACACATCAGATTATGAGCCAACGGGTTATTAGGAGATACAGTGTCAGACTATAAAGATGGTTTTACAGATGGTATTAACTTTGCCCGTGAAGTTATTATCGACAATCTCCGACAATGGGCAGAAAATCACGACAATGGCGATGTTATAGATTGGATTGCAGATCGAATTGAAAGAGGTGACGCAAATGAGTGAAGATATAACTAGATGGATAGCATGTGATAAATGTGGCGACTCAGCGCAAGCTATGTGGCTAATTAAAATGGTTGCAGGGGAATTATATTTCTGTGGCCATCATAAGAATGCATTTGAAGAGGGGCTTGCCAAAGTCTCCTATGAAATGATACAATTGAACAAAGTAGAGGAACCAACACAACAACTAGTAAAGGCGGAATAAAATGGGAGACAGAGCAAACTTTGGGTTCGTTCAACCAAGCGGAAATACAATTGTACTATACGGGCACTGGGCAGGATATAATATGCTCCAGCGCTTGGCAGAGTCTGTGGTTAAAGCACAGGGCCGCTGGTCGGACCCTTCATACGCAACACGCATTGCAATCAGTAATATGATTGGAGAAGGCTGGGCCATGGAAACAGGCTGGGGGCTCCACGTAAACGAGATCGGCGATAACGAGCACAAGATTCCTATCGTTGACTTTCAGCAGCAGACATTCAGTCTTCATGAGGAAGACTCATTCCATAATGAATCTAATAAAGTTAGAGGCATGAAGAATGAAGCAATCTTTACACAAGACCTATCAGCGTTCTGCGAAAAGTATTCTGATAGTTTAATTAAAGTTTAATCTTTGTGTGGGTGACCCTAACAAGTCGATTATATTGGCCAGGGTTTAAATAAGGCATAGGGCTTTACTTTCGTTGGTGCCATATAGCAGCCTTCACAATTAATAGCTGGGCCCGCAAAGATTGAGGGTAAGAATATTCTTTTACGGAGTCAATAGCAAATCGCCTGAAATTTTGTGATCTTGACCACAAAGCTGAATCATGTGTCATGTATCACATGCCAAGGCTATTCCATTTGTCAGTGGTCTAATGTATAATAATCCTATATCAACGAAAGGATATAATATGCCAAATTGGGTATATAACGGATTAACTATAGAGGGAAATCCTGAATCTGTCAAGGCTTTAATTGCACAGATGAATAAGCCATTTGATCAAGTCCAAGATAATTGGAATGTTGTAACCCAGCAAATGGAAAAGAAAGTTGTTATTTATTCTAATCCTGTGTTTGCATTTTATAATATCTATAATCATATTGAAGCAGGTATTACTGATGAGGTCTATCTTGGACAACCGCCTCGTGGTATTACATTTGAAGAGCAAATGCAATTCAAGACCAATGACTGGTATTCATTCAATGTTCGTGAATGGGGTACCAAATGGGATGTAGCCGTATCTGATGATAATAAGTATCCTGATACTAACATGGAGGAAGCAGCCAATGGTGAGAACTACGTAGTTCATTATAACTTTGAGACTGCTTGGTCTCGTCCTGTACCTGCCCTTCAAAAATTGTCTGCACAATACCCAACATTACTCTTTACTTTATCATATGAAGAAGAGACAGGTTGGGGTGGGGAAATGGAAATCCTTCGTGGTGAAGTTATATCAGAATCAGAATACGATAACATGTGCCGTGAATGTGAAGGAACTGATTGCATGGAATATAATGAAGAAAAGGAAGCAGAGGTATGTATGAAATGTGGTTATGAGTCATGATAAATGTCAGGGGGGCTAAATGTCAGCATTACTGGGAGTGTTCAGATGTCCCTGGAATTTTTACATGTCAGTGCTCTATGGTAAGATACTTCAATAGAGAAACGGGAGAATATCATTATGAATAATCTAATACAATATATGAAGTTACATCTAATTAGTCTTAAACAAGACTTAGACCCATTAGATAAATCTGATAATGAAATTCTATTTATCCAAGGACAAATACAGGCAACCGAACATTTGATGTCAGTGGCTTCTGATATGATGAATGACTACATTAGTGGAAAGGAATATAAATGATTACTACCGATGAACTGCCGCCCCATTTGATCAAGGCTGTAGAGGCTGGAGTAGGCGGGTTAGATGTACTGCAGGGGGAACTAAAGAACCTCATGTATGAGACAGAGAAGAACCTAGAGGCTGCTAGAAACAATGAGCCTTTGTTAGAAAACGAATATGATGAATCTGATGAATATCATTTAGGTTACCTAGACGCTTTAACTAGCATATATATACTTAATTATAAGATTCAATTCGCTATCGAAGACTGGGAGAAAACACATGGAAACAATTAATCTAGAAGCAGTTGAGTCAACTCTATCAAATGAGGAGCATGATCGAAGTCAGCGTGTACGCATGCAACTCGATCAAATGATCTCAACGTTAGAAAGCATGGAGGTCTCATTCTCTCTTACATGGCTATATGTTTGGGATGTAATGAAATACAGATATGGCTCTATGTCTGAAGACAATGGTTACCATAAGGCTAATCCTAAGTTTACAATCGATGATGTTTGGAATGGTCTTTGGCTGGACCCCCGCTTTACTTTAGAGTATGGCGTCGAACAGTTAGATGATGAGATCTCCGATTGGTTGATTGAAAAAGAATTCATCCTAGATGATGAAAACATGGAGGAGGAAGATGAATAAGACAGATCTAGGCATCTTCCTAATGCAGGCACAGATCTTAGCTCGATCAGATAATCCACTGGATCATATAATCGCCAGGGAAATGATTGCTAAACTAATTGAACATAACCCTGAAGAGGGAGAAAATTCGTAAGGGCCAAAAAAGTTCCTTACGACTACAACTAAATATAGGCGGAAAAGGTATTGACGAAATCGGAAATATCTTATATAATAAATACAAACCAATATCTCGAAAGGATATAACAAATGACAACAAAGCGTGAATATCTAGTTTCAAAGGGCATCACAGTTGGAGCCCGTGGACGTTTCTCAGGTGCTGCAAAGGTAGCACTGCAGGAAGCTGAGAAGCAGGGAATTAAGTTCTCTGTCGACACACCAACAAAGAACAAGTAATAGCGTTGGGGAGGGTCGAGATTTCCCTCTTGACTCTCCCCACATATTTTGGTACAATCTAAAAACTACAGAAAGAGGCGGACATGGCGAAGAAGATGTTAGAAACAAAAGTGGCAGAAGTAATTCTCGAAGGAACAGATAATAACTGGTTTAACCCAACCCTTGTAGCCCATGCTCTAGTTACAAACAATCCAATATACACCCAAGACAAGATCATGGATTTAATTGTAGAGATTATCAAACAACAGGCCGCCAGATTCCGAACGGAAGCGGCGGAAGGAATAACATCAAATGGCTTAATACTTGCCAATGTACTTAATGAAGTAATAGAGGAACAAGAGTCATATACTTAATCTAATATAGGCCAACAGTGTCATATGCTTAGTTCATGGGCATATGGGCCAAAGTTATCCACAGGATCTTCCACAGGTTCTGTGGATTTCTTTTTGTGTGGGCAAGGGCCAAAATTCCCCTTTACGAGAACATATAAAAAATCCCTGAAATTTATATATAAATGTCGACAAATCTATATAGAATCTGTACAAATTGGTACAGAATAATAACTAATCTAATAAGAATATGGTACAAATTCTGTACAAAATTTATAGAACATAAGGGCCAAAATTCTCTATTACGAGAGCTATTTACAAATCCTGGAAGTTATGGTATAGGCCTATATAGACTATATGGGCATATCGGACATTACGGGCATATGATACAAAGCGCTCAATTACACATATAACTATTTATCGACAATATAATAGTAATTAGAGATAAATTAATAGCCAAAGGTATCTATGACATCTCTATCTATGCAGTCAAATAAGCCTTCTAAGGGGGTTTTAAGACATGTTTAAAGTCGGGGGGATATAGGAGTTAACTGCCTATTTGTTCTATTTGCAGACCATGCAGTAGAATGGAGTACGTAGGTCTTCTTCCCTAATTATCATATGCTGAGCACATCTGGAACACTTGGCAGTAATTAGTCCATGATCAGCTAATCCAGGTATATTGATCTTTGGATCTTTTGTATAATATAGTTTAGTTACATACCATGTAATGGCTATCAGTAGTATTGTTATCATTGTTCTATTGTATCATTTTCTTGTCCAAGTTGAAGCTTTTTGTCCAGGAGTTCCTTTTGCTGTATGTGATTCAATTAGGAGCTTATTTCTATCTAGCTCTTGTATAGCTCTATTTAGTTCTATCATATCCTTGGCAGATTCTCTGATACTTCTCAGTTCCCGCCCTTTAATTGAATCTAATTTACGTCTAGTCTTTTCTATATCAGATAGGCTCTTCTGCTTTTCAGCAGCAATTGATGCTTTAGACATACCTTTATATTTCTTTTTAGCCATTTGATTCCCGCCTTTTATTGCGTATTATTCTGGTTATGACTACTATGGATATTGTAATACCAAAGAGTAATAACCATCTATCTGAATAGTCATAATTCCAGCAGTCTGCCCCCGTATAACAATTGGGATTTATACCTATTAGGTTACCCATTTGATTCCCGCTCATCATCCATTGACCCACATATGGCACAGGTTACCTGTCCATCTAGGTCCAATTTAAAATCATGATCATGCATATATCCATTATACTACATCTGTCAGGTACTGACAATAGGGTTCTCTCCCGCCGAATTTTTCACTAATTGCGATCAATATAGTAGTATATAAGTAATTATATATAGTAGTATATATTGTAGTCAACTGCAATTATGATCTAATTCTTAGCTCTCTCGTAATCATATCTTCAGCCTCTGCTCTTGTGTGACAATACCCATAGGTTAATATGTTTCCATTGTTATATATAGTCCATTGATAGGGTAATGGATCAAATCTAAAGTTTGATTCAAGTCTCTTGGGACTTCTGCCATTGTTTGGTCCCGCCTTAAATTTAGGGACATATTCTTCTATCTCATGATATAGACTTTTCATTATGAAGACAGTCCTTTAAATGAATGGCATGCACATACGCCTACTACCTTATATGAATCTTTATCTACTTCGGCTAAATCATTATATGTAGCCATAGCTTTACAGTAATGACAAGTCTCTGCCTGTTCCGTCTTTTTTAGTTCTGGAAATGCATATTCTTCAAAGTTATCTAGGATTCCCATTATTTCCCCTTCTTTTTTGGAGCTTCGCTGATATCATAATTATAAGCATTTGAGTCCTCTAGAACCCATTTGTCATAGCTTTCAACATCCCACTTATTTGTATTAACTAATCTATGAAGCAGTAGATCAGGCTTAGTTACAAATGATGGCTCATATAGCCTTACTCTGTTATTAGGCTGTACTGCGAAGTTTCCGTCATCTCTCTGGATGACATGTCCGCACTTATGCTGGCCTGGATTCTCAGAATATCCATCATCTAGGATGTTGCTATCTGGGTTATGCCAATCTAAGGTAAATAGGTATTTACCTGGAACATCATTCTTTTCTCTATCTAAGTATGACATTCTCATATTGACTAGATTTTGGAATTGAGTTACCGTCACATGTGGAGAGAATGAGTTCCACAGGACAAGGTTATAGATAGGCTCTTCAGGGACTCCTGGCTTAGCACAGAAGGCATTAATTGGCATTCTCCACCATATGCCACCATCTTCCATTAGGAAGTGAAATAGAGGGCTTCTGCCCTTAACGCTGGATACTCCAAAGATTACACATGGGAAGTATTTATCGTGACTATCTTCCTGATCTCTTAAAAAGTTGCCACGAACATAACATTCAATTGGCGGTATATTAGCATTTAGTTCTGGCATTGTTTATCTTCCCATTCCCATTGTCTTTCCCACAGGGCAACTAGGGATTCGTCTCCCATATCGTCAAAGAAATATCTTTTAGCTTCATGGCTGTATGTAAACCCATACCACTTATCGCCTTCCCGCCAAGCTACGCTATCTTCTCCAGATATATCGTATGAAATAGATTGCTGTAGAAATTGATCCTCCATGAGGACCTCTTCTATCGCCTTCTTAAGGAGCTTAGTCCCTACGAGGTATTTCCCTACAAAATTAAACATTTTCTTCTCTCTCTTCCGCCGTCGCACTTTTCGCTTTACTAATTGTGAGCAATATGTAGCATATATATTATAGTTGACTATAATATTATTGTCAATCTTTTTCTTCTAAGAAGAATGA
>Ga0209107_10001000_pt1 | contig 15964 bp, 11 predicted proteins | sample LakErihyJuly2011_2_FD_187460 | JGI IMG/M metagenome (GOLD analysis project Ga0209107, IMG submission 187460) | Freshwater microbial communities from dead zone in Lake Erie, Canada - CCB hypolimnion July 2011 (SPAdes) (version 2) | ecosystem: Environmental > Aquatic > Freshwater > Lentic >... | reverse complement strand
AAAATGTGTTTGTGGCTTGTCTTCTTATTGTTCGCTATCTTTTCTTCTTCCAAATTATCAAAGAACTCTTTATTTGTTCCACCATTTCGAAATACTCTTTCTAAAACGGGATGCAAAGGTAAAACCTTTTTTTTTATTTCCAAATTTATTTTAAAATAAATCTAAGAATAATAAAAGTGGTTTCTCTCGGCACAATATGAACAAATCCGTGTTTTAAACGGGATGCAAAGGTAATATTTTTTTATCAATGTTCCTAATTTATTTTCGAATATTCTTAAAGTAACTTTAAATACATTGAAAATCAATGGGAATAAATAAAAACTGAGCTTTTCAGTCAGAACTATTAGCTTTGTTTGAGAACATCCCCCGTTTGTTTTGGGAGTGCAAAGGTAGATATCTTTATTATAAATCCAAATTAATATGAAAAAAATTAATTTTTGTTCTGGTCCAGCTATCCTAGATAGTTCTGTCATAGCTAATGCTGGCAAGGCTTTGATTGACTTTAATAATACTGGTTTATCCCTATTAGAAATCTCACATCGATCTATAGAATTTGTAGAAGTAATGGAGAAAACGAAGCAATTAGTAAAAGAGTTACTTGACGTGAATGATGATTATGAGGTGCTATTTCTACATGGCGGTGCTAGTTTGCAGTTTTGCATGATTCCTTTTAATTTATTAGATGACAGTGGACATGCCTTATATAGTATTACAGGACAATGGGCTGGCAATGCTTTGAAGGAAGCTCAGCTCTTTGGTAAAGCTTTAGCCATACATGATAGCAGTGACAAAAACTTCAATTATATTCCTACAATTGAATGGGAGGATTCTTATAATAGTGCTTCTTATTTACACATCACCTCTAACAATACCATATATGGTACTCAATGGTCTAACCTCCCTACAGTGGGCATTCCATTGATTGCGGATATGTCGTCAGATATCTTTAGTAGAAAAATAAAAGTGAGCGATTTTGATTTAATCTATGCTGGAGCTCAGAAGAACATGGGCCCAGCTGGCGTTTGCATGGTGATTATCAAAAAAGAAATACTTGGAAAAGTAAATCGTAAAATACCCACCATGTTAGATTATCAAACGCATATCACTCATAAGTCGATGTTTAATACGCCTCCCGTTTTTGCTATTTATACAAGTATGCTTACTTTAGAATGGCTTAAAAGCATTGGTGGGATTGAATATATAGAGAAAACAAATCAAGAAAAAGCAAGATTATTGTATGCTGAATTAGATAGAAATGCTTTGTTTGAGCCGATGGTACAGGGGAAGGATCGTTCCTTAATGAATATTACCTTTAGAGGGAAAGATGAAAATATTGAAAAAAAATTCAAAGAAGTCTGCAAAGAAAATGGCGTGGGTGGACTGGATGGGTATAGAACTGTGGGTGGTTTCAGGGCTTCCATCTATAATGCGATGAGCATAGAAAAAGTAAGTATATTTGTTTCTTTGCTTCAAGATTTTGAGGCAAAGCATGGATAATTTTGAATGAATGAATAATAAAATGAAGAGTAAGATTGCAATAGAAGGAATGGCGTTTTATGCCTATCATGGATTTTATGAAGAAGAACAAAAAATTGGTGGTAAATATCTTGTAGATGTCTATTTACAGTATGATTCAGCCGATAGTTGGCTGAGCGATGATTTATCTCAAACCATCAATTATCAAATTATCTATCAACTTGTAAAAACAGAGATGGATATTCCTACAAAACTGATAGAAACCCTTTGCAGACGTATCTTTGATAAGGTAAAGGAAAAATCTGAAACTACTATTAGCAAGCCTGTCTTTGTAAGTATTAAAGTGACTAAAAATAATCCACCAGTCAATGGACTTAATCATGTATTTGTTCAATTAGAAGGTTAATACGCATTGCCCTACCTTGTTTTTCAATGTATTCATTTCTCATAGCTTGGAATAGATTTCCTGTTATACTAGTATGCTGCGTGAGTGATTGGCAGCAGTACCCCCGATAAGCCATCGGGGTACTGCAGAAAGCACGACGGCGGCGAACGAACACAAACAAATGAGATTAGATCTACTGTCGCCGGCACGCCCTTATTTATCACATAAAAAAGCCCTAAGCTTTCGCAATAGGGCTTTCTATATTTTAAATTTGAAACTTTTACTCCGCGGCGGGTGGTGGTGTTGGGGTTGACTTTTTCTTAGATGGTTTAGAAGAGGAGATAATAATTCTATTTTCTTCTTTGTTGAAGTCTGCCATAATATTGTCACCAGATTTAAGATTGGAGTTCAATATTTCTTCAGCTAATGGATCCTCTAAATACTTCTGTATAGCACGATGTAAGGGACGTGCACCATAGCTCGGATCGTATCCTTTTTCGCACAAAAAGTCCTTAGCAGCATCTGTCAGTGTAATGTGGTATCCAAGATCAAGGATACGCTTGTAAACACTTCTAAGCACAATGTCAATGATTTTGAAAATATGCTCTTTTTTCAATGAATTGAAAACAATTACATCATCAATTCTATTTAAAAACTCGGGAGAAAAAGTCTTTTTTAAGGCTTTTGTGATAATGCCTTTGCTTGCCTCCTCTTCGCCGTCTGCCTTTGCTTTGGTAGCAAAACCGACGCCTGTTCCAAAGTCTTTAAGGTCACGAGCACCGATATTGGATGTCATGATGATCATGGTATTTTTGAAATCGATTTTTCTACCTAGACCATCTGTCAATTGACCATCATCTAATACTTGTAACAAGATATTATAAACGTCTGGATGCGCTTTTTCGATTTCATCTAATAAGATGACGGAATAAGGCTTACGACGCACTTTTTCTGTTAACTGTCCACCTTCTTCGTAACCTACATATCCTGGAGGCGCACCGATTAAACGCGAGATGGAGAATTTTTCCATATACTCACTCATATCAATACGAATCAAGGTTTCGTCGCTATCGAATAGGTATCTGGCGATAGCCCTTGCTAATTCAGTCTTTCCGACACCTGTTGGACCTAAGAAAATAAAAGAGCCGATTGGTTTATTGGGATTTTTTAGTCCTACCCTATTTCTTTGAATGGCACGAACAATTTTTGCGATTGCATCGTCTTGCCCCACCACATTGTCTTTGAGCACATCGCCCATCTTCACCAACTTAGAATTTTCGCTTTGTGCAATTTTATTTACTGGAATGCCTGTCATCATGCCTACCACTTCAGCGATATCTTCTTCGTTGACTGGATATCTTTTAATTTTAGATTCTTCTTCCCATTTGTTTTTGGCGGTTTCCAGGTCTTCTAACAATTTCTTTTCAGAGTCTCTTAATCGCGCTGCTTCCTCATATTTTTGACTTTTCACCACTTTGTTTTTCTCCAACTTAATGTTTTCGATTTGGGCTTCTAAGTCAATGACATTAGCAGGTACATGAATATTTTTAAGATGGACTCTTGCTCCTACTTCATCTAAAACATCGATGGCTTTATCCGGTAAAAAACGATCTGTGATGTAGCGTGTGCTTAGTTTTACGCAAGCCTCGATCGCTTCATTTGAATATTCTACATTGTGATATTCTTCGTATTTATTTTTAATATTATTCAGAATAATTATCGTGTCTTCAGGAGAAGGTGGATCGATGATTACTTTTTGGAAACGCCTATCTAGAGCACCATCTTTTTCGATATGCTGACGATATTCGTTTAATGTAGATGCACCAATGGCTTGGAGTTCTCCTCGTGCTAAAGCCGGTTTAAAAATATTAGAGGCATCTAATGAACCTGTAGCACCACCGGCACCAACGAGTGTATGAATTTCGTCAATAAACAGAATGACATCGCGTGTTTTTTCGAGCTCTGTCATGATCGCTTTCATTCGTTCTTCAAATTGACCTCTGTATTTGGTTCCAGCGACTAAAGCAGCAAGATCAAGCATGACGATTCTTTTATTGAAAAGCACACGTGATACTTTACGTTGAATAATGCGTAATGCCAAACCTTCTACGATGGCTGTTTTACCCACACCAGGTTCACCGATAAGAATAGGATTGTTCTTTTTTCTTCTACTTAAAATTTGAGATACCCTTTCAATTTCATTTTCTCTGCCTACGATAGGATCGAGATTTCCTTCTTCAGCAGCCTTGGTCACATCACGCCCAAAATTATCCAACACAGGTGTTTTAGACTTAGATGGGGCTCCTTTTTTGGCATCACCACCCATTCCTTGCTTTGACTTTTCGTCGTCATAAGGAGAATCTTCGTCATTGGAGTCGCCGGGTAATTCGCTTTTGATATCATTCTGGAAATATTCAAGCTCTGCCTTGAATAGATCATAGTCTACGTCGTATTGATTTAAAATTTGCGTAGCGATATTGTCCTTATTTTTTAGGATAGACATCATCAAATGCTCTGTACCAATGACATCACTCTTCAACACTTTGGCTTCGAGCACTGTAATTTTCAATACTTTTTCTGCCTGTTTCGTCAGTGGTAAATTTCCATTGCTGAATGTTGTTTTTGCGACCTTGTCTTTGATAGAATCTTCGATGGCACGACGAATGAGTACTACATCCACATCTAGTGTTTGCAATACTTTGATGGCTAGACCATCCCCTTCGCGAATGAGTCCTAACAACAAATGCTCGATGCCAATATAATCATGTCCTAATCTAAGCGCTTCCTCTCTGCTGTAGGAGATGACCTCTTTTACTTTTGGCGAAAATTTTGCTTCCATATATTTTATCTCTATTTAATTAGCTTTGGCTTTTTGTATCTCTTCTTGAATTGAAAAGTAAAACAACATAAAATTAAACTCAATTCAAAACAAAGGCACTTAATTCATGATTTAATGTTTACACGTTCTTTTTCAAATGTCTGCTAAAAGATACAGTCTTTAAACATTTGACAAAAAAATTGCTGATTTAGTTTCAATATTTCATCTTTTTTTGATTTTTTGACAGAATTCGATTAAGTTTGAGAATTAAAATAGATGAGCCGTGAATATACAAGTAGAACGAAAAGAGAAGTTTAATATTATTAGTGTAGGAGAAGAGAAACTTCTGAGTTCAAATATCAAGGATTTAAAGGAGACGATTTTGAATCCAGAATACGCTAGTGTCAAGAATCTCATCATTGACTTAAGTGCTACCAAGTATGTTGATTCTTCGGGCTTGAGTGCCATCTTGATGGGCTACAAAACTAGTAAAGCTAGAGGAGGGAAAATGGTACTCTGTGGCTGTCAGACAGCCGTGATGAGTTTGATTAAAATCTCTCAATTAGATTCCATTTTAATTTGTGTGCCTACTCTAGAGGAGGCTCGAGATTATATCATGATGGTCGAATTGGAGAATGACATCACGGGATAAATAAATATCATTCTTGATGAACCAAATTTTTGAACTCACTATTATTGGTTCCAATTCCGCTATTTCAACTTTTGATCGATTCCCCACTGCACAGATATTACAGATTCAAAATCAGCTTATCCTTATAGATTGCGGTGAGGGCACCCAATTTAGGCTAGATACCTTTAAGATTAAAAAGTCCGCTATCAATTTTATTTTTATTTCACATCTGCATGGAGACCATTATTATGGGTTGATTGGATTGTTGACTAGTTTTAACTTGAATGGCAGAACGACCGAATTAAGATTGTTTGGACCTCCAGGATTGAAAGAAATTATTGATTTGCAAATGAAGTACAATGGGGCAACATTGCAGTATCCATTAGTATTTCAGGCGACAAGTATGAATCCAACAGCAACACTTTTTGCTAATGAGATGTTTGAAGTATCGAGCTTTCCTTTGCAGCATCGCATTGATACCACAGGTTTTTTGTTTAGAGAAAAAGTGGGGCAGAGAAAAATCCGTAAAGAGAAAATAGAAGCATTTCAATTGAGTGTGGATGACATTCTGAGTATTAAAGCAGGGGAAGATTTCATCACAAGTGATGGTCAAACAATTCCATCAGCAACTTTTCTTTTAGAAGCGTCAAAAGCCCGTAGCTATGCCTATTGCAGCGATACAAAATATGTTGAGGACTTAGTGAAAAATATAGAAGGAGTGACTTGTTTATATCATGAAGCCACCTTTGAAACCGAGAAGGAGCATTTAGCGGAAAAGACCATGCACTCTACGTCCAAGCAAGCTGCTAGCATTGCAAAAAACGCTGGAGTGGATCGCTTATTGATTGGTCATTTTTCGTCGCGCTATAAAGATTTATCTATCTTGTTAGGAGAAGCGAGAGCTGTTTTTAAAAATACAGATTTAGCGATTGAAGGCCAGAAATATGAACTTTAAGATACCTTCCTATTTGTTTTTGCCATAGAATACAATTATTTTTTGATTGAGCAGCCGCGCAAATGACTGGCAGTAGTACCATGTACTACAGAAGGCATGGTAGCAGCCATTTGATGATATGCACCGCAAAGCGGATGACAGCTACGCAAGGCTGCTATGCGCCCCAAGAAGCGCAAACATACTACCACAACTCCAATCGTATACAGCGGATAGGTTTAGGCATCTTCGACTAAAAAAATGTAGAGCGTCTATCCATTTTTTGGCTTAAATTTTCTTATTTTTGTGAAGCAAATCAATTAAATAGAAAATTAATATGGGAAGAGCATTTGAGTATAGAAAAGCAGGGAAAATGGCCCGATGGGATAAGATGGCCAAAGCATTTACAAGAGTAGGTAGAGAGATTGCCATTGCTGTAAAGGCCGGTGGACCGTTGGTTGACACCAATCCATCTTTACGAAGAGCGGTACAAAATGCAAAGGGTGTCAATATGCCAAAGGATAGAGTGGACGCTGCGATAAAGCGTGCTTCGTCTAAAGAAAGCGATAATTTTGAAGAAGTAGTGTATGAAGGCTATGGCAATTATGGTATTGGGATTGTGGTAGAGACGGCGACAAATAATCCAACAAGAACAGTAGCGAATATCAGACATATTTTTACAAAGGCAGGTGGCACCATGGGTACAACGGGGTCTTTGAGTTTTATGTTTGAAAGAAAAGGAGTTTTTAAATTTAATGTTGCAGACAGAGATATAGAAGAATTAGAGTTTGAATTGATCGATATTGGACTAGATTCTATGGAAGTTGAAGAAGGCATTGTAAGCGCCTATACTGCTTTTGAGAATTTTGGAAACTTCTCAAAAGGTCTGGCAGATAAGGGCATTGACACTATCAGTGAGGAACTACATCGTATTCCTACTTCTACCAAAGAGGTGACAGAAGAGCAGATGGATGAGATATTGGATTTGATTGATAAGTTTGAGCAAGATGATGATGTGCAGCATGTATATCATAATTTAGCCTAAAGATGATAAGCCAGAGCCTTTGGTTTTGAATAGATCGTTGAACTTTGACAACCATTTTTAGGTTAATCAATAGAAAGAAATGCCGTTTTAGATGGCATTTTTTGTTTTAAAAGAGAAAGTGAGAAAATGAAATATAGCATACAGAAAATAAAAGAAATTATTGGTGGCGAAGAAGTGGTGATGCCCGATAAGGACTGTGCCATCAATCATTTGCTTTTGGATAGTAGGAAGGTATTGTTTCCGAAAGAGACTTTGTTTTTTGCATTGCCTGGCAGTCGTTTGGATGGACATAGCTATTTAGATGATGCCTATAATAAGGGCATTAGAAATTTTGTAGTATCTAAAAATATAGACTTTACTGAATATAAAAGAGCCAATATCATTTGGGTAGAGAACAGTGTAAAAGCGTTGCAAAAATTGGCGATGTATCATCGCAAACAATTTAAAATTCAGACCATAGGCATCACTGGGAGCAATGGCAAAACCATTGTGAAAGAATGGTTACACCAACTGTTACATGATGATTACAATATTGTTAGAAGTCCGAAAAGTTATAATTCTCAAATTGGGGTGCCGCTTTCGGTGTGGCAGATAGAGAAAGAAAATAATCTAGCGATTTTTGAAGCAGGTATTTCAGAAGCGGGCGAGATGGAGAAGCTCGAAACGATGATTATGCCTAATATTGGCATATTCACCAGTATTGGGGAGGCGCATAATGAAGGTTTTTTGAATATTCAACATAAGATCAAAGAGAAGTTAAGGTTGTTTATTCATTCGGAGATTATTATTTATTGCAAGGATTATCCTGATATCAATCAGGCTGTAGCCCAGGTGACATCGCAAGTTCGTGGCACGGATGAAGGCACTAAAAAATTTAGATCTTTCACTTGGTCGAGGGGAACAGATGCAGATGTGCGCATCACAAAATATGAGAGCACAGATTTGTTTACCAATATAGAAATGCAATATCAGGCTGAGTTTTTAAATTTCAAGATTCCTTTTACAGACGAAGCTTCGGTAGAAAATGTGATTCATTGTATCATGACCATGTTGTATTTAAAAACGGATATGGAGAAGATACAAACACGATTATTAGAGCTTAGCAGCATTACGATGCGATTAGAATTGAAGCATGGAATCAACGCTTGTTCGGTTATCAATGATAGTTATAATAGCGATTTAAATTCATTTAAAATAGCGGTTGATTTTTTAGTACAACATAGCAAGAACAAAGGGAAAACAGTGATTGTTTCCGATATTTTACAGAGTGGCAAAAGCGAGATAGATTTATACAGCGAGATGGCATCTGTGTTGGAACATAAAAAAATAAACAGGGTCATCGCGATTGGACCGGCCTTGAACAGACAGCGAAAACGTTTTGAGATCAACAGCAATTTGCAACTCCTTTTTTTTAACAGCACACAAGATTTTTTAAATGAGATAGACATCAATTCTTTTAAAGAAGAAGATATCTTATTGAAAGGCGCTAGACCATTTAAATTTGAGCGAATCAGTCGCATGCTCGAGGAGAAAGCGCATGATACAGTACTTGAGATCAATTTAAATTCGATTAAAAACAATTTAAAGAAATTTCAAAGTTACCTGCAGCCGAGTACCAAGATGATGGTGATGGTAAAAGCCTTTGCCTATGGTGCAGGCGCTTATGAGATGGCGAATTTATTGCAATTTAATAAAGTAGATTATCTGGGAGTTGCCTATGCAGATGAAGGCGTAGAGCTTCGCAAGGCGGGTATTACCATGCCTATCATGGTGATGATTGCTGATAAAAGTGGCTTTGAAAATATCATTTCGAATGATTTAGAACCGGAAATCTATTCTATCAAACAACTGAATGATTTTATCAAGACCTTGCGCTACATGAGTCTAGAACCTAAACCAGACTTATATCCTGTGCATATCGAACTCGATACAGGCATGCATCGTTTAGGTTTTGAAGCACAGGATTTAAAGGAATTAATTTCTATTATTAAATCAAGCGAACTGATAAAAGTAGAGAGTGTGTTTTCGCATTTGGCAGGTAGCGAAGAGGCGCTGCATGATGATTTCACACAATTGCAAGTGAAGCGATTTGAGGAGATGAGCGCTTATATTTTATCGCAATTGCATTATCCCGTTCTGCGTCATATCGTCAATTCAGCAGGTATTATTAGACATCCAGCGGCCCATTTCGATATGGTACGCTTAGGATTGGGGATTTATGGCGTGGATGGTTCCATCACAATTCAAGAAGAGCTAGAGCCAGTGGGCGTTTTAAAGACAACTATTTCCCAGATCAAGCAGATAAAAAAAGGCGATACCATTGGATATAGTAGAGTTGGTAAAGCAGATACAGACAAAACGATAGCCACTGTTTGCATTGGTTATGCGGATGGTTACGACCGCCGATTTAGCAATGGCATTGGCGAAATGCTGGTGAATGGGAAGACAGCGCCAGTGATTGGTAATGTGTGTATGGATATGACAATGCTTGATATCACAGGTATTGAGGCGCATGAAGGTGATTCCGTCATCGTGTTTGGTAAAGAATTAGCGATTCATAAAATTGCCAAAAAGATAGACATGATTTCTTATGAAATGCTCACTAGTATTTCGTCGAGAGTGAAGCGCGTTTATTTTGAAGAATAATGTTGAGACTGGCGATATAATCATTTTATCTCAATTTTTTATGGCGTGCCGTCGGCTGAAAAAAGCCATCAGCATTAAGACACCATGTTCAGAAAATACATAAGGCGAGTATTTTGAATGCTGACCTTGTTTTAAGGTCGCATTTTGCGACCTTAAAATATTATTTTCTTCTTTAGTTAACTCAAACATGTAATTTGGAGGGAATCTTTCAATATTACGTTTTACTTGCTCCTTCAATCGTTTTGTTTCCACATCGTACATCTCCGCAAGATCACTATCTATCATCACTTTCTGGCCTCTTATCAAATAAATCTTGCTAGATATTAATTCTTCTGATATTGTATCACTCATCAACAATTGACATTTTATTCAAAATTATTGAAACTGATTTGTCTAACAAGTTTGAATTGACAAGTGGAAGTGCAGGTTTTAAGCATCCGCATTGAAAATGCTGAAAAGCGATAGGTGGTGCTCACAAGCGAACGCTTACGAGAGAATACGTGATTACTCTAAAAAAATCACCCCATTCAAGCACACTAATACCCAAATATCTCCAAATCATTCACCTCCTTAAAAGTACCTAAGCCCTTCAAGAAGTCCATGTCAAGTTTATTCTTATTCCCAATAATCGCAATCGCATATTTCTTGTTTTTGATATGCTGATCAAAATAAGCAGCAATATCATCCAAAGTTAATTTTTGAATATTGGCATAAACTTCATTTCTATAATCACTGGTGATGCCTCTATTCGCCAAGGCTTCTTTTAACCAAAAGATATCGCTTCTTGTGGTTCGATCAGTTTCGAGTTTTTTCAAAGCTGATTCTTTGGCATTTTCAAATTGAGATTGCACCCTAGGCATATTGTTCATCAAGGCCTGTAGTGTCGGCAATGCATCCTTTACCTTGTCTGCTTGTGTACCAATATAGGCTTGTGTAAAATGATAGTCCTCTTTATACGCTGGCGACATGCCAATACAATAGGCCGAATATGCCAAAGCCTTCTGCTCTCTTATCTCTTGAAAAATAATAGAAGACAAGCCTGAACCAAAATATTCATTCAATACAGAATTAGCGGCAGTTAATGTAGGATTGCTGATTTCATCTTTATTAATCAACAATATTTCTGCTTGTACCATATCATAGTTATAGAAATATACTTCTGGTGCATCGATATATCTTGCCTCAAACTTCAATTGCGTAGGATAATCTTTCAAACTAGCTGCTACAGTATGATTCGCATCCAACATCGTTACCACTTCGTTCAGTGGCTTTTGTCCAAAATAAAAAATACGATGCTTATAATTGAAAATATTTTTAAGCTTATTCAACAAAGCGACATCATCCATGGCTTTCAGCTCGGCCTCACTATAAATATATTTGGCGGGTGATTGCTCACCGAAACGTACATAATCGCTCATCATCGTTTGTAGGATGATGTTTTTATCAAGCTTATTATTAGCGCGACTCTTCAAAATATCAGCCACCATCGTTTCATAAATTTTCCTATCAGGTTTTATATGTGTTATCACATGTTCCACCAATTGAATCCCTGCCACCACATTCTCTTCTAAACCAGAAAGACTAATACGTGTTTGTCGAGGATAGCAAACCAATTCAAAATTTAAACCCAATCTAAAAAGCTCATTCTTCAATGCTTCCAGCGTATATTTATCTGTTCCCAGATAGCGAAAATAAGAAGAAGCGATGGATAAATCCTTATCGTTCCAACTACCCATATCCAAGATATATGTCAGGGAAAAAGTCTTGTTTAATGTGTTTGGGATATACTCAATCGGTATCGTTTTATGTATCACCCCACTTTGTATTTCTTTTTTAAAATCTAAAAACACAGGACTTGTATTGTGCGTTTCTACTGCATTAAATGACTTGGCAAAGACCGAAGTACTATCGCGATTAATCACCACTGGTGTTATCTTCGGCTTATCTACTTTATGTCTTTCCTTATCATCGCCTTTTCTCTTATACGAGACCACATAATTATTTTTCAGATGCTCGTTGGCAAATTGAACAAGTTGTGCCTTTGTAATCGCTGATAAATCATCAATGAGCTTTAATGATTTTTGAAAATCTTCGCCGCTCACAAATACATCAACCAAATGAGAAGCTCTGCTGCTATTGGTTTCAATAGACTTCATCTCTTGATATTTTAAGTTGGTGATCACTGCTTGCATGTCTTCTTGCGAAAATTCTCCAGCTTTCAATTTCTCCACTTCGGCCAATAACAAATCTTTCACCTCTTCCATGCTTTGCCCATTCCTTGGTTTGCCATAGAGCATCAAAAAACTATAGTCATTGAGTATCTGAGGACTGCAACGTGCTTCCAATGTTTTTTGTTTCTGATTGATATTTACATCTATCAATCCTGTTTTTCCATTGCTCAATAACATATCAAGCATTTGCAAATAAGTAGCGTCTCGCGTGCCTTCGCCTTTAAATAAATAACCGATAAATAAATGTTCTGGTTGTTGACCAAATGTCTCTTTTACAATAGGGCTAGTGATGACTGGCGCTTCTGGGAAACTCAATACTGGCAAGACGCCTGGCTTCCATCCTCCAAAATATTTATCAATTAATTTGATGACCTCATCCGAATGAAAATCACCACTCATACAAATCGCTACATTATTGGGACGATAATAAGTATCGAAATAATTATGAATATTCACCATCGAAGGATTTTTCAAATGCTCGCCAACACCAATGGTGGTCTGGGTTCCATAAGGGTGGTTCGGCAATAGACCTTCCCATACTTTGGCCAAACTCCAACGTTGATCATTATCCTGACTTCTATTAAACTCTTCATACACCGTTTCCAATTCAGTATGAAAAAGTCTCAAGACCAAATGCTGAAAACGCTCACTCTCCAACATACACCATTTTTCAATTTCATTGTTTGGAATATCATTGACATAGACTGTTTGATCATTACTAGTATAGGCATTGGTCCCCTTACAACCGATGCTGGTAGCCATTTTATCATATTCATTTGGTATGGCAAATTTGCTCGCTTCATAAGAAACGCTGTCAATCTGCTTGTAGACCGCTTTTTTCTCTTCTTCGGTTATTACATTTTTATGCAATTCAAACAATCGAGACAACTCATCTAACTGGGCTTTTTCTTTCACCCAATTTTCAGTTCCATAGGAAGGAGTGCCTTTAAACATCATATGTTCGAGGTAATGCGCCAGACCAGTTGTTTCTTTTGGATCAAATTTCGAACCTGCTTTCACAGCAATATAGGTTTGTATCCTTGGCTTATCCTTAAATTCACTGAGGTAAACAGTCAAACCATTGGCCAAAGTATAAATTTTTGTATGCAAGGGGTCATTGGGATAGCTAACCACGGTATAGCTTGCTTTTGCTTGTTCGCTTGTAATCATGTTGATTAAAAAAAGTATAAAAAAGAAATGAATTTTCTTTTGCATAGTGATGAATTTATATGTAAAACTAAAAGAATAATGATAAAATGATGCATCTCAATTCAGATGAATGCGCGCGCACGCTCCGAACGCTGCATTTAGTGTTGTCAGCTCTTAGTAATCAAGCTCTAAGCCCAAATCTTTCATCAGCCTCAATACCTCTGGATTCTGATTTATCATTTCATTGAGTCGTTCTTTAGGCGACAGCGATTTTATATTTTTTTTGGTGGTATTTTCTATCATCTGCGTTTCTATTGACACCGACTCATTTTGCAAATGCTTTCTAAAAAACTCAATCAATCTTGATTTGTCTTTCTTAATCAGCTCCTCAATAGAGCTACTCGAAATTTCTAAAATAATATTGTTAAAATCAATACGACAATCAATATCAGCAAAGGAAGTAGCCATCCCTGCACTCCCTTCGTCGGTCAACACTTTGATATACATCTGCCAAGCACTTTGAAACAAATCTTTGTCAATAGCGATGGGCTCTACTTCTATGTTAATCTCTATTGGTTGAGCCTCTATAGCTGCATTCAAATCCTCCTCAAAAGCAGTTATATTAAGGCTTTTCTTTTTCAAGATGGGGCTTGGTACAACGATGCTCGGGATTACTGGACTTGCTGGGATAGGTTCTACGCTAGGAGCTGGGGTTATTTCTTTTCTATCAACAGCGTTTGGTTGACTTGGGCTGGGGCTATTTTTTTTTTGCCTCGCTGTTGGCTGGGCCGGGCGAAGAAGCTAGTGCAACAGCATCTTTAATGTAGCACATTTTAGTTAATGCCAACTCCACCGTAAGCCGTTTATTCTTTGCCGCTTTGTAACTGATATCACAATCATTGATGATTCTCAATGCATTGAGCAGAAAATACATTGGCGTCAATTCCGATTGCATCGCATATTTTTCTTTCAAATCGCCATTGACTTCTAACAATTTCACACTTCTAGAATCCTTACATACCAATAAGTTTCGCATATGTTCTCCCAAGCCCATCATAAAATCATCTCCTTCAAATCCACTGCGTAAAATAGTATCGAAAGTAGTGAGAGTGCCACTGATATCCTGTCCCAACAGGCAATCCGTGATACGGAAAAAATAATCAAAATCAAGTACATTCAAATTTTGAAGTACGTCATTATAAGTCAAATTCTTGCCCGCATAACTTATCAATCTGTCAAACATAGACAAGGCATCTCGCAATCCTCCATCTGATTTTTGTGCAATGATATGCAAGCCATTATTATCTGCTGTAATAGCCTCTGTAGTACAAATTGACGACAAATGCGACACAATGCTTTCTATCGGAATTCTTCTGAAATCAAAAATCTGACATCGAGAAAGAATGGTCGGAATGATCTTATGTTTTTCTGTGGTCGCAAGAATAAAAATCGCATAATGCGGCGGCTCTTCTAATGTTTTCAAAAAGGCATTAAAGGCATTTGGAGAAAGCATGTGCACCTCATCAATGATATATATTTTGTATTTGCCCGACTGTGGTGCAAACCTTACCTGCTCTATCAACGAGCGAATATCGTCCACTGAATTATTAGAAGCAGCATCTAATTCCGAAATATTAAAGGAACTGTTAGAATTGAATGAAATACATGATGGACAGACATCACAAGCCTCCATATCTGGGGTTGGACTTTCGCAATTAATGGTCTTTGCCAAGATTCTCGCACAGGTTGTTTTCCCCACACCACGTGGCCCACAGAACAAAAAAGAATGCGCTAAATGATTGTTTTTTATCGCATTTTTCAACGTATTGGTGATATGCCCCTGCCCCACCACATCGTCAAACTTGGCAGGTCGGTATTTTCGGGCAGAAACTATAAAATTGCTATCACTCATGGGCGTAAAAATAGAAATAAAATGCGTTGAAAGAATTATTTTTTATCAACCAAAATCTAACGAATCAATAGCCGCATTTGCGTAGCGCTTTGGCGGGCTCTGACGAATACCTTCTAGTGAACCACCAATACCCATATTCCTCCTAGGTATCGGTCAGACCGTGCTTTTTGCTATTATCTTTTTGTAAAGCAAGACAAAAAGGATAAACGCTTCAATCACTGCCCGGAAGAAGTAGCATAGCTGTTTTCTTCAGCCTCCATAAATGTTTTTAAAAAATGAACTACCTTTAATAACTAAAATCAAAAAAATGTTCAACAAATCAATTCTTTCAACTTTTATTTTAGTATGCTGTTTCAGCTTTACAAAGGCTCAAACTGCCCTACCATTAAGTGGTTTGGACTGCAATGGCGTATCACACGATTTGTATGCAGACCTCGATTCTGGCAAGGCTGTCATTCTTCATTTCTTCATGGCAAGTTGTGCTTCATGTCCGCCTCCAGCTCAAAAAATCCAAGCGATGGCAAATCATATTTTAGCAACATATCCAGGCATGATTAGCGCCTATGCCATGCCTTTCAACAATAGTGTTAGTTGCCCCACTACCGCTAGCTGGGTGTCTTCCAATAGACTCTCTTTATATGCTCCTTATGATAGCGGTGCAGCGCAAGTGGCCCACTATGGAGGGTTTGGGATGCCAACAGTGGTTTTATTGGGTGGCGCAGATCATCATGTGATGTTCT
>Ga0209107_10000998_pt1 | contig 15985 bp, 5 predicted proteins | sample LakErihyJuly2011_2_FD_187460 | JGI IMG/M metagenome (GOLD analysis project Ga0209107, IMG submission 187460) | Freshwater microbial communities from dead zone in Lake Erie, Canada - CCB hypolimnion July 2011 (SPAdes) (version 2) | ecosystem: Environmental > Aquatic > Freshwater > Lentic >... | reverse complement strand
GGTTCGGTCTACTTGCCGAACACCTGCATGATAACAGCATATAGGGCCAGCAACAAGGCCAAAACAGAACCCCCCTCAGGGAACGCCCATTTAATAAGAGATTTCTGCTGGGTTTCCTGGGCTTCCCGCCGAATCTGCTCCTCGCGCATCTCGGTCAGGGTCTTGTGGATCTTCTCCATGCTCTCTTCAAGGTTGTCAATGCGGCGAGATACGTCGCCAAGTTTAGTCGTCATTTCACCCCTCCAGTGGGCCCATTCGGTAAGGTAGTCAATGTCTGCCATGTGGGTATTCTCTCTCATTACACAATAAGAATAAAGTTAAATTCTTGCTGCGCAGGGCTCGCAGCCCTAGACCCCCTTTGAGATGTCGTATAATATCTCTTGTATGAAGGGATTGTATGAGACGTTCTTTTCGGTTCTGAGCGCTGACGGCTCGCTGCAAGGCTTGTTGTCTGGTTCGGCTGTAGATAAGAAAGTCTATCCAATCCATCATGTCGGGGTTAGTAGACCCCCGGCGGTCAGGATTGCCGTCCTAAATGGTAACAGTGAAGTCGGCAGGCTGGTCGAGAGAGTTGTAGTGGATGTGCTTATTGCGTCGGCGAGCGGCACAACCGAACTCAACAGTATCTCGAAGCGGATCGACGAACTGGTTAACCGAAGCAGGATATCCGGACCAGATGGCTTAGTAGTGCATTTGTGCATCAAGATGCTTGAGCGCGATGCCTATGACGCAAAGTCTTTAGAATATCGGAGAATAATCCGATATGGCGTAATAATGAAATAGAGTAGGAGAAATACTATGCTTACACTAGGATCTGGTCGCATTTATGTGGCCAATTGGTACGAGGGAGCCTCGACGGTTCCAAGCGCGACTTACGTAACCGGCACGCCAACTTCGACCCAGGAGAAGTTGTACGAGATCGGCGAAATCGCCGGCGACGTCGATTTTACTCTTGAGTTCCAGGAGAAGGAGTTCTACGGTCAGTCGAACTTCGCAATTCAGAAGGCCTACTACGGTGGTAAGTGCGAACTTAACGCCAAGAAGGTCGAGTTGAACCTTGCGAACCTCCAGAACTTCTGGACGAGTTCAAGCCTTATCGCTCGTGACACCTTGACCTCGTATGACCACGACGTGACGGCCTCAGGCCTCCCACGCCCGTTGTACGTCAAGTTTGTTCACACCCGTTCGGACGATCCGACGAAGACGGTGACTGTTCACCTTTACAAGGCGTTTAGCCCAAAGTTGACCTTCCCGTTCACGCGTGAAGACATCACCACCATGGACATCGGGTTCATGGGTGTGACGGACCGCGACGTGTCTGGCAACGCCGACAAGATTCTTCTTGTCGAGGCTTCCTAATTGATTGCGGCGTAAGCCGCAATCAAACCCCCGCCCGGCTTGCTGGGCGGGGGAGCGACTCCCCAGATACAACCTCCCCCTCCTGCTCCACCCCCACTCAAACCCCCTATTTTGTTGTACAATGAATAAGCCGTTTGGCAGGAAGTTATAGAGGAGATTACCCATGGCAGATCTTAAGGCCCTTCAGAACAAGGGCGCACTCACCCTCAACGATTTGGCAGACCTTGAGGAAAAGTTTAATACGCGACTTGACCAGTTGGATACAACTCGGTTCACCGTCCTCCGCTTCATCATGTGGCTGGTACTTCGCCGCGAAGAGCCAGGCGTTACGGAGCACGCCGTTGGCGAGCGATTTGACCTCCAGAGCCTGCAGGTAGAGGCACTTTCCGTCCTTCGCCGCAGCGGGCTTCTCCCAGAGGAGTCAGAGGGCGGCCCAGCCGACCCAGCCGAGGCACTCAAAGAGGGAAAAGCGCTCGGGGAGTAAGTTGGTCCGAAATTGACTGGGGTGGAATCATGGCATCCTATGCGGACGCTTATGGTTACACCCCAGAAGATTTCTTGGCTTTAACGCTTCTGCAGGTTGGAATTTTCGGGGAATACGCCCGCAGTCAGTCGGAAGCCATGGAGAGCAAGTCAAAGAGCAAGGGGCAGACCTCTTCCTCCTCGCTTTCTTCCCGAAAATCTGGTAATAATAATGGTCAATGGGGTGGCACCCACTCCATTGAGTCCCTGATTGGTATGTACGGCTCTCCTGATGCTAAGAAAAACCTCATGGACGAGACCCTTCGGCAAGAAAACGCAATCATTGAATCCCAAAAGAAAGACAAGTAGGCTAGATGGCTGATTTTGAGAACCAGGGCAGTGAAGAAGATGTCGTAAGCATTGGTGCTGACACTACTGATCTTGCTGCCGCCTCTCAGCAAATCACCGAACTTGCAAACGCCTTTGATCGTCTTGCCGCTGCCACCAGCGCCGTTAGCGCCGCTGGGATAGACCCGGAAACCGGAGTCATTGATCCGGAAAAGGTTGCTGAGGCTGCCGCTGCCCTTAGGGTGCTCAAGGAATTCTCTTCTGATGCAAGAAAAGAGATTTTCTCTATAGGTGCAATTGACCTAAGCGAACTTAGCCAAGAACTGGAAGATATATCCAGGAAGATGGACCTTGTGTCCAGGGCAGCAGACAGGCTGCGCACGGTCGCTTCGGACACAAGCAAACAAAAGGCAAGGGTAGATAAGCAACGCCGCGACACCTCTCCGGCAGAGTTTATGAGCATGTCTCCGGAGGCGATGGAGCGTGTAGATGAAGTTCCACTTAGAGAGGCGCAAGAGGAGATCCGAAGGCTTCGGGGGGAACTTGCAATTGCCGCGTCGCGGAGGTCTGGATTTAGCGACGGTTCGCCAAGGCGGGCTCAGCAAACGATAGATAGAGCCGTACGGGAACGACGAGATGCGGCGATCAGAAGGGAAGAAGAGGAACTTAGGAGCAGGATAATTGACGCCGAGAGCGACGTTCGGCGAGATCCTGAAATTACCTCAAGGGCCACAAAGCCACTCACCAAGGACGAGCAGGAAGCGGCACGGCGGGTAAAGGAACGAGAGGGCCGCGCCAGAGAACTTGCCGAGGCGCTTAGAAAGGCAAATGAGGCCAGCCGTCGAGCGCAAGAGGAAGAGGCTGCGCTACACAGGCAAGAGTCCATTGCAGAGCGCAACAGGACGGCATGGACCGAAGAAGAGATCAAAGCCTACGATGATCGCGCAGCGGCAGGAGATGATACGTTCTATGTTTACACGCGCAAAATTCCTGGTCCTGGTCCAGAGGCGCTGCCAAAAATCCGCGCCGAGATCGCCGCTAAGAAGGCAGAGGTAGAAAAGGTACGGAAAGAACAGGTTGAACTAGCAAGGGCATTGGGTGAACTTCTCTCTTCTGACCCAATGGCGGGGCTGTCGCTTCCGAGTTCATCAGTTATCGACACCGGGAAACTAAAAACAGAAGTACGAAAGAAACTCCTTGCCGCGTTCTCCGCAAAAATAAAGGAAGAGACTAAATCCGAACCAACAGAGGAAATGATTAGTGACTTTAAAAAGATCATTAATCAGGAGCAAACTGGCGCAGTAGACAGAATAGTCAGGGATATTGTCAGCGAGCGAGCATCACGGAGCCCCCTCTTTGAAAGGGGCATGTCTACTCGCGCCGCACGGAGGCCATCCCGAACAACGCCGGCCGCAACTGGCCCAGCATCTGGCCTTGCGTCGGAAGATAAGTTTCCACAGGTTGATGCAAGTGACCTTGCGCAACGTTTAAACGCGCTTGAGGAGAGAAAGAAGCGACTTCAGGGAGAGAAAGAAAAGAACAAGAGTGCAACAGAGACTCTTGAATCTGCAATTGAAACGCTGGTTAAAGCAGACAGAGAAGCAGATCCTGAACCTAAATCAACAGAGATTGATGAGTACACAGAAGACCTTAAAGAGTTGGACGCTGACAGGAAGAAAATCGCACGGAAGCCGATTGGCCTGCGGCCAACTGGAGAGGAATTTCAAAAAAGAATTGAAGAACTCTCTGTGGCAACTGTTCCCAAATACGATGAGGAAACAGGGGAAGAGATTACTAGAGAAGTAACTAAAGAAACCGTGGAAGCCGTCACCGGTAAGAAAATAAAGAAAAAGACTCGAGAAGTTGTACAGAGGCCACTAGAAGACAAAGAAATTATTGAAATGCTTGAGGATGAGTTTGACGCAAGTCAGGAAGAAATTTCTGAGGGGTTAAGAAGCGCTAGAGAGCGAACCCAGAGGGCCAAAAACATCAGCGAGGCGCAACTTCTAGCAAAAACGTTGGTGGAGTACGCCAAACGCAAGATGTATCAAATTAGCGGTACTGGCATTGATAAGACAGAACAAAAGACTCTCCAGGAAACCATTGAGGGGATTATCAGGTCCGAGGGCGTAGGTGTATCAAAAGACGACATTGCCCTTCTTGAAAAGTTTGGCGTTGCATCAGAAACCATAGACGCTGCCTCCGGAGATACTGAAGTTCTGGAAAAGATTGGCTATGGACGAGAAAAGAAGGGGACGCCCAATCGCCCAGGGGCCCAAAGGCCAGACGAAGTAGAGAAGACCGGAAAGTTGCAGCAGTTGCTCCTTGACGCAGAGAAGGAAGCAATGGAGACCGGTCAGGATATAGGGGTAGTCCTGGCAAACATGCTCGCCGCCGCTGAGGATCGGCAGAGGGAAATAGACGCCCAGATTGCTGCGCATCAGCAAGAAATTGCAAAACTAAAAGAAATACAAGACGACAGCACTTCGGCACAAGGCGGCGCGTACTTCCGTGCTATTGGCCTTCCAGAGGGAAGGATTGGCCGAACAGATCCGCTGTCGCGTGTTGCGGGAAGAAAGATTGGGCCAGATCAGCAAGAGGCAATCAATGAGCGGGCAAGGAAGATTGCTGCCAGATACCCAGGCGGCCTCGAAGCAATGCATGCGGATGTCCTGACGCTTAACCCCGAGTTCAATGCCACAAGCGGCGAGAGCCCTAGGGGGCTCAGGGGAGGAGAGCAGTTTGAGGGGACCGTAACCCGAAGAGAGATCGCAGAGAACCCACTAACTGGATTGTTTAGGAACCGCACGGTAGCACCAAATACTGGATCTGAGAGCGGTGCCCAGTTGTCCACGCCAACAATATCGCCAACACAGGCCGGGCCCGCACTTGAGTTCATGAAGGAACTGTTTGCAAGCCTAAAGATTGTCATGGCGGGAATGGCAGAAACTCTTTCTCAGGGCCGAGCAATAAAGCCAAGCGATGTGCAGGATCTCGGGGTAAACCTTTCTATCCTTGCAAATCTTTACGACCAGATACAGGGCATGGACCCTGGCACTGATGAGAACCTTAAGAAGATTATTGCCGACATGAAGGCAAACTTTGCCGCTCTGGCGGAGGGAGAGGACATTGCCAAACTATTCTCCCCAGGATTTGTCACAGAGAGACTAGGAAAATCCGCAGGACTTAGTAGGACAGAGAAAGAGGGTCTCGCCCTTGAGGTGGCCGGCATCGCAAGGGGCGTCAGCGCGGGCGGCGAAAGAGTCGTTGGCGGAATGCAAACCTACTCTGAGGCCAAAACAAGGGCAACAACGGGCGTGTATGGCGGAAAGATCTCGGCAACTCCTGCGCCAGTAGATTCTGCCGATGCCGCAGAGCAGATCAAGCAACTTGCTGGAAAGGTTCAACTAGCCGAAGGAGAAGACAAGGAAAAACTAAAAGAGCAACTTGTTGCGTTGATTGGCAATCAAATATCTGAGTCTGAAATTAATATATTAGAACTGCTCGAACTGATTAAAGATCCTGCAATTCGAAAAGAGATTAAGGATCAGTTTTCCCGAAAAATTGCCGCATACAAGTTGGAGACAGTCAGCACACCCAACGATGGCGAGCAGGTCATTGGGTATCAAACAGAAGGGAAGAAAAGGGTTAAGGAGGGAACTAGAGAGGTTATTGACCCAGCGGGTCAAAAAGAGACGGCTGCCCTTGTTGAAAGAATCCTTTCTGTCGAAGAGGTCGTTTCCAGGATTGCAGAGGACATTGACGCAATCTTCTCCAGGGACGACAGAGAATCTTCTCAATCTAAGCGAGAAGAGTCAGAACTTCTTATTCAAGAGCGATCCCGACAACTTGAGATTGCCGAAAAGCGCCTTAAGCAGGTAGAGGACAGGCTCAGGCTGCAGGCTTTCCTTTCTGGCAGGGAGGCTCCGCCGCCAACATTTGGTACCGACCCGGGCTATAGCAGGCTGAAATCGCTTGGAAATGTTTCTGAGGAGATTCAAGAGCGCGGCGCACTTGCTCGGAACTTTATAATTCCATCACAGCAGAGAATTTTTGAAACTTACAAAACTAAACCTGAGGTCGGTTCGCAAGAAGAAATCCTTTCGCAATTTACTAGAATTGAGAAAGTTGAAGACTTAAAACCATTTGGCGAGGACGCAACCGCTGCTCTTGGGTTCCGATCGTTGCCAATTTCTTTAGTCAGAAGGCTGATCAGAGAGAACCCAGAACTTAAAAAGTTTGAAACTCCTAGCAACCCGATTGAAGGGGTCCCAAGCGGTGGAATTCTTAAGGTAAGTGAAGAGGCCGCACGTGCTGTACTTGAAGCACTTGAAAAAGTCGGAGTAAGAATCTCTGTTGGAAGTTTTTCAAATCCTGACGAACCTGATTCTCAAAGTCTAGTTTCTGTTATGCATATTGCAGAAAGATTGGCAGATGACAAGTTTGCCGCTTACGTTGCAACAGGAATAGCAGAAAATGTTATTACGTCAAATACCGGCGGAAATGCCCTTCTGAACATTCAAACTCCAGAATTTAACTCTTACCCGAGTTTGGATGGAAAAGTTAAAGAAGACGCTGGCGGGCACATGCAATCTGCGGGGATTGTCCCAAGCGGCGTGGTTAGAAACATACAACTTGTAAGGAGAATGGCCACAGGCGATCCAATGGGAAGGCCATCATATATCCGACGGGCAGTTGCCCATGAGTACGGGCACGCGATTACGTTGCCATATAACGAGGACGAAGAATCAAAATCATACACACTGGGCAGGCTCAAAGCGCGCGGAATTGGTGAAGACCAAGCAAGATCTGTATCTAAATACGGGGCAAGTGACTATAGGGAACTGCTTGCTGAGTCTTACGCAATTATCAATGGCTATACCCAGGATGAAGGCGAGGAAGATCTAGCCAATAGCGAGGGTTGGGCAGAAAGCCTGGTGCCGGCGCTTATGGGCGCTATCGAGGACGCAAAAGAACTAACAAAGAAGCGCGCCAAGCGACTAGGCACCTATGCCAAAGGCGGTGTGTTCCGGACAAAACCTGCGCCAGCAATGACCACCGGTGGCCTGCGGGGTCCAGGTGCGGGCCGAGGTGCAAGGGTAGTTGCTGATAGGGCCACCACTGATGATATTTACGGAGATACGCTAGAAAACTTTGGTGCATCGTTTGCGCTGCAAGCATCGCCAGAAGGTGCGCCAGAGGTTACCGGAAATACTCCGGGCCCAGGATTCAGCGTTGGCGGTCTAAACAAGCGTAACTTTAATCTTCTCCCATCTGACATGGTTCAAGAAGAGGCCGCTCCGGGAATGAGTAAGGAAGAAATAGAGGGGATTAAAGAGAGGAACAAGCAGAAGAAGGAGCGGTTTAGGGTTGCAGTTCTGCAACTGATGCAAGAAAATGCCGCATTTATCAAGCGCGCGCTTGCCGAGGGCCGCGAGATCTATTTTGGGACATACTTTGATACTGATTCTGGAAAAATTGCGCTTGATATCAGTGAGTTGATTCCATACGATCCAAACGATGCCAAGAGTGAAGCAGCAGCAAGGGCAAAAGCCCTAGCAGACGCAACGGCAAGAAATCAGCAGTCAGTAGCAAGGGTTCAGCCATCCCCAGGAAAGGGTCGCGGCACCGGATTCGGTTTTGCGGTAGAGCCGGAGGCTGAGGATGCATTCCCACGCACTGGAATCCCGGCTGGAGAAGACGCAATGGCCGGATATCGCGCATGGACCGGCAAGCGTTGGACTAGCAGCAATCTTCCAGACGCACCGGTAACTGGGCCAGGAGAGCCAGGGTCTCCCGCCAACTTCCCTGCCCCGAGCGACGATTTTGATTCCATGCAAAAGGATCTGGAAGAAACTCTTGCCAGCGATCCAGAAAGCGCCCTGGCAAAAGATAACCTTCGCATGCTGCTTGAGGCCCGTGGCATGGAGGCTGATGCAATCGCCCGTCGGGTTGAAGAAGTTATCCGTGGCGTTGCTGCGCACGATGCGGCCGCTGATTCTGAATCAAAGAAGGCCGACACGGCGGAGGCTTCGGCTCAAGAGGCAGCCGCTGGCGCTGCCGACAGAAGCACGCTCGTAACCCCACGAGAGGCAGAGATTGATCAGGCAGAAGAACTTGGAGTTAGCACCGAAGAACTTGCCACGCTAACGCCGGCGCAGATTGAGGGGCTCATTCGTGAAAAGCGAGAAAGGGACATGGCCAGAAACGCTAAGCGGGACGAGGAGCGACTCAAGACCGCCGGCACTAGGGCTGAAGCGGCGCGCAAGAAGGCAAGGGAGCAGGACCCAAGAGCGCGCCTGGAAACACCAATGGAGGCGCAGATTGACGAGGCTGCAGAAGTTGGCCTCAGCCCTGATGAAGCGGCTCGCGTTGATCCTTCAATCATTGCAAAGAGAAAGAGGGATGCGGACGAGGCCAAGATTGCAGAATTGAATGCTGCGGATGCCGCGCGACTGAAAAAGATCCATGATGACCAGCAGGCCCGTGCCGCTGCGCATGCTGCAAGAGAAGCAGCGGCCAAGAAGGCAAAAGATGATCGAGCAGCGGCAGAAGCGGCAGCGGCAGAGACCGCGAGAAAGGCTGCGGAAGTTGCACAGGCACCAGCAAGTGCAGCGGAAGATGAACTTGGACTGTTTGAGGACTTTGACGAGAGTGAATATGCCGAAGAAGGATTTATCGATGACGACACGTCAAACACTTCAGAAATCGTTGAGGAGATTAAGGGGACTGATCAGAGAACCGAAGTTGCGGTTGAGCGCGTAGCGGCAGCGAAGGAAGAGATCGCTGTCGCAACTGAGGAAGTTGCCACGGCCGTAGAAGAGCAGGCGGCAAGCGTTCAGGTGGAGACTGACGCCGTATCTACAGGCTCCGGTACAGAGGCGGCCACTGCCGCGACCACTGACTCGGTCTCAAAGGTCCAAGAGATTGAAGCCGAGATTGCTGCGATTGACGCGAAGCGAGCAGAGTTGCAGGAAAAGATTAGTGCAGCGTTTTCCGCCCGAAGGGAGGCCGCAGTATCCGCAAAAGATAAACTTCGGGCCGCCTTCGACGTCCTTATGCAGATGGAAAATGAAGAACTAGCAGATGAAGTGGTTGCTATTGAAATCGATACGGACAGGGAAATGGCGCAGCGCGAGGCAAGGTTTAGGAGAACGAAGCCAGGAAGAAAGCGAACAAAAACTGGCGAATACGCAAACGAGTATGTACCCGAAGTTTATGGACCTGAATCAGAAGAATACAAGAGGTTAATTGCTGAAGGATTTAAGCCAGACGAGGATAACGCCTTTACCGAAAGGGACATGGTATTTAGTGAGAAGTCTGCACAGTTTAGGCACGACCTTGGAGTTGGAGTTGCGGACTATGGCAATAAGAAGAATCTTGCTTCGAAGGTTGGACTCCCTCCAGTCAATCTCCCGGGAGCAGAAGCGCCACCGCAAACCATAGAAGACATTCGTGGATATATAGAATTAAGGTCCGCTGAAGATCCGGAGTACGGAGTGGGTGAGCCGCTTCCTGAAGATGTTGAGGCCGCCAGGCAGGCTCTTGTTGAGTTCCAGGCGGCAATCGACCCAGTAACGGAAGAAATTGAATCGCTCGACGCCGAACTAAGAACTCTCACCGGGGCACGTCAGGCGCTCCAGGCAGAGCAAGTGAATCTCACGCCAGTCAAGAGTGAGTCAGCGAATGATGAAGCCGAACGTAATAATAAAGATGTAATCCTACAGAAACAAATTATCCCAGAACAACTTGCCCCAATCATTGATCTTCTTAATAAGACCCTTGCTATTGCAGACAGAAAAATAGCAGAAAGTGGGCAAGATATATCTGGGATGACCGCAAAGGATAAGGCACAATTTCTTGAGAGTGATCCAAGCGGTATCGGAAGAAAACTAGAGTTCTTAATAAACGCAATAGAAATGGCAAGTGGCACCAACGCGCTAATACAGGGCCAGTTGAAATTCCCGCAAGCAGTGCTTCCATCTGATGTAAGAGGCACAACTCCAGACGCTCGAGTTAAGTCTGGGGCAAAACTCACTGGCATGTCCCCAGAAGAAGTTGCCGATGTTTCTGGTGTTCTGCAGCGCATTCAAGCGGCGCTACGAGGACTTGAGGCGCAGGCGGCAACGGGAGAAGTTGACCTTGAGGCTCTTGCAGCGTCATTGCAAAACGTTTCATCGGAAGCGCGGGAGACAGCATCATTCTTAACAAGAACAACAACATCCGATCAGCGAAAAATTGTTGCTGCCGGCGATGCGCCGGGCGGCGTAGGCGGAGGTAAGCCGCCAACCGCTACTGGCGGAAGCATGCCGCCAGGCGACCCAGACAACGATTGGAGAAAGATTCGAGCGGTAATCCCTGACACGGAGATGATTTCTCGTGGCCTTAAGGACCTTGCCGCACTTCAGAACCGATTTAACGAACTGTCTCCTTCTATTCTTCATGTTGGCGATGCCAACAAGGCATTCTCCAGATCGCTGGACGAGTCAAGCAAGAAGTCACAGCAAGCATCTGAGGCCATAGCAACACTTACCAACACCAACGTTGGTGCGTTGCGCGCAATCAGGACACAAGTCAGCCGCGCTGCAACGTTCCTTGTCCTGCAGCAACTAGGGCGAGAAATTGGTGGAGTCTTTGAGCATCTTCAGTCTGGCGTGTTCCAATTTAACCAAGTTCTTGAAAACACCACCGTTGGTTTCAACACACTCTTTGCCAACACGTTGCAGGCTCGCGCGACCGTTGGCAACGCACTTGTTCCGCAACTAAATGAGGCTGGTGTTCAAATTGGCTTCATGCGAGAGCAGTCGGTTAAGTTCTCTGACGCCATCAACTACACCAAGGACGCTGCAAAGGGGATGGTTGATGAAATCAGAAACATTGCGAACGTTACGCCGTTTAGGTTTAAGCCACTCGTAGAGGCCGCACTTAAGATGAAGGCGTTCGGTTTCGAGGCAACCGAAATTCCTGGAATGATCAACTCTATCTCTAACGCCGTTGCGGCGCTTGGTGGCGAAGACGAGAAGATTGACCGAATTGCCTACGCGCTTGGGCAAATGAACTCTGCTGGTCGCGTCTATCAGAACGACATGATGCAGTTGGCAAATGCGGGTATCGCAGGATATCGAATGCTTTCAGAGAAGTTGCTGATGGATTTGACAGCAATGAAGAACCGCTCGCTTGGAATCCTAAAAGACGTCCCAGAAGAGACGGCAGCAGAGTTTGACAGGCTCCAGCAAATGCTCAATAGCGCTTCGTTCAAGAAGTCCTTCGGCAGCATTGATGAAATGATTCGCACCCTGGAAGATCCAAAGCGCGCTGAAGGGTTAATTAGAAACCTTGCAAAGCGCGGATTCCTGATTGGATCAACCGCTGCTCGTGCAATCACCGAAGGAATGGATAAGCAGTACCAGGGTTCTGCGGATCGACTTTCGAGGACAATGACCGGCGCACTTTCAACGATTGCAGATCTTTCTCAGAATTTCATGGCAACAGCCTTCGAGCCACTGTTTGCATCTGTTCGAGACACCATTGTTGAGATTGGTCAGTTCATGCTCAACTCAAAAGAAATTACAAAGTTTGTTGATAGTGTTCGAGAGCGAATGGTTGCATTCATGGGAACCCTGGCAGATTTTGGGCCAGCACTTCAGTCTGCTGGACAAATATTCCTCAATGTCTTTGTTGGCGGTATTGGATCTGCGCTCGATAAGGGCACACAGTTTGGCGCAGTCATTACTGGGATTGTTGCAAACCTAGGACCAGGGCTAAAACTTATTGGCGACATTCTCACAAATGATGTTGGCAAGGGTCTCGTCGTTGCAACTTTGGCATTTAGCCTATTCTCAAAAGCAATCACCGCAAACCCATTGATTGCAACAATAACATTATTGATCGCTGCAATTAGCGGAATTGCAAAAGCAATAGAGGAAGATACCCTTGGCGTTGGGACATTTGTAAAAATGTTTGTTCCTTCTATCGAGCAACTATTTAAAGTAATCGGCGATGCGTTCGGAACTATTATGAAGGAACTTTCCGAGGGTGGCCTTGCTGGATTTATTGCCGGTCTCTCACTGGCGATTGATGTGCTCATGCCATTCCTTACCGTCTTCTTGGCGACGCTATCTGTAATCCTCAAAATTATTACACCATTCGCCAAGCCGCTTGGCATTATCATTGGCCTGTTCCTTGCGCTAAAGACCGCCATGATGGCATACGATCTGGCGGGCTCGCTTATGGGCAAGGTTATGAATGGAATCGGCGGTGCGTGGACAAAGGTGAATGGCGCCATCGATCAACAAATATCTAAGGTAAAGCAAACCGCCGCTGCGTATGACGAATTAAAGAAAGCAAAGATTGAGGCAGAGGACTACAAGACAAACGACAGGGGCCAATATCTTGACGATAAGGGTCGCGTTACCAAAGACAAGAGCAAGGCCGCGCTTAACTGGGGACCTGGAGAAAAAGTAAATTCTTACGGTATGACCGAAACAAAGGGCCGCGCAGCGCAGGCCATGCTTGAGGGCAGGGGCTTTGTTCCTGGGCTGCTGGCAATGGAGCGCGGCAAGCAGCAGGCAATGGACTACGGTCAAAACATGATGGGCGTTCGCCCGGAGTTTGGCAAAGGCTTCCACCTATCCCATGGCGACAGCGCCATGCCACACACCGAAGCGGTCATTACAAACCGAGGGATTGAGGGAACCTACGGATACCTCGACCAGGCCGAGTCACGGCTCACGGCGTTTAGGGACGCAAATCAAGGCAAGACCCTCACTGGCGCAGATCTAGAGAAACTGAGGGACCTCGAAGAGGCGGCAAGGCTAAAGCAGGAATATTCAAAGGCTGGCGTCATGAGGTTTGCCGGTCTTGACGAGGGCAAGTCCGTCACCGGAAAGGCGGATATAAACAAGAACGCCGGTGCCTACTCCATGGACAACATGCTTTCGGCCATCACTATTCAGAAGCAAATTAACTGGATTATCAATACCTCCTACAAGCAGATTGAGGAAGCCGGTGCGGAAATTGCTGCAATCAATAAAGAGTTGGATTTGCTCAAAAAGCAAATGGAGTCTGGAGAGATTACCACTGAGGATTATGAAACAAAAAAGCAGAGCGCCCTTGATCGAATTCAGCAAGTAAAGGCAAAGCCAGTTAACCAAAAGGCCGTTGCGGTGATCGGCGGGCTTATCGAGGGTCAGGGCGGCGACGCCAGTAACCTGCTCGACGATGCTGCCGCTGGTAGGGCTATTAATATTCCAAAGGGGAGCGCAGAGGCCATCAAGAAACTGCCAGACAAGACTCGCAACCTCATTATGGCAAGGGTCCTGGAGGCGCAAGCCGGTGGGAAGGCGTTCCTAACCGACAAGGAACTCAATGACATTGTGACCGGGGCCCTGGGGGACGCAAGGGGTAAGGCAGCACTCAAAGCAATGACCACCGGCATTTCTGGAAAGATTGCCCAGTCGCTTACTAACCTCTACAACAAGGTAGCGGCTAGTGTGCCAAAGCAGTTCAAGACCATTGAGCGCGGCGGCGGCAAGACCGGCATGAAGGAGATTGACAGCAGGGGTGGCGATTATTACTACGTCGACGAAGAGACAGGAATGCTCAGCAACCGAAAGGTTGGCAAGAAGGAACTTGCTTCCCGACAGAGAATAAAGAGCCTTCCTGGCGCTGGGATTCTTGGCAAGATTGGCGGGGCGGTTGGTATTGCGGGCCTTGCCGGCGGACTTGCCACCGGGACCTCTCGCCTTGCCGGACAAATGGCCCCAATTCTTTCTGCCCCAATCATTGGGCCACTCATGGAATTCCTTCCAAAGGAAATGACTAACGTGCTGAAGCAGAAGGCTGGCCCATTCCAGGCCATGGCTGCTGGCATCGGAACGGCTGCGGGCGCAGCGCTTGGCCAGGCGCTCATCCCAATCCCTGGAGTTGGAGCAATGCTTGGCGGAATGATTGGCGGAGCCCTTGCAGAATTTGTTGGCAACGCCGTTGACAGGGCAGTTGCCGGCTCCGAGGCGGCAATGGCAAAGAAGAAGCAAGTTATGGAAGAGGCAACGTTCTTAGGCTTCTCAACCGAGCAGTCAAAGAAAATCGGCGAGGCAGTTAACTCGATAGATAACGACCCTGGAGCATTTCCATTTATTGTTAACGACCCGGCAGAGGCATACTCGGCCCCAGACTCTCGAGAAAATCTTGAAGCAAGATATCAAACAGATTTTGCTGCAGCCTCAAAAAAGGAGCGCGACGCCGGCATAATGTCCTTTATGACAAGCGACGTCGGTAAGACTTTAAATACCTTAACCGGCGGGCTGCTCGGCCTCGGCGCCATAATCGGTGTGGCGATGCCGCAAGGGAAAATTGACGAAAAGGAGGGCGATGAGCGAGTCAAGGCATACGCGGCATTCAGGGAAAAGCAGGCAGAATTCATGTCTACGGCCCTGCCGCTTCAAGACCTTATAGAGGTTTATGGCCAGGATGCGATGTTTACAAAGCAGAGGTTGTACGACTTTAAGATAAGACACGGCGAAGAGATGAAGTTAATTGATGGAAAGTTGGCCCGAAACGAAGAATTGTCAATAAGCGAAAAAAGACTAAAGGACGAATTTGAAAGGCTAACAGCAGCGGCGGCTGGGTCGCCAATGGGCGTGATGGGAACAATTACCGACACAAGAGTCATGAGCCCAACAATGATGGCAAAACTGATTGACCAGGGCGGCCGAGGCAAGGTCACAGCAGAAGAGGCAAAGGCATCTGAGGGTAAATTGAAGGAGGGGGATTTCAAGGAAGGCTTTAGCAAATTTGAGTCGCTTCTTGCAACTGCGGATATTCAATTTATGACTGAAGGCGCTGGGTTTGGAACAAAAACCGCAGACGCTCTTTCTGCAGCAGGCTTTGACTATTCAAAAATAACCGCAGAAACAACTGACAAAGAAGTTCTTGCCATGGTTAAAGAGGCGCTTAAGCCGCTCATTCAGGCACGAGTTCGCGCAAAAGAGTTGACGCCACAGGTTGACCTAAGCATGACGCGCATCGAGATGATGGAGACATTTGGCGGCGAGGCAGGCTACAAACTCTTTGATAAATACGCTGGCCAACGAGACGTCTACCAGGAAAAGCAAAAAGAGTTTGACTCGCTTGGTGGAGAGGCCAGGCTTGCGTTCCTTCAGTCGATTTCAGACCAGTCTATCCTTGGATCAAACTTCCTCTCGCAGCCGCTACCGGGAAGTAGGCCAGTTGCCCCAGCAACTCCGCCGCCAGGATTGCCATTTACTGGAAGAACCGGCGCGGGCGGTCCGGTCATTCCGCGCGGAGACTACGTCATTCCGCAAGTGGATCTGGGCGAGAGCACCGGTTTTAGCCAGACATCAGACCCGATGGGGCAGTATGTAAACACACTACTTACAACCGAACAATCAGTTGAACTAGAAAATCTAAAAAACAGACAAAAAGAACTTACGGACGCACGATACGAAACGCTTGAAGTAGATATGAAGTTGCGCACGTCTTTGGCCGGCGCAACCGAAGCGGACCGAGCAAAAGGGATTGCTGCGGAGAAGGCGTTTGTTACATTTAAAGACGAGAATGGAAAGAAACTTCTTGCCGCTGTGCAGGCTGGCAAGAATGCAAGCAAGGAGCAGTTGGATCTCCTTAAGGAGGAGGCAAGGCTTCGAGAGGGCTATCTAACAACAGAAAGCACAAAACTGAACATTGGCGATGCGCTCCAGGCAGCCGAAGCCGCAGGCCTTAACATTTCCTATAAGGATCTAGCAAATAATCAGGCATTGGTTGAGTTGCTCCTTGCGAAGCAAAATATTATTGA
>Ga0209107_10000996_pt1 | contig 16012 bp, 14 predicted proteins | sample LakErihyJuly2011_2_FD_187460 | JGI IMG/M metagenome (GOLD analysis project Ga0209107, IMG submission 187460) | Freshwater microbial communities from dead zone in Lake Erie, Canada - CCB hypolimnion July 2011 (SPAdes) (version 2) | ecosystem: Environmental > Aquatic > Freshwater > Lentic >... | reverse complement strand
CTATTTTCACTCTTTTCACATCCGTATAAACACGATTGTTTGATGTGTAAGTTGGAAAAGTTTCAACTTCTGTCGAAGTCAATATATAATCAATTACCAATGGATAAACATCGACTGTTTGATTTATGGTGCCTGAAATAATACTTAATTGTTGATTGTCACTTGCATTTTCATTAAATATTACAAAATCATTTAAGTTTAAATTAATTGGACTTCCAACGCCGAAATCAAGTGCTAATGTACCTGATAATAACAAAGTGGTGCCTGATTTTCTTATGCTATTTTTATTAAGCGAGTTAGAATAAAAACCAGCAGGAAGATTTTTAGTTTTAAATTTTTTATATGTTTTTCCGCTAATTAAGGTATCATTTGAAATATAAAGAGAGTCTTTTAGAGATGTTCCGTTGGTTTTTACAGAATATTTCCAATAATTATTTATTGCTAACGGTAAATAATTCGTATTAGGTTCCAAACTATTTTCATTTTCAGTAGTACATGATAATAGAATAATCGTTGTTAAAATGCTAATTAAAAATTTCATTTTCATAGTTTCAAGTTTTATATTATTTAGCTAATGTAAGAAAAACAATAATTACCCTTACTAAATAATTTAATATTAACTTAAATAATGGATTTGTTTTTTATTAATGAGAATTAATTGATTAAGTGTATACAATTTATCTAACATTTTTTTATTCTTTTAAACTTTTAAACTTATATTTGTTTCAAACAATAAATTATGGCAGGAAATAGCTTTGGAACACTTTATAAAATAACCACTTTTGGAGAATCACATGGCGATGCTTTAGGAGGAATTATCGATGGTTGTCCAGCAGGAATAACTTTGGATTTCGATGCCATTCAACACGAAATGACCCGCAGAAAACCTGGTCAATCGGCAATTGTAACGCAACGAAAAGAAGACGATGAAGTGCAGTTTTTATCTGGAATTTTTGAAGGCAAAACCACAGGAACTTCTATCGGTTTTATAATTCCAAATACCAATCAAAAATCGGATGATTATTCAGATATAAAAAATACCTACCGACCAAGTCACGCCGATTATGTCTATGAAAAAAAATATGGCTTACGCGATTATCGTGGTGGCGGTCGGAGTTCAGCACGTGAAACCGCAAGTAGAGTAGTGGCGGGAGCAGTTGCAAAACAGCTACTTCCCAACATCAAGATCAACGCTTTTGTATCTTCCGTTGGAACTATTTTCTTAGATAAACCATACCAAGAATTGGATTTTTCTAAAACTGAATCCAATCCTGTTCGTTGTCCTGACGAAACAACTGCCGCAAAAATGGAAGAACTCATTCGCGATATTCGCAAGCAAGGCGATACAGTTGGCGGCACAATTACCTGCGTTTTACAAAATGTTCCTTTAGGTTTAGGCGAACCCGTTTTCGATAAATTACACGCCGATTTAGGCAAAGCAATGCTCTCAATCAACGCTGTGAAAGGTTTTGAATATGGCAGTGGTTTCTGTGGCGCACAAATGAAAGGCAGCGATCACAACGATTTATACAATCCTGATGGCACTACAAAAACCAATTTATCAGGCGGAATTCAAGGGGGAATATCGAACGGAATGGACATTTATTTCCGTGTTGCTTTCAAGCCCGTTGCCACTTTAATCCAAAAACAAGAAGTCTTAGACAATCAAGGAAATATCATCGAATTACAAGGAAAAGGACGTCACGATCCGTGCGTACTTCCTCGTGCAGTGCCTATCGTTGAAGCGATGGCAGCACTAGTTCTCGCCGATTTTTATTTAATTAACAAAATGTATCTATAGTTTTATTCGAAGCTAATCCTGCTCTCCGCTATATCCACGCTAAAAAGCGTGGGATACCGCTGCTATCAGGGCTATTCACAAATATCCAATTAATATGAACAATCCCGAATCTCAAAAACAATCTCTAAAAGGAAACCTGACCTTCCAAATCCTAATCGCAATGCTTTTAGGCGGTATCCTCGGTATCATAATTCATAATAACTTACCTCCTGATGGAGCGAAAGAATTCAGTGGCTACGTCAAATTGCTCGCAACCATTTTCATCCGATTGGTTCAAATGATAATTTCACCTTTAGTTTTCTCAACATTAGTAGTTGGAATTGCAAAATTGGGAGACATCAAATCCGTTGGTAGAATTGGAGGAAAAGCAATGGGTTGGTTTTTCACAGCGTCTTTTATTTCATTATTAATAGGAATGTTTTGGGTGAATGTTTTGAAACCAGGCGAAGGATTGAATTTATCGAATATTGATGTAACAACTGCAAGTGAAGTTACAGAGAAAACACAAGCATTTTCAGCGCAAAATTTCATCGAACACATAATTCCCAAAAGTATTGTGGAAGCAATGGCAACAAATGAAATCCTACAAATCGTAATTTTCTCCATCTTTTTTGGATTGGCTGCAGCCGCAATTGGCGACAATTCAAAACCAGTTGTAAATGCCTTGGATAAATTATCACACATCGTTTTGAAAATGGTGAATTATGTAATGAAATTTGCTCCAATTGGAGTATTTGGTGCCATTGCGGGAGTTTTTGCTATTAGAGATTTCAATGAATTAGTATTGACCTACGCCAAATTTTTTGGGTCCTTCCTTGTCGGAATTTCTACACTTTGGTTTATTTTGGTTTTAGTAGGTTACCTTTTCCTAAAATCTAGAATGAGTGTATTACTTAAAAGAATTGTGAGCCCAATTGTAATCGCCTTTAGCACCACAAGTTCCGAAGCGGTATTTCCAAAACTAACCGAAGAATTAGAGCGCTTTGGAGTAAAAGACAGAATCGTTTCGTTCATGCTGCCTCTCGGCTATTCCTTCAACCTCGACGGAAGCATGATGTACATGACTTTTGCAAGTATTTTTATCGCACAAGCTTATGGAATTCATTTGGACTTACCAACACAATTCACCATGCTTTTTGTATTAATGCTAACCAGTAAAGGGATTGCAGGAGTTCCAAGAGCGAGTTTGGTGGTCGTTGCTGCAACGTGTGGAATGTTCAATATACCCATTGAAGGCATCGCTTTAATACTTCCAATCGATCATTTTTGCGATATGTTCCGCAGTGGAACCAATGTCTTAGGAAATGCTTTAGCCACATCAGTAGTTGGAAAATGGGAAGAAGAGTAGCTTTTAAAAAAATGTATAATGTGTATTTTATTTTATAATTTTTTATATATTTGTTTCACTTTTAACAACTTAAATAAAAAAACTATGAAAAAACTATTACTATTTTTTTTTATTGTGCTAACTTCAATTGCAATAAATGCCCAGTCAACATGTGCTCTTGCAACTACTATTTCTGCAAATGGAACGTTAGTATGTCCAACATTAACTGGGACTTATCCCACAACTGGCTCATGTTGGGCTACAGCAGGAGCTAAAGCTATTTGGTATAAATTCACTCCAGCTTCAAGTGGTTTGATTACTGTAGATTCTGGAATTTCTCCAAATAGTCCTTCTACTATTGATACTCGTTTATCAATATTAACGGGTACATGTACCGGTTTAACTTGTGTAGGTGGAAATGATGATATTAATAGTTCAAATGACTATAGATCAAGAGTAACTGATTTCTCTGTAACTGCAGGAACAACTTATTATATAGTATGGGACAGCAGATGGTCAACGACTGGTTTTTCGTTTCAGTTTACATTCACTGCTGCTACTTGTTTTTCTCCAACAGGATTTACATATACAGCTGCACCAACGACTACAACTGTTGGTATTGGTTGGACTGGCCCAACAGCAGGAACACCTTCAGGTTATCAATTTGAATATGGTTTAAGAGGGTTTACTCAAGGCGCAGGAACTATTTTAAATCCAACTACAACATCCGCTTCAATGACATCTTTAACACCAAGTTCGGTTTATAGTTTTTATGTTAGAACTTTTTGTGGTGGAACTGATTATAGTGTATGGTCTGGGCCAATAAATTTTAATACTGTTTTTCAACCTGTAACTCCTCCATATTCTACAGATTTAGAAGACACAGATCTTGGATTTTTAGGTTGGGATACAAGTTTAACAGGAACTGGTGCTACAGCTACAGAAGACTGGTCTTTATATGATGGAGGAACTGGTACTTCACTTGCTCAAAGCGGAACTATTTCTGCAGTATCTTTTTGTAATGCAACTACAGTTAATAGTGATAGATTGTATTCAAGAGGAATTAATTTAGCGGCTAACCAATTAGCAACTATAACATGTTATGTCAGAAATTATTTAGGAGCAGGAGCTACAGGTTCATCAAGTTATCAATTAACTGTTGGAAATGCACAAACATCGGGATCTCAAACTACTATTTTAGCAACTGAGTCTGCAATTGCAAATACAACATTTGCACTTAAAACATATACTTATACTCCAACAACAACAGGCGTTTACTATTTTAGTTTTTTGAACAATTCTCCAATTAACACTTTAACTCAAGCTTTATTTGTAGATACTTTTGCAGTAACACAGACATTAAAAAACTCAGAATTTTTAGATTCTAAATTCTCTGTATCTCCAAATCCAGCAAATGATTTTATTTCTGTTACTAATTCAGATAACATTGTTGTAAGTGGAATTTCTATTACAGATTTGAATGGTAGAGTTGTAAAACAAAACAGTTATTCAAATGTTTCAGATATTCAAGTAAATGTTTCAGATTTAGCTTCTGGAATGTACATGATGAATATAGTTTCTGATAAAGGAGCATTTACAAAAAAGATTATTAAAAACTAATAATACGTTTTTATAAAGCAAAAACTCCTCAAGCAATTGAGGAGTTTTTTTATTCTAAAAATTTAGATTTCAATTCTGAAGTTGGAACCAGACAACTTTCTTTTTTTCCATACCAAAGGTATCTGTTTTTAGCAATATAATCATAAAGTAGGTTTCGCATTCCGTTTGGAATCAGCTTAAAGACAGTTCCAAAGTGAAAAAATCCACCTAAGTTTTTTGCAATTTCTAATGCTGCCGCAGATTTGTAATTATAGGCAATTCCAGGTTCGTATAAAATTACACTGTCAATATTTTTAGTATCCAATCCGATGTGTTTTACAATTGATAAACCCAATTCTGATTGTAAGGCCACAAATCGAAACACGTCATTTTTATCATATTTAATGACAAACTGAACAGAGGCTTCGCATAAATTACAAACGCCATCAAACAGAATAATCTTTTTGCCTTTTGGAAATTCAAGCATAATTTTGAGTTTATTGTTTATCCTTATTATTTCTTTGTTTCGACAAATTCTAACGCTTCTAAACTTACCGTTGAAGTAAAAACACCATAATTTACAACTGCTTTGTTTCTTTCGATTTTATCAATAGTTCCAACTGCTTTACCGTCAAACATTCGAACTCTATCACCAACTTTAAGTATTGGTTTTGGTTTTTCAACAACCAAATTGGCTTTCAGTTTTTTTTCTTTTTTGGCAGCTCGAATTTCTTCAACCTTTACCGTAACTTCCTGAATTATTTCCTTTTTTTTCTCAATAGAAGCATTCACTTCTTTAGCTGTGATTTTTATTCGTTTAGAATTTTCAATTTCTATGATTTTCATAAACTCGGCAACCAATTCTTTTTTATTTTTTGTATTGAAATATTTTCCAGCTAAATCATCAATTTTTTGACCAATGTAAATAATCTTCTGATTGCTATCATACAATTCCTGATAGCTTTCTAATTTTTGTTTTATTTTGACATTAATAGTTTCCATTTTTTTGCCTTCTTCCCGCGCTTTCGTCTCTTCTTCTTTCAAAGTTTGAGATGTTTTCTCCATTTTCGAGCGCTCTTTTTGTAAGGTGGCAATGGTTTTGTCAAAACGAACTTTTCCGCCTTCAATTTTCTTTTTTGCTCGATTAATTAATCCAAATGGGATTCCGTTTTTCTGAGCAACTTCAAAGGTAAAGGAACTTCCCGCTTGCCCTAAAGCCAATTTATACATGGGCTCTAACGTTTTTTCATCGAATAACATATTGGCATTCATCGCAAATGGTAATTCATTTGCCAACATTTTCAAATTGGAATAATGCGTTGTAATAATGCCAAATGCTTCTCGGTAATAAAACTCTTCCAAGAATATTTCTGCCAATGCACCACCCAAATCTGGATCGGAACCCGTTCCAAATTCATCTATTAAAAATAAGGTTTTATTGTTACACTTTTTCAAGAAATAATTCATATTCTTTAAACGATAACTGTACGTACTCAAATGATTTTCTATCGATTGATTGTCACCAATATCGGTTAAAATTCTGTCAAATAAAAACGTTTCGCTTCTTTCGTGAACGGGAATTAACATCCCAGATTGCAACATCAATTGCAACAATCCAACTGTTTTTAGGGAAATTGTTTTTCCTCCCGCATTAGGACCAGAAATTACAATGATGCGATTTTCAGTATCTAATTCAATAGTTTGTGGATGCGTAATTTGGTTGCTTTCTTTGTTGTTTAAATATAAAATAGGGTGGAAGGCATCTTTAAAATACAACCTTTTTTCGTCGATAATTTTCGGTAAAATACCATTAATCCGATTGGCATATTTTGCTTTTGCAGCAATAACATCAATGTCGCTCAAAAAATCTTGGTACTGAATGATTAGAGGCAAAAAAGGTCTAATTGTGTTGGTTAAATACTTTAAAATCCGGGTGATTTCTTCTTTTTCTTCATATTCTAAATTACTCAGTTCCCTTGAATAATTTAAGGTCGCTTCTGGCTCTATATAAGCAATACTTCCTGTTTTTGAACTTCCAAGAATAGAACCTTTAACTTTCCTGCGATACATCGATAAAACAGCTAAAACCCTACGATTTTGAACAAAACTTTCTTTGATATCGTCTAAATATCCAAGTGAATTGTATTGCGTCATTGCCATTCCAAAACTCTGATTGACTTTTCCACGAACCGTATTCATATTTCTACGAATATTTAGCAAATCTACAGAGGCATTGTCTTTTATTTCACCATATTTATCAACGACATCGTCAACCATCGCAATAATATCTTTGGTATATTCTACTTGAATTGCACGTTTATTTAGATACGGATAATAGTCGTCAAATTTCTTGAAATAAAGCAATAATACATTTACAGATGCTGAAATATTGGCAATTTTGCGAAAGCTTCCAACCTCCAAAAAACTATCTTCAATGGCAAGAAATTGTATCTCGTGGTTGATGGTTTCAAATCCGTGATTGGGAATTGCATTGTTATTTTGAAACGAGGAAAGATATTCTGATGTTTGCATTAAAGCGTCCATCAATTCGTTTTTTTCTTTAAAAGGCGTAATTTCTAATGCTTTTTGTTTTCCAATATCAGTATTACAAATTGAAGAAATAGTTTCTAAAACTGTAGGAAATTGAAGGTCTTGAAGTGTTTTTTCGTTAATATTAATCATTATGCTTTTTAGAAATTTAACATTACAAAAATAGGTAAATGGTAAGACTTTTAGAAGTAGTTTCACAAAGTTTTTTATAGTTGTTGAATTATTAGAGTAATAATGATGTGCATTGTAATTTGTATATTTGTTTTTTATAAAAATTATGGAATCTCATTTGAATTCTTCCTGGCAAACTATTTTAGCTTCCGAAATACAAAAGTCGTATTTTAAGGATTTAATGTCGGCTGTTGCCAATGAATATAAGGTAAATTGTTGTTTTCCTCCAAAAGAACTTCTTTTTTCCGCTTTTGATTATTGTAGTTTCGATGATTTGAAAGTTGTAATTATTGGACAAGATCCCTATCACGGCGAAGGCGAAGCGAATGGATTATGCTTTTCTGTGAATGAAAATATGAAAATCCCCCCTTCTTTAAGGAATATATTTAGAGAGCTTAATTCCGATTTAGACAGTTTATTTTTACCAACTTCTGGAAATTTAGAGCGTTGGGCTAAACAAGGTATTTTGCTTTTGAATGCCACATTATCGGTTCAAAAAGACAAACCCAACAGCCACAAACATTTGAATTGGGGAAAATTTACAGATGCTGTAATTCAGGAAATTTCAGATAAAAAAAGCAATGTAGTTTTTCTACTTTGGGGAAATTTCGCTCATAAAAAAGGACTAAAAATTGACCGAACCAAACACTTGGTTTTAGCATCAGGACATCCATCTCCAATGAGTGCCAATCAAGGAAAATGGTTTGGAAACAAACATTTTAGTAAAACCAACGATTATTTGAAATCAAAAGGAATTCAAGAAATTATTTGGTGATTTCTGAAAAAGCTGCTTTTTTAGAAATGATTTTTAAAGCTACTAATTGGTCTTGAATTGAATTAAATTCTACTTCTGAAAGTTGTTTTTGTGACCATTTTGTTAAGGATAACCATTCTTGAATGTCTTTTACTTTTTGATGGTATTTATCAGCTAAAGCACTGTCAATATAAGGGATTTCTTTAAAATTTGAAGTTTTAGCATTTATGATTTCCAATATTTTAGATACCATATCTGGATGTTTATCAAGGATTTCATTACGAACCGCAATCACAAAACAAGGCCAAGGTGTTGGACAATCACCAATTCTCCTAAAAACACCTTTGTCAACTAAAGGTTTTGTCATAAAGCGTTCCCACATAAAATAATCAGCGGTTCCTTTTGTGAGGGCTTCAACAGCTCCATCAATGGTATTTATGATTTCAAATTGAAGATTTTGACTTTTCCAACCTTGATTATTTGCATTTACATACGCCATCAATTGAGATCCCGAACCCAATCTAGAAATCGCAACTTTTGTATTTTCTAAATCGGATATTTCTTGATAGTTTGAATTTGCAGCAACATGAATTCCCCAAATTAAAGGCGATTCAACATATATTTGCACAATCTTGCTCTGATTTCCTGCAATGATATCTTTAATAATTCCTTCTGTCAGAATAACAGCAATATCGGTTTCACCATTTCGAAGCATTTGACACAATTTTCCTGTTCCTTCAGGAACATCAGTCCATTGCAAGTCGATTTCATTGGCTTGAAATTCACCATTTTCTATCGACAAATGCCAAGGCAAATTAAAATGTTCTGGAACACCAGCGATTTTTATTGTTGTCATTTTTTTTTATTTTTCAACAACTTTTAATAGTTTGTTTGGATTCTCCATTTGCCACCATTTCCAGATTACGCCATCTTTATCCAAATAATTCTCCATGAATTTCATCCCTACTTTTTGTAATATTTTATTTGAAGCTCCATTTTCTGAATGAGTATATGCGTTCATTACTTCAATTTTTAGATTTTCAAATCCGTAATCTAACCAAAAAATCGAAGCCTCGGTTGCATATCCTTTGTTCCAAAACTTTTCATCTAATCTATAACCATAATCGAAGAAATTTGTATTTCCATTCTCAATATGATCATTAACATATTTAATTCCTGTCCAACCAATAAATTCGCCAGTTTCCTTTAGGATAGTTGCAAATCGACCGATATTATTATCTACATATTGCTTTTGCACCATTTTAATAATTTCAATGGTTTCATCTTTGGTTTGTGTAGGTGTTTGCCATAAATAGTTATGGACGTTTGGATTATTATCCATTGCAAACATTGCATCAGCATCTTCAAGTTCTAAAGCTCTTAACAGTAATCTATCAGTTTCTAATAGTATATCCATTTAGGAAATATTTTAAATATTTACTCTGTCAATTTATTCAAAGTATAAGCAATCAATTCATCAACAGCTTTATAAGGATCTTCACTAAAAGTTCCCAAAGCACGATTGGCAATAATTGCATTTAATGACAAACATTCATGTCCTAAAAGTTTACCAAGTCCATAAATGGCGGAGGTTTCCATTTCTAAATTGGTTATTCTATTTCCTTCAAATTTGAAATTATCCATTTTAGAATTCAAATGTTCATCTTGAATATTCAAACGTAAAACCCGACCTTGAGGACCATAAAAACCTCCCGCAGTTGCTGTAATTCCTTTGTGAATTGTATCACTTTCAATAAGTTGCTCAAGTTTTTCTGAACATGAAATTACGTAAGGTTTTCCTTTTCGTAAATCCCAATTGGTGTGTTTTATGAATGCCTCTTCCATCTCTGAATTTGAAATAGCATCTATTAAATAGGAGCGGAGCATGTTGTCTAATCCCAAACCCATTTTTGACATTACAAAACTATCACAAGGAATATCGGGTTGCAAAGAACCGGAAGTCCCAATTCTAATGATATTTAAAGAAGTTAATTCCGATTTTGGTTGTCTGGTTTCTAAATCAATATTGACCAAAGCATCCAACTCATTCATTACAATATCTATATTATCAGGTCCAATTCCAGTAGATAAAACGGTAATTCGTTTACCTTTATATATTCCAGTTTGTGTTTTGAATTCTCTTTTTTGAGTTGAAAATTCAATACTGTCAAAAAACTGAGTGATTTTTTCAACTCTATTTTGGTCACCAACGAAAATAATATCGTGGGCAATATTCTCAGGTAATAAATTCAAGTGATAAACACTTCCGTTTGGATTGAGTATTAATTCTGATGCTTGTATCATTGATTTAGTTTACAGGTTTAAGGTTTAAGGTTTAAAGTTATTTAAAACAAACACCTTTTTAACCACCAACACGTTTGACTTTGAAACCTTTATCTTGAAGAATTTTCATTATTTTATCGCGATAATCTCCTTGAATAATAATCGAATCGTCTTTAAAAGTTCCACCTACGCTCAATTTAGTTTTTAATTCTTTGGCTAATATTTTAAAATCTTCATCTGTTCCAGTATAGCCCTCAATAATGGTTGTGGGTTTTCCTTTTCGTTTTTCATATTTACAAATCATGGGTTCCTCTTGAATCCAAAGTTCTTTATCTTCAAGTACTTGTTCTTCTTCAGGTAATGGAATATGGTCTGGAAACAGGTTTTTTAATTGGTCTTTAAAATCCATTGATTTTTAATTTAATATGGATTTACTCTCCCTTTGGGGGCTTGGGGGCTATTAATCCCAAGTCAACCAATCGTTCGTATAAGAATTCGCCCGCTGAAATGTCGTCGTATAATTTAGGATTATCCCCATCAATGCAACTTTCTAAACAATCCAATCGCATTTCGCTTACAGGATGCATAAAAAATGGAATTGAATATCTCGAAGTTCCCCACAATTCTCTCGGCGGATTTACTACTTGGTGAATGGTCGATTTCAATTTGTTATTAGTATGTCGAGACAACATATCTCCCACATTGATAACTAATTCATCGGGTTGTGCCATTGCATCAATCCATTGACCGTCATGACGTTGAACTTGAAGACCTTTACCTTGCGCGCCCATCAAAAGGGTAATCAAATTGATGTCGCCGTGAGCTGCTGCTCGAATAGCATTTTCAGGTTCTGAAGTAATTGGGGGATAGTGAATGGGTCTTAAAATCGAATTTCCATTATAACCATATTGGTCAAAATAAAATTCATCCAAACCAAGATGCAATGCCAATGCTCGTAATACAGAAATACCTGTTTTTTCAAGCATTTGATACGCTTCTTTTCCAACACTATTAAAACGTGGTAATTCGGCAACTTCAACATTATTAGGATATTCTGTAGCATATTTAGAATCCGAATCTACATATTGCCCAAAATGCCAAAACTCCTTTAAATCGCCTTCTTTACGGCCTTTTGCATGTTCTTTTCCAAAAGAAACATAACCACGTTGTCCTCCAATTGCAGGATTTTCATAACTGTATTTTGTTTCTAATGGCAATGCGAAAAAATTTCTAATTTCGCCATACAATTCACCAACCAATTGATCATCTAAAAAATGACCTTTTAAAGCAACGAAGCCAATATCTTCAAATGCTTTTCCGATTTCATTTACAAATTTTTGTTTACGTTCCGGTTCGCCCGAAAGGAAATCACGCAAGTCAACACTAGGAATGTTTTGCATAGTATAAATTTTTAGCGTTTGAGGCTATAAGCCCTGCAAACACAAATATAAAGATTTTTTTTTGATGTAAATTTGAAAGTAGCAAACTTTTCCTAAAGTTCTTCAGTTTGGATGTTTTCTTTATGTTTTGTGCGGTCTGCAATTAATTTAAGATGGTCTTTCAATACCATAATTTATTTATTTTTTGTCATTCCGACGCAGGAGGAATCTCATTATGTGTTTTCTCGTTCCTCGAAATGACAAACCGATTGCGTTTTTTGTCATGCTGAACTTGTTTCAGCATCTCTGGGGAACCTGTTATTGCATACTTTGTGGGCACGGATTACAAATCCGCGCTATCGGGGTTTATTCAGTTTCGTTATTAAATTCCGTATATGTGTTCGTTTTCATAATGTCTATTTTATAATCTCCAACTTCATTTTTGGTGATAATTACACTATCAAAACCTAATTTATCTAACTTTTCCATTGTTGCCAATTCGCCTTCTTTTAGTTGTAAAACTTTTCGCAACAACCAATCAGATAATGCTTTGTTTGGATTTGTCATTAATGCCTTTCTTCCTTGTTGACAAAGACTTGCAATAAATATTTCTCCTGTTGGGATTTGCAAATTAAAATCTTGGTCTTTTTCGAGAAAGAAATTTGGATATTTCCTATGCAATTCCGCAGGAATTGGAATGTAAATTTCTCCAAAATCTCTTTTTCTACCATTTGCATTCCATTGATTTAAACCACTACGTTCAAAAATAAATTTTTCTTTTTTCTGAATACCGTAAAGTGGCAAAATAACATAATTTTCACCTTTTACAAGTTTGTCAGTTGCCGTTTTTAGGTTTTTATTTTCCTCAAATAATTCGAGTAACAATGAATATGGGTCTTCAATAATATCAATCGGCAAACGAAAAGCATTTTGCGGAATAATGAATTTTCTAAAAAGTGTACTTTTTGAGTAATTGAAAGAATAAAAGTTGTTTCCATCTTCAAACTGCAAACTTGCTTTATTGTTTTTTACGGAATGAATATTTGCAATATCAATTGTATTGTAATCAGTTTCGTAAAGTAAAAGTTCTTTCTCTTTTCTAGCGACAATATGATAAAGCGAACTTTCAATATTGTAAAGTCTGTTTGCTAAATTTATTCTGTCATTTCTGAATTCGCCTAATTTTATTGCAAGTTCTTTACCTTTAAAATCTGACAAAACTCTTGAAAGTGAATTAAATTCCGCAACTTTTTCAGTGCTATTGTTTGTGTTGCAAGTAAAAGTTTTCAAACCAACACCAATAGAATTGTAGTTTGCATCAAAAGCTGTGTCTGAACGTGATAAATTTCCTGCTTCAAAACTTCTGCAAAAAATATTTTCAGCAACACGGTAATTGATGAAAGGAACAGCACTTTCGCTGAACAGTCCCGAAAGCTTTGAAACTGCTGAAAGCAGTCTTAAATAATTTCCGTTTTGTTCTATGTCAAGCTCTGCAAACGATTTCATAAAACGTTTATAATTTCGTTGCTAATTCTCTCAATTAAAGTTGTAGTTACTGAATTTCCTGCTTGCATATAAAGTTTACTATTTGCCAAGTTTGGCAAAATATAATTTTCGGGATAACCTTGAAATAAGAAACATTCTTTTGGAGTTAATTTTCTAATTCCAAAATCATCTTTTATTAATGGAACATTATGTCCGCCAGTTCCCATATTTGCCGTCAAAGTTGGGCAAACATTACTTTTATTTTCTCTTGCGTAAACTCTTCTCCATTGATAGACAGTATCTTTTGAAACCATAGCTTTCTCCAATTCAGGATAATATTGATGATCTTTTCGATAATAAAGATTATCTGCTTGTTTACCTTTTTCTAAAATATCGTGAATAGTTTTTGTTAATTTAATTTCCGAAGGAAATTTAAAATCTGCATATTTTTCAACTTGATTTGGGTCAAATGCAACAATGAATATTCTTTCACGATTTTGTGGAATATTTGCGTGTGTCATTGAGTTCAAAATTTTTGTATAAACTTTGTAGCCCAATTTATCTTCTAAAACTGAAAGTATTGTTTTGAATGTGTTTCCTCCGTCGTGTGAAACTAAATTTTTTACGTTTTCAAGAAATACAACTTTAGGCCTGTGTTTTATAATAATTTGCTCAATGTCAAAAAATAAAGTTCCTCGTGTATCTGCAAAACCTTTTCGGTTTCCTGCGATTGAAAATGCTTGACAAGGAAAACCTGCACATAAAATCTCAAAATTTTGAGGAATGTAATTTTTAACACGTTCTTTTGTTATGTCGCCAAATGGAATTTCTCCAAAATTTTCTCTGTAAGTTTTTTGAGCTGATGTTTCCCATTCACTCGTAAAAATACATTTTCCTCCAATATTTTGCATTGCCAAACGAAAACCGCCAATTCCTGCAAAAAGGTCAATAAATTTAAAAGTGTATTTTTTTGAAGTTGGAAACGGAACGTTTTCTACTTCAAAGAGAAGTTGTTGTAAAGCGTCTTCAGCGACAATATTTATTTGTTCTTCGACTTGTTTGTATTTAACAAAGTTGTTTAAAACTTTTACAGCATCTTCTTTGTAATGCTTTGAAACTCCGTTTCTATAATTGTGTAAGTAATGTGTAATAAGTGCTTTGTCATAAGGTTCAACAAGTTTTATTTGATAGTTTTTACCATCAAATTCCTCAATACTTATTTTTTGCTTAACTGCTATCATTTACTTTATATCCTTTACGCCAAATCTACAATTTAATTTTTAAAATTCGAAATTTTATGTTTCTAGTTTTACGATTTCGTTATGGCGAACCAATAATTTAGGTAACGTTTTGCAGCTACAAGAAGTTGCGTACTTCATTAACTGTCAATTACAAATATAAACAAAACTTAAATTCAATAATTACCATTTCTGATAAAAACCAAGCCAAGATATTTCTTTTAACTGCTGTTACCTGAAGGCCATTATTCTAATGATTTCATTGACTTCATTAAAGATTTTATTTGTTTTTCATGATCTTCAATGATTTTTTCAATTACTAGATTAGGAATTTGATCCTTTTTTATTTGTTCTAAAACCATTATTCCATGTGGATTTCTGGCATCTTCATTATTAAAGCGATATATATAAAACGAACAACTTTTCATCTTTATCTTTCTCAAATTTTCGTCACTCATATTACATTTTCCGCTAATAAATGTTTTCCATGCAGAACCATTTTTAGTCCATTTTGGAATTCCATAAATTTCAAATTTTTCATTTTCCCATCCTTTTGCTATAAAACCTTCATTTTCAGGATAGATAACTCGACCAGGTTTGTTATATGTTGGATTATTTGAATATCTTCCTAATAATTTAAAATTTTCACCCTCGTGTTTGTAGATACTCACTCTTCCACAACCATTAGATTGAGCAAAAAAATCATTAAAAATTTCTCGGATGTGATCACTACAAAGTTTAAAATATTCATTTTTTACATTTTCAAACTTTGTTGTCATAAATGTTAATTCTTTAGAAACAGTTTCATAAGTTTTTAAGTTTTCTTTTTCAAGAAAAGTCATAACTATACTTACAAGAGCCAAAATTATTCCTATTCCAATTAACCAATTATTTAGTTCATCCCAATTTTTGTTAAAAATAACAGGATTTGTGTTACCATTTTTAATATCGGCAAGTAGGAAAATATATCCAGATGAAAAGGTAAAAAGTTCTGCTTTATGACTTACAAAAACTTTTCTAAAAAATGGAATTGTCCACAAAAATAAAATTAATAAAACATAACCTAAAATAAAAAAAAAATCTATAGACATATTAAAAAAATTGGAGAGTTAAAATACTATTTTTATTGATAAAATTTGTGAATAATGTAGTTTTTTTTGGCTTTCAGGTAAGTTGTATATATACTCTAAAAAGAAGCACCCGATAGCGCGGATTTACAATCCGTGCCTTATCAAGTTTTTTTCCGCCTACTCTCACCAGTTTTCGGTTACCCTGCATGTTTATTCTTTTTTCTTTAAATAACCCCGATAGCGCGGATTTTCAATCCGTGCCTAATCAAGTCATTTTTATTCCACCTACTCTTTGTTACAGTTTTCGGTTGCCCTGTATGTTTATTCGTTTTTTTTTTTTTAAAACCCCTTTTAA
>Ga0209107_10000994_pt1 | contig 16031 bp, 10 predicted proteins | sample LakErihyJuly2011_2_FD_187460 | JGI IMG/M metagenome (GOLD analysis project Ga0209107, IMG submission 187460) | Freshwater microbial communities from dead zone in Lake Erie, Canada - CCB hypolimnion July 2011 (SPAdes) (version 2) | ecosystem: Environmental > Aquatic > Freshwater > Lentic >... | reverse complement strand
GGAGACAAAGCAATTACAGCGGTATCTGCAGCGCCTTGGGGCAGTGCAAGTATTTTGTTGATTTCTTATGTGTACATCAAATTGATGGGAGCAGTAGGATTGCGCAAAGCCACTGAAATAGCAATATTGAATGCCAATTACATCAAATCAAGATTGGAAAAACACTACCCAATCATGTTTACGGGCGAGAATGGATTTTGTGCACACGAAATGATTTTAGATACCCGTTCATTGAAACAAACTGCAGGTATTGAGGCGGAAGATTTGGCTAAGCGTTTAATGGATTATGGATACCATGCACCAACCTTATCATTCCCAGTTGCTGGTACTTTGATGATTGAGCCTACAGAAAGCGAAAGCTTGAATGAGCTTAACCGTTTCTGCGATACCATGTTGGCGATTCGCAATGAGGTTGCTGAAGTTGAATCAGGTATAGCAGACAAATTAGACAACGTATTGAAAAATGCTCCACACACTGCATTGGAGATCAGCAGTGAAAATTGGGCACATACCTATTCAAGAGAAAAGGCTGCCTTCCCAATGGCATCTGTTGCGGCTAAGAAGTTTTGGCCAAGCGTTGCCCGTGTCAACAGCACCCATGGGGACAGGAACTTAATTTGTTCTTGTTTGCCAATTGAAGCTTATGCGGCAATGACCAACAATTAATCAAGTTAATTATATTTTAAAATCCCCTTATTTTAAGAGATAAACGGTTTTGTTTTTATCCCCTTTGCTTTTAAAATATTTTAAGGCTACACCTTTTTTCAAGTCTCGGCTTGCCGTGGCACTTGATATGTTTTTGTATTTGAGCATATAGTCTTTTCGAGTAAATATGGCTGGAGCTTCTTCAACAAATGAATCCAGGCGGTCGGTGTCTTTTAAGGTATGGTTTTTTGATTCTAGAACTTGGGCAAGCGCTTGGTCGATTATTTCAAACATAAATTCAATGAACAAAGTAGAATTGCCTTTTTGATCGCAGAGTGCTAAGGTTTTGTAATAGGTTTCTTGATGGTCTTTAATCAGTGTCTCTAGAGGAAGGTATTCGAAAATAGGATAGTCTTGCATAAGAATCAAGGTTTGCCAAAAGCGGCCCATTCTCCCATTGCCATCCAGGAAGGGATGAATAAATTCTAATTCATAGTGAAACACACAGCTTTTGATAAGGGCGATTTCATCTTTGTTTTTAAGGTAATGAAATAATTCTTTCATCAGTTCGGGAACCCTTTTGGCAGGCGGAGCAACGTGTTTTATTTGGTTTCCGTGCACAATGCCTACACCTTTACTTCTGTATTTTCCTGGATGTTCAATGAGATTGGATAAAAATAGTTTATGGGCTTTAAGAAAGTCGCGGGAAGAAAAAAGATTGAATGAGACTAGCTCTTGATATGCTTTATGCGCATTTATGACCTCTTGAATGTCTTTTTCAGGGCCCCATACTTTTTTATGGTTGATGATTGCTGTAACTTGTTCAATAGTTAAAGTATTGCCTTCAATCTGCAAGGAAGCTTGAATGGTTTTGATTCTATTTTGTTTGCGAAGTTCAGGATTTGCTTTGCTTAAAGTATGCGCATTTATAGCACCAATTTTTTCTGAAATACTCGCGAGCAACACAAGTATTTTAGGTGTAATATCATAAGGCGGCTTATTTGATAGTATCATATGATAGCATCAAAATTAATCAATTTTAAAATATAACCAATTTTTTTAATGGATTAGGCCCAATTCAGAGCGTGCAGAAAAAAATATCTTCAAATCTTTCCTGTCTTGAATTGATAAAGAAACTTATTGATTCAATGTTTGATAATGCTTGCTAAGCAAATCTTCAACCTTGGTCCATTTTATTTCTGGGTAGCGCTTGTTGTCGAGCGACTTAAGACTTGCTCTGTTGTCAATCATGTTGTGCATGTATTGCATACCCTGCCAAGCGGGGTATAATTTGTTTTTCTGAGGTGCTAAAAAACGAACAATTTTGATTAAGCGTGCCAAGCGTTTTGGGGTGCCCAAACGCATCAATTCAAAGGGCGTTCCAGCAATATTTCCCATTACCTTTTTTAGCTCTTTCGGGCTTATGTTGTGTCCGGAAATTCTAAGATAGCGCGGCGTGCAATCATCCATAGCCGCATTGGCTGTGAATTTAGCGGTGTCATCCATGGTGGTAAAACCCATTTCATGCCTTGCTTCGCCCCAATAGGTAATTCTTTTTTTCTTAAAAGAAATCATTGGAATTTGGTCGGTAAGCATTTCCATAAATGCCCCATTGAAAATACTTGTCGGCGCTATGGCTTGGACGTCTAGATATTTGTGGAACTCTCTACGCAAATCTAAATTTCTATTTTCACCATGGCTGAAATTGGTAAAGTCTAACGAATAATCTGAGGGGATAAATCTTCTAACACCGGCAGCGACAGCTGCATTGAGTAGTTTTTTTTGTATTTTAATAATAACTTCTTCCAAGCCTGCAAAAGCTGAAACCACGCAATTTGCATCTTTGCAAATAGCTGTCAATGTTTGGGTATCTGAATAGTCAATTGGAAATACTTCTAAGCCCAAGGTTTCTAGTTCTTCTTTTGTTTTGGAATTTGTTTCTTTTCTGATCAAAGCTTTTACCTTAGCACCCTTTTCAACCAGCGCAATACAAATGCGCTTACCAAGGTTTCCATTTGCTCCTGCAACAACAATTATTTTATCCATTTGTGTATAAGTTCAGCAAATATAAACCACAATACACTTGTTAAATGTTTGAGCAAAGAGTGTTTTTTTAAAAAGCTTTGTGTAATTATTTGTTAGGTAATACTTTGTAATTAAACTTTTCTAAAAAAATAATTCATAAAAGTTTCTCTTGTAGAAATTATTCGTTTTGGTATTGCTTAATGAGTTCAAAAGGCTGGTTTAAAACATTGCTCAAAGCAGTTATAATACTGCCTTCCGGCGCCATTGATAGCGCGTACTGCAGTGCTTCTGCTTCGTCGTCAATTTTTTCCCATTTGGCGTTGGGGTTTACCTTTAATATGCCTTGGCGAAGGCTGTCAATAATTGATTCGGCAGTTCTACCCCTTAAGAATTTTTTTTGTTGGATTATGATGTGGTCAAACATTTCGGCTGCTAATTCTCCGTTGCGTATTAGATCAGAATCCAATCGGTCGCCAGTACCAACGATAATGCCAATTTTCATCGGCGATTTTACTGTTGCCAAATAATCGCGTACGCCTTCAAATCCATCGGGGTTGTGAGCAAAGTCAATCAGAACTGTTTTGCCTTTGACCTCAAATAGGTTCATTCTTCCCGGTGTTTGTTCTTGCGAAGGGAAAAATGTTTTTAATGCCTTGCTGATTGTTTCTGGATTAATGCCAAAAAGGTAAGCAGTCAATGCCGCTCCCATCGCATTTTGAATCATGAATTTTAAACTGCCGTTAAACGTAATTGGAACTTCAGAAAGCAAGGCTAGTTTGTGTTTTATTTCTCCAGATTGAATACAAATAATTTGATCTTCAACATAAGCAACAGGAATACTTTTGTTTATTCCACCTAAAACCATAGGGTTTTTAGGGTATAAACTAAACCACGCCACTTTATTGTCAGTTTTCTCGCCAATAGCGATGGTGTTTTCATTGTCTGCATTTAAAATGGCAGTTCCTTCTTTTTTTAAGGCTTTAATGATAACTGCTTTTACTTGGTTTAACTCTTCATCGGTGTCAATATCAGAGATACCCAAATGGTCGCCTTGCACATTGGTCAATAGGGCTAAATCGCAGAGGTCAAAGCCCAAGCCAGCGCGAACAATTCCACCTCTTGCGGTTTCAAGGACTGCTACGTCAATATTTTTGTTGCGCAAAGCAATTTGTGCACTTGTAGGACCAGTGGTATCACCTTCATCAATTAGCTCCCCATCTATGTAGATGCCATCGCTGGTTGTGTATCCAACACAATGGCCAGCGGTCTTTAAAATGTGCGCAGTAAGTCTTGTGCTCGTGGTTTTGCCATTGCTGCCACTAATAGCTATAATTGGAATTCGTCCTGTATTTTCTCGGGTGAAAATGCTGTTAATCGATTCAGGCAGTTTATCAATCTCAATATTTATGCTGTTTATTCCGTAACCAAACTGAGCAGGGAATTCATCTTCAGCAAGCAAAAAAGGGATGTTTCTGTTTTTGGCTTGGTCAATTAGATTGTCTAATTCTTCGCTGTTTTTTTCAAGTTCAATTAGCGCGCTGATGCGTGTTTGTTCAATGCTGAAATTGGGCGATTTTCCTTCTTGCAAAGCTTCAATTAATGCCTGAGTCGATTTAACCGCTTGTTTGCCTGCTCTTTCATTGTGGTAAGCAAACACGACATTGAATATGCCTGCTGTTTGGGTTGCTTTTATGGTGTAAAAATCCAAATGCTTAACCTTCGAATTTTGCAATGCCAAGGCAGTTGCGCAAAATAAAACTGCAAGATGGTTTTCATCGATTTTTTGAATTTGAAACTGTTCGGGTAGATTTTGTTTTATTTGAGCTTCAAAGTTATTAAGCGCTTCTTCTTGGAAGTTATAGGGTTCATTCAATTCAAGTCTAACTTGTATCAGTTTAGGGTTGCTGTGGCTCCAATAGTTGGGCCCTCTTAGTGCTTGAATTGACTGTATTTTCACTCCTGCAAATTAATTGATAATACTTTGGTTTCTATGCCTTGAATCTTAATTTTTTAAAAAATTTTGATTAAGTTTTCGAAATGCTTGATGGTTTGTAATTTAGGATTGTGATTCTGTGATTTATTCTATTTTACATATAGGCGTAGACTTTTCAATATTAATTTTTTTCAGCAACCAATGCATAAACCATGGGGATTTTGTTGGATAAATGTGCTATGCGGAATTTATTTGCTGCTATTTCTATCATTTTGTTAAAGCAATTATAAGGAGAATAATCGAATTCAGTAAATGATTTTATTTCAAGCTGCTCCTTCAACAAACTGCCAAATACGTCCGACAAAGGATGGTTCCAGGTAATGTGTTTCAATGTCAAGTCCGCCTTTCTATTTGCATAAGTGCCTTGCTCGGTTTCTACAATGGCTTTTTCGTTAAAGTAGTTATATCCTATGGTTTCAAAATCGTCGTCGAACATCCACACCACGGGGTGAAATTCTACAAAAATAAATTGGCCTTTTGGTTTTAAATATTGAGAAACAATATTGGCCCATGCATTCAAATCGGGCAACCACCCAATGGTGCCATAGGAAGTGAATACAAGGTCAAATGTTTTGTTTAGATGCTGGGGTAAGTCGTATATATTACAGCAAATAAATTCAGTGTTTACGTTTAATTCATTAGCTAGAATGCGCGCTTGGTCTATCGCTTTGTCTGAAAAGTCAATCCCCGTAACATTTGCACCCATGCGGCTAAGCGAGATACTGTCTTGTCCGAAATGGCATTGCAAATGCAATATAGACTTGCCTTTAATATCGCCCAATAATTCCAATTCAATGCCATTCAAAGATGAATTTCCTTCTCTGAATTTAGGCAAATCATAAAAGGATGAATTGATGTGCGCTTGGGTTCTTTGGTTCCAAGAATCTCGGTTTACTTGTATGTAGTCAGGTTCAGGAGGCATGGGGATTTAGGGTATAGGGTTTAGGTCCCGAAAGCTTTCGGGATAGGGTTTAGTTTTATATTAAAATACTCCAAGTTCTCCTTAACTGAAAATTCAGTATTAGGACACTTTGGAGTTGGTGGATTCAAATTTAGGGGATGCAAGGGCAAGATGCAATAGCCCTATTAGATGAGAAACAACTCCGCTGGTTTTTTGTTAAAAAGAATTGGATTCAAACAAAGGCTATTGCTTTTCGCTCAGTATTATGTTTTTATGGCTAAATCAATTTCTTTCGCCAATTCAAAATCTTTATCGGTTAATCCGTCGGCATCGTGGGTGCTTAAAGAAATGTGAACCTTGTTGTACACGTTTTCCCAATTGGGGTGGTGCTGCAATTTTTCAGCTATCTCGGCAACAGTTGTCATGAATGCAAAGGCTTGCACAAAATCTTTAAAAAGGAATTCTTTGCTGATAAAATCATTTTCTATCATCCATGTAGAATTAATTTCCTTCATTCTTTCTTCAATTTCTTTTTCGTTTAGTTTTTGCATGCTTGGGTTCTTGTTTTTATTGCTTGCAATTAAGACATTTAAAAGCGAATTATCAAAATCATTAGAGAACTTAATTCGGGATTAATACTTTTGTTCAGTTTATGCTCTCTAAGGCAATATTCGGCGGAAGCCCTTGAGGATACCGCGCAAACATTTTTAATTTATCATAGGTCATGTTTTTATCGGAAATGGGCCCCAAACGATCATTGCTCTACTTTTCCACAACCTTATTTTTTAACGAAAATTAGAGTTATTTTTGCCAAATTTTAATCATGCCCAAAGACCCCTCCATCAAATCAGTATTAATTATAGGCAGCGGACCAATCATCATCGGTCAGGCTTGCGAATTCGACTATTCAGGTAGTCAAGCTGCCCGTTCCCTGCGCGAAGAAGGAATTGAAGTGTCGCTTATCAACAGCAATCCTGCGACCATTATGACCGACAATGTGACTGCAGACCATGTGTATTTATGGCCACTAACTGTTGAGTCAATTGAAAAGATTTTACAAGAAAGACAGATCGATGCGGTGTTGCCTACCATGGGTGGACAAACGGCGTTGAACCTTTGTATTGAGGCCGAAGATTTGGGCATCTGGGAGAAATACAATATCCGTATAATTGGTGTGGATACCGCGGCGATTCAGAAAACCGAAAACCGTGAGTTGTTTCGTCAATTGATGATAGACATTGGTATTGGTGTTGCTACCAGCAGAACTGCCAATTCGTTTCTAGAAGGCAAAGAAATTGCGCAAGAAATTGGTTATCCCTTAGTTATTCGTCCGTCGTTTACCCTAGGGGGTTACGGTGGTGGATTTGTGAAGACAAAAGACGAATTAGAAGGTGCTTTGCGCGCCGGACTAGAAGCCTCTCCAACGCATGAAGTATTGGTTGAGCAAGCGGTTCTTGGATGGAAAGAATACGAGCTTGAGGTTTTGCGCGACAACAACAACAACATTGCGGTAATTTGCACCATAGAAAATCTTGACCCAATGGGAATTCATACCGGCGACAGTATAACCATTGCGCCTGCAATGACCTTAAGCGATACCTGTTTCCAACGCATGCGCAACATGGCTTTTTTGATGATGAGCAGCATAGGGAATTTTGCAGGAGGTTGCAATGTGCAATTTGCTGTGAATCCAGAAGACGAAGAAATTATTGCCATTGAGATCAATCCGCGTGTATCGCGTTCATCCGCCTTGGCATCGAAGGCAACGGGTTATCCAATTGCAAAGATTGCTGCTAAATTGGCCATTGGTTACAACTTGGATGAATTGAAAAATCCTGTAACCAAAACCACCTCAGCATACTTCGAACCGGCCATTGATTATGTAATTATAAAAATTCCAAGATGGAACTTCGATAAATTTAAAGGTGCCAATAAACAATTGGGTCTTCAAATGAAATCTGTGGGAGAGGTGATGGCCATAGGACGCAGTTTCCAAGAGGCTTTGCAAAAAGCTTGTCAGTCTTTGGAGATTCGCAAATTCGGTTTGGGTGCCGATGGTACCGGAATAAGAAATTTGGAAGAAATAGCCCACAGTTTGGAGAACCCAAGCTGGGACCGTTTGTTCCACTTAAAAGATGCCATTGAATTGGGGGTTCCTTTAACCACCATTCAAAAATTAACGCGTATTGACCGCTGGTACTTGGAGCAAATACTCGACTTGGTAAATACCGAAAAACAAATTAGACGTTTTACTTTAGAGACCTTGCCAATGGACTTAATGCGCACAGCCAAGCGCAAAGGGTATAGCGATTACCAAATAGCATTCTTAATAAAGAACTGCACTGAAGATGATGTGTATGCCAAACGCAAAGGCATGGGCATTACGCGCACCTATAAAATGGTTGATACTTGTGCCGCAGAGTTTCCTTCGCCTACCAATTATTTTTACTCTTGTTTTGAGGGTGAGAACGAAAGTGCTGTAAGCGATAAAAAGAAAATTGTGGTTTTGGGCAGTGGTCCTAACCGCATTGGTCAAGGTATAGAATTTGATTATTCCTGCGTACACGGCTTGTTGGCTGCCAAAGAAGCAGGCTTTGAAGCCATTATGGTGAATTGCAATCCTGAGACAGTGAGTACCGATTTCGACATGGCAGACAAGTTGTATTTCGAGCCAGTGTATTGGGAGCATATTTGGGAAATCATCGAATTGGAAAAACCAGAAGGTGTGATTGTTCAATTGGGCGGTCAAACCGCTTTGAAATTGGCGGAGAAATTACACGAGCGTGGCATTAAAATTATTGGCACTTCATTCCCAGATATGGACATGAGTGAAGACCGTGGTTTGTTTAGCGACTTGTTGAAAGAAATGAACATTCCTTACCCAAAATACGGTGTAACTGAAACGGCAGAGGATGCAGTTAAAATTGCACACGAAGTTGGTTATCCGGTACTGGTTCGTCCGAGTTATGTATTGGGCGGTCAAGGAATGAAAATTGTAATCAACGACGAAGATTTGGAAAATGCGGTGATTGGTTTGTTGGGCGACCTGCCTGGCAACAGGGTTTTGATTGACCATTTCTTAGACCGTGCTGAAGAAGCTGAGTGCGATGTAATATGCGATGGCGACGATTACCATGTTATTGGTATGATGGAGCACATAGAGCCTGCAGGTATTCACTCAGGAGATAGTTCTGCTGTATTGCCACCATTCTCATTGAGTCAAAATGTAATGGACAAAATGGAAGAGTACAGCAAGAAGTTGGCTTTTGCAATGAACATAAGAGGTTTGTTGAACATACAGTTCGCCATTAAAGACGAGAAAGTGTATGTGATTGAAGCGAATCCGCGCGCAAGCAGAACCGTTCCATTTATATGCAAAGCCTACCAAGTGCCTTACATCAATATTGCCACTAAGATCATGTTGGGAACGCATAAGTTGAAAGACTTTACCATCGAGCGTAAGTTGGAAGGCTTGGCCATTAAACTGCCGGTGTTCTCTTTCAACAAATTCCCGAATGTAAACAGAGAGCTTGGACCAGAGATGAAGAGTACTGGAGAATCAATCTTGTTTGTGAAGGACATAAAAGATCCAGGATTCAGAGAAATCTACAGCAAGAAAAGCATGTATTTGAGTCGTTAGAATTCAATCATTAGATAATTTAGAAAAGTCGATACTTAAGGGTGTCGACTTTTTTTAATAATTTCATTTTTATGATTAAATAAATGGCTTGATATTTGCCTAAGAAAATATAGATTAATATGTTTAAATTTCGTTTTGCCCGCGTCGCCATCGTATTGCTATTGGCTCTTACACCTTTGGTTTACCAATCTTGTACATACGACACTCCGGTTCCGAGCTATTGCTTTCAGGAAGATGTACTTCCAATTTTCGTGAGCAAGTGTTCTCAATCTGGTTGCCACAATGCAATTGATAAGGAGGAGGACTTAGATTTGACAAATTACAATGGCATTATGAAGGGTGTGAAGGCAGGAAAACCAATGTCTAGCGAATGTTACACAGAAATAAATTCTGGATCCATGCCACCATCTAATTCAGTTCAATTAACCCAATTGGAAAAAAGCACCATAAAGGCTTGGATAAAAGCGGGTGCCGAAAATACGGCCAATTGCAACACCTGCGATTCGACTTTTACATACGCAGCCCGCATTCAGCCATTAATGGACAAATGGTGTGTTGGCTGCCACTCTGCAAACTATTCTGGTGGGCAATACGATTTGAGTAATTACAATGGGGTTGTAAAAGCGGTTACAAATACACGCTTATTGGGTTCTATCAAACAACAATCCGGTTATTCTGCCATGCCTCAGGGTACTTCTCCAATATCAGATTGCGATATTATAGCCGTTACAAAATGGATTAATGCCGGTCACCCAAACAACTAAAGTTTTTCAATAAGTAGTTATTTTTAAAGTTATTTTATTGTTTTTTGCAATAAAATATTAAATTAAAGTATAAAAATACAATATTTTAAAGCAAGAGCTGAAAAGTTCTTGCTTTTTTGTGTTTAAACATGTTTTGCGGTAGTGTGTTGTGGTAATTAATAAATTTTCTTGATGCATATGTCTTTGATTTGTACCAATCAAAGAAGTAAAAAATGAACACTCAATTTAAAATCTTTTTATTCTGTACAATTCTGCTTGCCAGTTTGCCTTCCTGCATGGTAAGTAAATGCCGCTACAGCAGCGGTTGGAATTTAGGATTGAATAGGGGTGAAGAATGCCATACAAAACAAGCCACTAAAAACTCAAAAATATCAGCCCGGCAAGCCAGTAAGTCTTCGCAAGCGGTTTTGCTAGATTCCGCTTTTACAAATACATTTTATAGCCATTCAAGTTTTACAGCAGACCTTAGCAATGCCTATGTCATTGCCCTTAGTCCAAGTACCATTGCCCCGCAGGGGTATCTAAAAACTCAAATTGACAGCGGTAAGACCACACAAAAATCCAAAAAGAAAAAAAGTAGGGTTCGCAGCCCATACCGTTCAAACAACTATGATTTTTTTCCTGATAATGCAAATGAATTGTTGGCCTATGTTTTTTTGTTGGGCTTTGTTATCGCCATAGCCATACTATGGGGACTTTATTCTCTGATCCGATTAATCGTCAGAGCGCATAGGAAAAAAGCGGCGCAGATCGATACAGCAACTGTCTCACCTAAAAGCGCTCAATCATTGGGTGCAAAAGATTCTGCTGAGAAGCTTAGGGATCAAAATCCTCAAACGACTTTTGCTGTTAATTCTGTTGCAAAACCCGCAATTGAACAACCTGAGAGTACAGATGAGGTTGCTGAACTTAAAAAAGGGAAGAAATCAAAATTGCTCGAATCAATTCTTGGCGTTGTAATAGTTTTAGTCTTATTGGTTTTATTTTCCATTGCCTATTCTCAAGGCCAATAAACTACTGGTTCAGGTTGTTGTAATACTTCATTCTATCCAAACACATGTTGTAAAGCGCTAAATTGTTTTGACGCTTGTGTATCTCTCCTTTTGCTTGGTATAAATTGGCCAAAAAGAAATAATAGTTTGGATATTGGGCTTCGTATAAGTTGATGCTTTGGTTAACGAATTCTAATAAAGGTTCATCCATTTTATTTTCTGAATACCAGGCTGCAAGATGCGAACGGTACAACCAATTTTCTTCTTTTTGTAAGGCCTTTTGTAAATACCAAATTCTGGTTTTATTATCAGCCAATTGCGCATATTCAAAATAGTAAGTACCGACGTTCGAATCTAATTTTATACACTTATCAAGACAAAATAACACGGAGCCTTTAACATTGGCATTTGAATACTGCATGTCCAAATTGTAGGTCAGAGCCAAATAATACCAATTAAATGCATTGCTGCTGTCTATTTTGCTTTTCTGCGTCCAAGCATGCAAACTGGAGTTAATAAAGATCCTACGCTTTGAATAGCCTTTTAGATGGCTCCAAGATAAAACGCATAAGCGCTCAAGTGCTAGGTAATTTGAAATATCGTATTCCAAAGATTTTTCTAAATCGGTCTTAGCCACCTCATATTTTTTTTTCACAAACTCCAAGCGGCCTTTATGGTATAACAAGATAGACTTTGTTATGCTGTCGTGCGGACGGAGCAGAAAGTTTCGACAAACCTGCAAACCTTGCTCAATTTGCTCCTTGTACAAACTATCAAATTCTGCATAGTCACCATAACTGCTAATTTTGTCTAAGGCTTCGAAGGCCTTTAAAATTTTCGCATCAGGTTCCTTTGTCGCCTGAGCATAGCTCTCGGTGTTGCATATTAGTATTGCAAATAGAACAGTTATGAAATGTTTTTTTAATGCGCTAATCAATGCTATTAACCTTTAATCTTTTTGGGTTTTTTATTGCTCCCTGTTTGAACTTTTAGCTTGTCGTTTTCTTTGTCGTAATCAACATAAACCATGCTGCCTTCAACAATTTCACCTTTCAATATTTCTTCAGCCAATGGATCTTCTAAATATTTTTGCATAGCCCTTTGCAAAGGTCTAGCGCCAAACTTGATGTCAAACCCTTTATCTGCTATAAAACCTTTGGCTTCATCGCTCAATTGTACATTATAGCCAAGATCAACGATGCGTTTTAACATGGTGGCAATTTGGATGTCCAAAATTTTGATGATATCTGGTTTTTCCAAACTGTTAAACACGATCACATCGTCAATACGGTTTAAGAATTCAGGAGAAAAGAATTTCTTTAATGCAGTTTCAATAACCTGCTTGCTTTCTGCTTCTTGGTTGTTGATTTTATTGTTGGTTGCAAAACCAATTCCTGTTCCGAAATCTTTCAATTGACGAGAGCCGATATTAGAGGTCATAATGATTACCGTGTTTCTAAAGTCTACTTTTCTGCCTAAGCTATCGGTTATATGGCCTTCATCCAAAATTTGCAACATGATATTGAAAACATCAGGATGGGCTTTTTCTACCTCGTCAAATAATACAACCGCATAAGGTTTGCGTCTTACTTTTTCAGTTAACAATCCGCCTTCTTCGTATCCGACATAACCTGGAGGCGCTCCAACCAAGCGGCTAACTGCAAATTTTTCCATAAACTCACTCATGTCTATGCGTATCAGCGCATCGTTGTTGTCGAACATGTATTCACTTAACGCTTTTGCCAATTCGGTTTTACCAACCCCTGTTGGGCCTAAAAATATAAATGAACCAATTGGTTTGTTCGGGTCTTTTAAACCCGCTCTTGTGCGTTGTATGGCTTTTGATAGTTTTCCTATTGCTTTGTCTTGCCCAATGACACGTTTTTTAATGTCCGCTTCCATGGTCAAAAGCTTTTTGCCTTCGTTCTGACCGATGCGCTTTACTGGTATGCCTGTCATCATAGCCACAACCTCCGCCACATTCTCTTCATTCACCACAAAACGGTTGTTGCCGGTTTCTTCTTCCCACTTCAATTTCGCCGCATCCAACATTTTAATTAAGTTCTTTTCTTTGTCTCTCAAGCGCGCAGCCTCTTCGTAGTTTTGACTCTTCACTACCGATATTTTTTCCAATTTAATGGCTTCAATTTGTCCTTCAAGATCTACGATTTCTTCTGGGACATTGATGTTGGTGATGTGGACACGGGCACCAACTTCATCCAGCACATCTATAGCCTTGTCTGGAAGGTTTCGATCGGTGATATAACGGTTGCTTAATTTAACACAAGCGATAATTGCTTCTGCTGTGTAGGTTACATGATGGTGGTCTTCGTATTTTTCTTTAATGTTTTGCAAAATTTCAATTGACTCTTCTGGAGAAGCAGGCTCAATCATAACCATTTGAAAACGTCTCTCTAATGCCCCGTCTTTTTCAATATACTGTCTGTATTCATCAAGTGTTGTTGCACCAATACATTGCACTTCGCCGCGGGCCAAGGCTGGTTTAAACATATTGCTGGCATCTAAACTGCCACTTGCTCCGCCTGCTCCTACAATGGTGTGGATTTCATCTATAAACAAAATAACATCATTGGCTTTTTCCAATTCAGTCATAATGGCTTTCATGCGTTCTTCAAACTGGCCACGGTATTTTGTTCCTGCAACCAAGGATGCAAGGTCGAGTGTTACCACGCGTTTGTTAAACAATACCCTTGAAACTTTTCTTTGAATAATCCGAAGGGCTAAGCCTTCTGCAATTGCGGTTTTTCCAACACCTGGTTCACCAATTAATATCGGATTGTTTTTCTTTCTTCGCGATAAGATTTGAGAAACGCGTTCGATTTCTTTTTCGCGGCCGACAATGGGATCTAATTTACCGTCCTCTCCAAGTTTGGTCAAATCACGGCCAAAATTATCCAACACGGGGGTGGTCGATTTAGGATTTTTCTTTTTTAATTCTTCAATCTTTTTGTCTTCGTTGCTGTCGTTGTTTTCATCTTCGAAAGCATTCATAGGATTGTTTTTCGGTTTTATTGATGAACCGCCATCCATAAGCGTTTGTTTGAAAAAATCGTAGTTGATGCCGTATTGAGACAGAACTTGTGAGGCAATATTGTCTTCGTCTCTTAAAATTGAAAGTAAAAGATGCTCCGTGCCTATGGTTTCAGTTTTGAATATTTTAGCTTCTAAATAGGTTATTTTTAAAGCTTTTTCTGCTTGCTTGGTCAATGGGATATTGCCTAAATTGCTCACACCAGTTGCTGTGCCTTTAATGGTGTCCTCAATCGTTTTCTTTAATCTAATCACATCAATTTCTAAGGCTTTGAGGGTAGTTAAGGCAGTGCCCTCACCCTCGCGAATGATGCCAAGCAAAAGGTGCTCAGTTCCTATATAATCATGGCCTAATCTAATCGCTTCTTCGCGGCTAAATTGAATGACTTCTTTTACTCTGGGTGAAAATTTTGCTTCCATTTAATGATATATAAACAAAGTTATGAAAAAAATATTGTTTGTAATTGATTGCTTTACGTTTAGTATGCTGTTATTATGATAGTGAATATCCATTTTGATGCCATAATTTATTTGAAGCGCTTTTGTGACAATTCGTCGCTTTAATGGTCATCATGGCAAATGTAATTTATTTTCCCTTCGGTTTTTTGGTGGCTTGTATTTTTCTATATAATATTAACATTGTGTTCACATTTCAAATGTATAAACTAAATTGCAGAATCTCATTAAAGAAATTAGTTTCGCATCATGTTAGAAAGACCCGGACTAAGAAAGAATAGAAGACCAGATATTACCTCTTTAGACGCGGGTGGAAAAATGCCTCCTCAGGCCATAGAATTTGAAGAAGCTATTCTTGGCGCTGTGATGCTAGAAAAGGAAGCTTTGAAAGATGCAATGGAAACTTTGCAAGCAAAACATTTTTATGTAGACAACCACCAACACGTTTACGAATGTATGCTGGATCTTTATAACGAAAACCAACCGGTCGACATTCTAACTGTTACCGAAAAATTAAAAGTTAAAGGCTTCCTAGATGTTGTTGGCGGGCCATATTTCATAGCCAAATTAACCAGTAAAGTTTCATCAGCAGCCAATTTGCAATACCATGCGCACATTGTTATTCAAAAATTTATTCAACGTGAACTTATTCGTATTTCTGGACAAACCATCACCGAGGCTTACGACGATTCCTCTGATGCATTTAAACTTTTAGATGCCACTGAGAAGGATTTGTACGAAGTAAAGAATGATGGAATGAAACGTTCTTACAAAGAAATTTCCAACATCATTAATGAAGCCATAGGATTAATTGAAGCAAACGTTGCTAAAAAAGACGGTCTAACGGGTGTGCCGAGTGGAATTAAAACCCTAGACCACATCACTGCGGGATGGCAAAAATCGGATTTGGTTATTTTAGCCGCTAGACCAGGTATGGGTAAAACGGCTTTGGCGCTTACCATGTTGCGCAATGCCGCTGTTGATTTCCAAAAGCCTGTTGCTATTTTCTCTTTGGAAATGAGCGCTACCCAATTGGTAACTAGGCTCATTGCTTCCGAAAGTGGATTGTCTTCCGAAAAATTAAAGAAAGGGCAATTGGAAGAACATGAATGGGCGCAATTGCACTCCAAAATTCAAAAACTTTCTAAAGCCAAAATTTTTATTGACGATACCCCTTCACTTCCTGTTTTTGAATTAAAAGCAAAATGCAGAAGGTTGCACAGCAAACACAATATTGAGTTAATTGTAATTGACTATCTTCAGTTGATGCGTGGAGAGGATTCTAACAATAAAAACGGAAACCGTGAACAAGAAATTGGTTACATCTCACGCTCACTTAAAGGTCTAGCAAAAGAGCTTAATATTCCAATTATCGCCCTTGCACAGTTGAGCCGTGACGTTGAAAAACGTGGTGGAGACAAGAAACCTCAGTTAAGTGATTTGCGTGAATCGGGTAGTATTGAGCAAGACGCCGATATGGTTGGATTTATCTGGCGTCCTGATTATTACAAGTTAAATGATGCGGGCTTTGAAACAGAACTTAATATGGGTGAAATTATCATTG
>Ga0209107_10000992_pt1 | contig 16065 bp, 14 predicted proteins | sample LakErihyJuly2011_2_FD_187460 | JGI IMG/M metagenome (GOLD analysis project Ga0209107, IMG submission 187460) | Freshwater microbial communities from dead zone in Lake Erie, Canada - CCB hypolimnion July 2011 (SPAdes) (version 2) | ecosystem: Environmental > Aquatic > Freshwater > Lentic >... | reverse complement strand
GCATCGGTCTTTGCTTTATTTACATCATCAAGTTGTTTTTTCAATGCTGCAATTTCTTCGGCCTGGGTGTTTGTTTTGTTTTTTAACGTTGCATTTTCATTTGTTAGTGCATTGTTTTTAAGATTGCACTCTTTGATTGCAACTGTTTCTGTAACTGGAGATTTCTGCTTGGCTAAGATTTCCTTTTCTTTTGCATCAAGCTCAATCTTTCTTTTGTTTAGATCCGCTTCTTTCTTTTTTAGATCCGCTTCTTTTTCAAGTTCCGCATTTGTTTTTATGGGCTTTTTTGAAGAATAAATGGTGTCTCTTTTAATTAGTTTAATGGTGTCTTTTAGAATGATGGTATCATGTTTGACAACGTGTATGGTGTCTTTAATTTGATTTATAATGGAATCGTTGTGCATTGAGTCCATATATACTGGATCAATATTGTTGTTGTACCACCAAGAGTGACAATGGCCAATGCCAATTGAAATACCGCCATAAATATCAGCGCCCCTAAATTCAGAATTAGAGGAAACATTTAACAATCCACCTAGGTTATCACTACCAAAAAAAACTGGTCCGATTCTGGTATAGGCGCCAACATAAAAGTTCTTGTAATTTTCACTTAAGGTTATTGGCATACTAAATTCAAATCCTTTTGATTCAATTCTTGGTATGATTGAAAGCATTGAGGTGCTGCGCATTCCAGTTGTGTTGTTGCCTTTTAAACTTTGATTCCAATACAAAGCGGCGTAGAAGTGTTTACTGAATCTTATGTCCGCCTGTAAGTTGAAAGCGCTTGGTAAGGTGGTCGAAAATCCTGCTGATTTTGCTGCGCCCATTCTTGCAAAGGCATTGCCTATGCTGTCAAAACCATTTTGACTCGCCCCACTAAAACCATTTAAAAGATCTTTTGATGCATGCACAGATTTGTTAGTGGTTGATCCATAATTGTACAAAGTGCTATGCCTGTTGTACCGCACGCCACCAATATCATTCAATGCCATACTCAATTTAAAGTCGTAATCACTTTTCCTTTCGTTTCTATCACAGGCTAATTGGCTTCTGTATTTTAATTTTTGAGAACGGTATGTGTAGTTTAATCCTAAATCAAATCCAGCTCCAGCGCCTCTTGAATTTAAGGAGAAAAGCCCGTAAGGCTGGTTAAATGGAGAAATTACAGATTGGTCGTCGGTATAAGCATATTGAAAATTGCCATTTACATCAGCGCTGTTGTTGCTTGTGCCGTTAATATTCAATTGCTCGCCTTTAAAATAGGCTGCACCCAAACCTCTAATTAATTTTACAGTTATTCCGCCATTTAATTGATGGTTGTCGTTTTTGGCTAAGATGCCACCTAAAGTAAAACTAAGTTCTTGGTAGCTCTGAATATTTGCTGAAAATTTGTTGTTTATTGCTGAAAATTTATTGGAATCGATTCCATTCTTAGCCATACTTGCAGCAGTTTCGCTTATGCCTATCATTTGAAGACTAGAGCGCTGGCGGGTGTTTATGGACATATTCCAGTCTCTTGATATTGGGAACATAAATGCCGGCCCCCAGATGTCTTGGTTAAAACTAAAGTGCTTGTTTTTACCATTCAAATTTTCTTTAAACCAATCATCACCAATTTGCGTCTTGCCATTTAGGTCTTTGTAAGCAGCTGCGTACAAATTGCCATTTGCCCAATGGTTTAATTTAATTGGGGCATTGTAGGTTAAATAATTGTTGTAGAAATTGACGCCTCTTCCCCAAAGATTGAAATAATATTTGTACTTAGAATCAGCAATCGAGGATGCATTGTTATAAATGCCATAGGTGCCAGTGTAATTACCGGTTGTTCTGCCCAGCCATTGTTGTGCATGTCCAATATTGGTATTCAAACAAAGCAAAACAAGTAAAATGAGTTTGGTAAGGATTTTAGACATAAGCTTAATTGTTAGTGTTTTAATGACTTGGTATGGCAAATTAACACTTGCCTTTCTTTACCCTAAACAAGTATTGTACCAAAAATTAGACATTAATTTTGGATATAGGTTTGGTTTTTGAAAATTGAAAGAACAATAAACATTAAAATGTTTTAAAATTAGTGTTAGTTTAATATTCAAAAGCAATATTTGCAATCTTATGTTTGGATTAGAAACTGGAATAGCAGCATTATTTGTTTTATGTGTCTTGGCTGTCTGTATTTTTGAATTTGCCAATGGCTTTCATGATACTGCAAACGCTGTGGCAACCGTAATTTACACAGGTTCATTAAAACCAACCTATGCAATAGTTTGGTCTGGACTTTGGAATTTCATCGGCTTGTTTTTAAGCAGCTTTTGGGGGTATAAAGTTGCAATGGGAATTGTTAGCTTGCTTCCACTAAATGATTTGGTTTTACTGAGCACCGGCGAGAGCGTTAGTTTGGTTTTAGGCATACTTCTTTCAGGTATAGTTTGGAATTTAGGAACTTGGTATTTTGGCATACCTTGTAGTTCATCACACACTTTAATTGGTTCGATATTGGGTGGCGGGGTTGTCTTCTTAATGATACATGGCGGGGATGGTCCGAATTGGCAAAAAGCCTCTGAAATTGGTTTGTCATTGCTTGTTTCTCCATTGATTGGTTTTTCTGTAACGATATTATTGATGTATGTCTTAAGAAGATTAATCAAAACTAAAAAGCAAATATTTAAGGAGCCTGAGTTAGGCACAAGGCCACCAGCATGGATTAGAGCAATATTGATAACAACTTGCACATTGGTTAGCTTCTTTCACGGAAACAATGATGGTCAAAAAGGAATAGGATTGATGTTGATTATATTAATAACCTTTATGCCGATACAGTTTGCGTTAAATTCGGAGTTTGATTATTCAAAATCATTGGAATCATTGAATAAAATAGAAATGGTTTTGGAGAAGGAAAACAAAGCTGATCTTCTTGTCAACGTTAATGAAACAAAAGCAAATCTCGAAAAGTTTCAATTAACTAAAAATGATTCAATAGTTCCTAATCAGGATAAGAAGAAGATTATTGTTGATTTGCGTACTTCAATTTCCAAATTAAATAAAAAGTTAACAACAGAATTGAAGAACCCAACATCTATGGTTTCTAAGACCAATGTTGAAATTGTAAGCTTAGAACTAAGTAATTTAAAAAACGATGTTGAATATTCGCCAAAGTGGGTAACCATTATGATTGCTCTGTGTTTAGGTCTTGGAACAATGATTGGTTGGAAGCGCATTGCCATAACGATTGGTGAGAAAATAGGCAAAAGACACATGACCTACGCTGAGGGTGCAACTGCAGAATTAACCGCTGCTGCAACGATCGGATTAAGTTCTGGATTTGGGCTGCCGGTTTCAACCACCCATGTATTGTCATCTGGTGTAGCTGGAGCAATGACTGCCTCAAAAGGGGTAAAAAACTTACAGCCTGACACCATTAAAAGTATCGCAATAGCCTGGATTCTGACCTTGCCTGTTACGATGCTTATGGCTGGGGGATTTTATTATTTACTTCAGTTATTGCTGAAATAAATTAATTTCAATGTTTCTTTGCAGTAACTTATGTTGATTTCATTAATTGCTGCGATAGATTCTAATTACGGAATAGGTTCTGAAAACAAACTTCTTTGGCATTTGCCAGATGATTTTAAATGGTTTAAACAACACACCATTGGAAAGCCTTTAATAATGGGAAGGAACACCATGCTGTCTTTAGGCAAACCTTTGCCCAAGCGTTTAAATATTGTCATTTCATCGAGCGGTAAAGATATTATTGAAGGGTTTGTGCATGTTCAATCTATAGAAGAAGCGTTAAAAGCTGTACCTGAAAATACTGAGGAAGTTATGGTTATCGGTGGAGGAATGGTGTATTCACAGATGCTCCAAGTTGCCAATAAACTCTACATCACTTTTGTTGAGCACTCCTTTGAGAAGATTGACACTTATTTTCCTAAATGGAAAGATGAGGAATGGAAAGAAATTTATAGAGAATCGCATGGAATTGATGAAGCACATCTATATCCTTTTGATTTATGTGTTTTTAATAAAATTTTTTAACGGAAAAGATGGTAATTCAGTGACAATAGCCCTACAGGATTGACAACTAAAGCCGTCGAACGCTCATTTCTATAAGGAGATTGATTCCCCTTCGTTTGCCAATAAAGAATGGAAAGGGAAGTTTCCATGCTAATAGAGATTCTCTCTATTGGTCGATACTTTATACCAAGGCTTGGAGATATGCCTAGTGCATTCAATTTGAAATTGTAAGGAAATTTGTAATAAGATGCTATATCGCCCCATCCTTCAGTAATTCCTGAATAATTGGAACTTAATAGAACCAAGTCGGCCGCAACAAAAATTTGAAAAGCTTTATTCAATACCGTTTTCTCAATTCCTAATTTTAATGTTTTTGAATAATTGGAACCAATATTTTTGTTCCAATACATCACTCCATTAGTCTCAAATTGATAATTTGATTCTGTATAATCAAATCCTAATCTAGCTGAAAAATTATCGAAATGTCTTTTTATTTTAATGCCAGGAATAAAGCTTTTTTGAAATGAGCCTTTATTTGAATAGAAATTGATTAACTGTTCGTTGTATGTAAATCCATTGATTCCAATCTCGTAACGAAGCGGCTTAATTGTGCTGTCTTTGCCAAATTTACACGGACACATTTGTGCTTTGGCTAAGGGTATAAAAATTAGAAATGCCAATAATGCCAATAATGCCAATAAATTATTTCTCAAGTTCATAAAGCGAATATAAAGAAATTTAAATTATTTATCATGGATGTGCTTTGTATTGACAATAAAATTTAAAGCATCCCGTGACTTAATTTTTTAAATAACGATAAATTGAACTTATTTTGCAACATGCTTCAAAAAATTGTAGAATGTGTCCCAAACTTTAGTGAGGGTAACGATGAAAATATAATAAAACAAATAACCAATGCAATTCAGTCTGTCGATGGTGTTATGTTGTTGCATGTGGATATGGGGAAAGCCACAAATAGAACTGTAGTAACCTTTGCCGGAGAACCCTCAAAGGTTGTAGAAGCTGCGTTTTTAGGTATTCAAAAAGCTGCAGAACTTATAGATATGCGAACCCATAGAGGGGAGCATCCTAGAATGGGTGCAACTGATGTTTGCCCATTGGTACCAGTAAGTGGGGTAACAATGGAAGAATGCGCGAAATGGTCTATGGTTTTGGCTGAAAAAGTTGGAAATTCTTTAGGCATTCCGGTTTATTTATACGAGGATGCACAAGCCAACAAGCAAAGATCAAATTTATCTGTTATCAGAGGTGGTGAATACGAAGGGTTTTCTGAAAAGATTAAACTACCTGAATGGAAGCCGGATTTTGGTCCATTGGAATTGCCATTAAAGCATGGGGCCACTGTGATTGGCGCGCGTGATTTCTTAATTGCCTACAATATCAATTTAAATACAAAGTCAACACGTCTTGCAAATAGAATTGCTTTTGATGTTAGAGAAGCCGGTCGTGTAAAAAGAGAAGGAAATCCTATAAGTGGCAAAACAGTTTTGGATGAAAATGGCGAACCTGTTAGAATACCTGGTACATTGAAGTCGGTAAAGGCAATAGGATGGTATATTGAAGAATATGGCATGGCTCAAATTAGCATGAACCTAACCAATTTTAAGATTACCTCCGTTCATAAGGCCTTCGATGAAGTTTGTTTAAAAGCAAATGATAGGGGCATACGTGTAACTGGCAGTGAATTGGTAGGTCTGGTTCCACTGCAACCTCTTTTGGATGCAGGAAAACACTATTTAGCTTTGCAAGGTAGAAGTTTGGGTGTAAGTGAAAATGAATTGATAGAAATTGCAGTACAATCTCTTGGATTGAACCAATTGGGAGAATTTAAGCCCAACGAACGCATTATAGAGTATGTGTTAATGGACCGCTCAAAGAAATTATTGGTAGATTATAAAGTCTTAGATTTTGTTGATGAAACCGCTAGTGAAAGTCCAGCGCCAGGTGGTGGCTCAGTTAGTGCATTGAGCGCTGCTTTGGGCGTTGCCTTGGGTTCGATGGTTGCAAATTTGAGTGCCGATAAAAGAGGCTGGGAAGATAAATTGAGTGTTTTCTCGGAATGGGCTGAAAAGGCTCAGGCAATTAAGAAAGAACTCATCTATCTAGTCGATGAGGACACCAATGCATTTAATAAAATTATGGATTCGTTTCAATTACCTAAAAACACGGATGACGAGAAATCAATTCGCAATGCTGCAATTGAGTCTGCCTCAGTTTACGCAACAGAAATACCTTTGAAAACAATGAAAGTAGCTTATTCTAGTATCGAAATGCTTAAGTATATGGTTGAACAAGGAAACCCAAATAGCATCACAGATGCTGGCGTTGGATTGCTTTGTGTTAAAACTGCGGTAAGGGGCGCGTATTTTAATGTCATGGTTAACGCCAAGGGATTAAAAGACAAAGAGACAGCGAAAAAGTATGCTTCTGAGGCAAAATCTATATTGGCAAATAACCACAAACAAATTGATGAAATTTTATTGAAAGTTGAAGAGGCTATAAATTTTTAATTTATGGCAAAATTAATTTTAAAATCTATAGAGGGAGAGTTTGGCGTTTCTCTAATGGATATGGATTTGTCGGAAGGAGGTTTCTTTGTCAATATTGAATTGGAAATTGGCGAGCAAGGCAAGAATGGTTCTGAGGTTTTTTCTTTCAATATTTGCGATGAAAAAGGTTTGTTAAGAACCGTATGGAAGGATTCCGAATTTAAAGACAAACAAATTACCAGCCTGTCAGGTTACAATATTTTTGTGATGAAAAAATATGATTTAGAATCTTTATTAAGATACATTGAAGGCATATTAAATTCAATACCAGAGGACATTTCATGGAAACAAAAAGGGCTTTTATTGAGTCGATATTTTTATTGGGAGTATTTAACTGAGACTATCGATAAATTTTAGTCCTTCAATACATCAAAACTAATTCTAGTTTAAATTGTCTTTGAATATACAATGGCTATTTACTGCAAAAAAACCGCTCAAAAACTACCAATTTCTTTAGAAGAAGCTTGGAATTTTTTATCTTCTCCCTACAACTTAAAAACCATCACGCCTGAGCATATGGGGTTTAAAATTAAGAATGATGTGAAAGAAGGTGACAAGATGTTTGCCGGTCAAATTATAGTATACGACATTACACCCTTGCCGGGATACAGAACGGAGTGGGTTACAGAAATTACACAGGTAGAGAATCTAAAATATTTTATAGATGAACAACGTTTTGGGCCTTACCAATTATGGCACCATAGGCATGAACTGCTTGCTATTGAAGGTGGTGTTTTAATGAATGATACCATACATTATAAAATTCCATTTGGGTTTTTGGGGCAATTGGCTAATTTTCTTTTTATCAGAAAACAATTGGAAGGTATATTTAATTACAGAGAGCAAAAATTGGAATCAATATTTGGTAAATTCCAAGGCTAAGTGGTATTTTTGACCTGTGGACATAGAGCATTTTAGAGAATTTTGTTTAAATCTTCCGTCGGTAATTGAGGAATGTCCATTTGGGCCTGACACTTTAGTCTTTAAAGTAAAAAGTAAAATCTTTGCTCTTTGCAGTATTTCTAAATTTGCCGCGGTAAATTTAAAATGCGATCCTGAAAAAGCAATAGAACTTAGAGAGGAATATCCTCAAATTAGAGGCGCTTACCATATGAATAAAAAACATTGGAACAGTGTGGATGTTCAGAGCTTGCAAAATGCCTTTATAGAAGAACTTGTTTTACATAGTTATAACTTGGTTAAATTAGGATTAAGCAAGAAAGAAAAATCTGAAATCGGGCTTGGTAATTAATGAATAATGTTATAAAATTGAACAAGAAATAAACCATGAGCAAGAAAGCATATATTTTTCCGGGACAAGGCGCCCAGTTCGTTGGAATGGGTAAAGATCTATATGATCAATATGAAATCGCTAGAACTCTTTTTAATCAAGCAAATACCATACTTGGTTTTAACATTACCGAAGAAATGTTCAATGGCACAGATGAAGGTTTAAGACAAACTAGAATTACGCAACCGGCTATTTTTCTTCATTCTGTAATTGCAGCAAAGTGCCTTGGTGAAGATTTTCAACCTAAGATGGTTGCTGGCCATAGTTTAGGTGAGTTTTCAGCTTTAGTTGCCAATGGCACTTTAGACTTCGAAGATGGACTAAAATTGGTGTACAGTAGAGCAATGGCTATGCAAGAAGCCTGTGAATTAAAGCCAAGTACTATGGCCGCTGTATTGGGATTAGATGATCAAAAAGTCGAAGAGATTTGTGCATCAATAACTTCAGGGGTTGTTGTCCCTGCAAATTATAACTGTCCTGGTCAATTGGTGATATCAGGTGATATTGATGCAATTAATGAAGCTTGTGAACAGTTAAAGGCGGCAGGTGCTAAACGCGCATTGGTATTACAAGTTGGCGGTGCATTCCACTCGCCTTTAATGAAGCCTGCAGAAGACAAATTGGCTACTGCTATTGAAAACACCAATTTCAAAACGCCTTTATGCCCAGTTTATCAAAATGTAAGCGCTGAACCTGAATCTGATCCAGCTGCGATAAAAAGAAATTTGTTAAAACAACTTACTGCTCCTGTGAAATGGACCCAATGTGTACAATCAATGGTGAGAGATGGCGCCAATAGTTTCACAGAATTAGGCCCAGGAAAAGTCCTACAGGGTTTGGTTAAAAAGATTGCTCCAACTTCAGAATTGAATTAATTATTTAAATTATAAAATAGAAAAACCCGTGAATTATTTCACGGGTTTTTTATTGATTTATATCTTTTTATTTTTTGGCCTGCGCATCCAAAACAGCAACCGCAACCATATTGACGATTTCACGAACAGAACTTCCTAATTGAAGGAAGTGAACAGACTTATTGAAGCCAAGTAAAACTGGACCCATGCTCTCAGCATTTCCAAAACTTTGGGCAAACTTGTATGCAATATTGCCCGCTGCAAGGTTAGGAAAAATGAAAGTATTGACATGTTTGTCGATCAATTTACTGAAAGGGAAATTTTCTTTCATCATTTCATTGTTCATAGCAAAATTTGCTTGAATGTCGCCATCAATAACAATTTCAGGATGGTTTTTATGTAAATAGCTCACTGCGCTTGAAACTTTTTCGGGCACTTCTCCTTTAGCGCTTCCAAAGTTGCTGTAACTAAGCATAGCCATTACTGGTTTAACGCCGAGTTTTAAAACTTCAGAATGGGTCACTTTGGCTATTTCTACCAATTCATCCGCAGTAGGATTTATGTTCACTGTTGTATCCGAAAAGAAATATGGACCCTTTTTGGTCATGATAATGTACATGCCAGAAATCTTTGTAATTCCTTGTTCTTTGCCAATAATTTGCATGGCAGGTTTTAAAGATTTAGGGTAGTTTTTGGTCAATCCAGAAATGAAGGCATCACATTCGCCCTCATTAACCATCATGCAACCAAAATAATTTCTATCCCGCATTAATTTAACTGATTCATAAATATTGACACCTTTTCTTTGTCTTTTTTCAAAAAACTTTAGGCCGTATTCTTCGCGTTTTGCATCTTCAGTTAGTGGATCGATAATTTTAACATCACCCAAATCAATGCCATTTTCTTCCATCAGTGCTTTGATTTTTAAACTGTTACCTAAAAGTATAGGAATAGCAATACCCTCTTCTTTTGCAATAACTGCTGCCTTAAGAATTTTTATGTTATCTGCTTCAGCGAATACAACTTGTTTCGGTTTTTGGCGTGCTTGCGTCATCATTCTACGAATGAACTTATTGTCTAAGCCCATCCTATTTCTGAGTTCTAAGCGGTAAGCATCCCAATCTTGTATTGGATTCATAGCAACACCGCTATCCATCGCCGCTTTGGCAACTGCTGGGCTAACTGCTTCTATTAATCTTGGGTCAATTGGCTTTGGGATAATATAGGTTCTTCCAAACTCCAAACCAGTCTCATTGTAAGCCATCATTACCGATTCTGGAACAGGTTCTTTTGCTAATTGTGCAATGGCTTTTACAGCCGCCAATTTCATCTCTTCATTTATTTTAGTCGCACGCACGTCTAAGGCTCCTCTAAAAATAAAAGGAAAACCAAGAACATTGTTCACTTGATTAGGATGGTCGCTTCTACCTGTTGCCATTATAATGTCTTCTCTAGAGGCAATGGCTAAGTCGTAGGCAATTTCAGGGTCAGGATTAGCCATGGCAAATACAATAGGGTCTTTAGCCATGCTTCTAATCATGTCTTGGGATAGAATATTGGCTTTGGATAATCCCACAAAAACATCTGCATTTTTTAAGGCGTCTTCTAAGGTGTTTGTTTTGGTTTCATTAACGAAAAATTGTTTGTATTCATCAAGGTCGGTTCTTTCTTTGTTTAAAGTTCCTTTGCTGTCAAGCATGATTAAATTTTCCTTTTTAACACCAAGGGCAATAAACAACTTGCTACAGCTCATTGCGCTAGCACCTGCACCGTTTACAACCATCTTTATTTCTGCTATAGATTTGTCCACGACTTCAAGTGCGTTCAATAATGCTGCCCCACTAATAATTGCAGTACCATGCTGGTCGTCGTGCATGATCGGAATATTTAATTCATCCCTAAGCCTTCTTTCGATTTCGAAACATTCTGGCGCTTTAATGTCTTCTAGGTTTATACCTCCAAAAGTTGGTTCCATTGCTTTTACGCATTGAATAAAACTTTCAACATCTTTGGTGTTTAACTCAATATCAAAAACGTCGATGTCGGCGAATATTTTAAACAATACAGCTTTGCCTTCCATTACTGGTTTTGATGCTTCAGCACCGATGTCTCCTAAACCAAGCACAGCAGTGCCATTGCTTATTACTGCAACCAAGTTGCCTTTGGCTGTATATTTATAGACATCGCTAGGGTTCTCAGCTATTTTTAAACAAGGCTCAGCAACACCGGGTGAGTAGGCTAAACTAAGATCTCTTTTTGTTTGAGTTGGTTTGGTTGATATTACCTCAATTTTACCGGGTCTGCCCATGCTGTGGTAATCAAGGGCATCTTTTTGAAGTTTTGAAATTGTCATAATGCCCCGCGAAGTAACAACTAATTTCGAGAAAATCAACCGTTAAATATAAGTACTTGCCTTGAATACAAGTGCCTTAGTCGACTTTAACGCTTGATTTGGAAGATTGTGGAAAGTAAATAAAAAAAAAGGGCGTAATTAGCGAACTAAATCACCAAGATATGTTATCAAAACTTATATTGTGTGTTCTTGCAGCAAAAAAATAAATGGATCAAAATAACAGCATAGAATCAAGTAAGGCTCCAGAGCCAGTAGGATTATACCCTCATGCAAAAAGGGTTGGGAATTTATTATTTTTAAGTGGAGTTGGCCCAAGAGAGCGCGGAACCAAAGTAATTCCCGGCGTTGAACTAGATGAAAATAGAAATATCATTAGCTATGACATAGCCAAACAATGCCATAGTGTTTTTCAAAATATCAAATACATCCTAGAGGATTCAGGAAGCAGTTGGGATAAGATAGTTGATGTAACGGTATTTCTTACCAATATGAAAGATGATTTTCCGATTTACAATAAAATTTGGGCAGAGTATTTTTCTGAAAACCCGCCTTGTAGGACAACTTTGGAGATTAATTGCCTACCAACGCCTATAGGAATTGAATTGAAAGTAATCGCAACGATCTAGTTACAGCAGCAAATAATAGCAAAGGGCTGTAAAAGGCAGCGAAATCAAAAGAGCATCAAATCGATCTAATATGCCACCATGGCCTGGTAAAATATTGCCAGAATCTTTTATTTCAAATTCTCTTTTTAGCATACTTTCTACCAAATCACCCAAGGTGCCGAACACCACACTGCATAGCGCAACCGTTAAGTTAACATGCATGGGGATGTGGAAATAATGCGCTAACACGGTAGAAAAACCGCAGGTTAATACCAAGCCTCCTATAAAGCCTTCCCATGTTTTGCCAGGAGAAACAGCTTCAAACATTTTGTTTTTGCCAAATAATTTGCCGCTAACGTAGGCAAAAGTATCACTGCACCATATGAGGACAAATAAATTTAGGGCCAATAAGGGCATAAAGACAGTTTGCGGCGATTCGGGGCTTGCCTCTTGGTGAAATGCACTTAGAAAGAAAAACAGCAAGGGAAAAGCGATATAAAATAGCCCAGAGAATAAATAGGCCAAAGATTTCCATTCTCTATTTTTTGAAAACAGAACACTAAAGGTAGCCAACGGAAATATAATGGGCAATAAATAAACCACCCAATCACTAAACCAATATTTGAGGCAAACGATGCCAAGTCCTATAAGTACAAAGATTGCCTGTGAGTAGTGAAACAATCCTTTGAAAACTATTTTGTAATATTCAAACAAACCGAAGGCGCAAATTGCACACAATAGAATTAGAAAACTATATTCATTGTATAAGGTTAGACCGCAAATGCCACCTACAAAGAACACACCAGTGATAGCCCTTTGCCAAAAATTATTCATGTTTATGGTTTAATTTATGTTGTTGAATAATGAAAATAAATATAGAAACAATAATGCCTAAAAACAGAAAAAAGGACAGCATGTTTGGAGCAAATTTATCTTCGACTACTTGTTTAGCTATCCCTGAATTGTTTTGATAATAGTAAGCAAAAATTGCAAGCGAGTTGTTTAGAAAATGTATGAGTATATTGGTGTAGATGCTTTTGGTGTAATAAAATAGATAACCAAGCACCAGGGCAAGAAACATCATGGGCATAATTTGGTCAATATTTAAATGCACCAGAGCAAAGGTTAAGCTGCATAACCAAATGCCAACATGGTGGTTTTTGAAAAACCCACTAAATAAAGGTTGTAAAGTGCCCCTGAAAAATATTTCTTCAAATAAAGCAGGGAACAGAGCTATACAAATGATGTTAACGAACAAATCTAAATTGGTGTTCATTTGTAACATATTCTCGAGCATCTTTGCTGAATTTGCTGAATTGAAAAACGACCTAATAGAATCAGGTATTGGGAGCCTCTCGTTTAAATTCAATAAATAGGCTGAAACAACAACCGCGGAAATAAATAAAACGGGTAATAGCAACCAAATAAAGCGAACCTTGGGCATTTGGAATTTCCATAATGAATTAACTTTATATGAACGCACTTTTGTAAATAGAAATGCAGAAACCACCCAAGCACCAAATGTCGCAAATGCATTATAAAACTTCAGAAATCCAATATTGGACGCATCTGAAGTATTGCCTAAAAGATTTAATATGTCCGATAATGGAATGTGAAATAACGCGGAGCTTAATAAGGCACCTAATAAACTAAAAACAATAGCGCTAAGCAATAACAAGCCAATTAATATTAAAATATCGGCAAAGTATTGTATTCTATTCTGTTCGTTGTAATTTTGCAAATTGTTTATATTTTAAAAAATGCAAATTTGGTAAAAATTGGTGATATATCATTAGGAAATTTTCCTTTACTGTTGGCGCCTATGGAGGATGTTAGTGATCCTCCGTTCAGGTACTTATGTAAAAAGCATGGTGCAGACTTGATGTACACTGAGTTTATTAGTTCAGAAGGTCTAATTAGGGATGCCGTAAAATCGCGTCAAAAACTGGATATATTTGACCATGAAAGGCCCATCGGGATACAGATTTTTGGCGGTGATGAAGAAGCTATGGCTTTAGCAACCAAAATTGTTGATGCGACCCAGCCTGATTTGGTGGATATAAATTTTGGATGTCCAGTTAAGAAAGTTGTTTGTAAAGGTGCAGGCGCTGCTGTTTTAAAAGATATCCCATTAATGATAAGGTTAACCGAAGCCGTTGTTAGGTCAACAAATTTGCCGGTAACTGTAAAAACAAGGTTAGGTTGGGACGAGAAAACCAAAAACATTGAAGAGGTTGCCGAGCGCTTGCAAGATGTTGGTGTGAAAGCATTGTCTATTCACGGCAGAACCAGAACCCAATTGTACAAAGGCGAAGCTGATTGGACCCTTATAGCCAAAGTAAAGAACAATCCGAGAATTACCATTCCGATATTTGGAAACGGAGATGTAACTACCCCTGAGAAGGCTTTAGATTACAAAAATAGATTCGGTGTTGATGGCATAATGATTGGCCGCGCTGCCATAGGACATCCTTGGGTGTTTAGAGAAATCAAACATTTTTTGAGCACTGGCGAACATATGGCTGGGCCAAGTTTTGAAGAACGCGTCGAAGCGTGTAAAATCCATTTGCAAAAGTCGGTTGAATGGAAAAGTGAAATACTAGCCATTAATGAAATGAAAAGGCATTATTCTAATTATTTCAAGGGCATACCCAATTTTAAAGTCTATCGAACGGCTTTGGTATGCAGCAACAATCTAAATGAAATATACGATTTGCTAGAAGCAATAAGAGAGAAGAAGTTTGAATTGATTGAAGACTAAAGTTTTCGGATCATCATAATTCCATCTCTAATTGGCATGAGAATGTTTTCAACTCTTGGATCATTTTGAACCATGCGGTTAAATTCATTTAATAAAATCGTGTCTTTATCCGTATCTAATTCATTTTGGTCAATTATTTTACCACTCCACAATACATTGTCTGCCATGATTAATCCACCGCTGGCCATTTTGTCGATGCATAAATTATAGTAATTGATATAGTCAGCTTTTTCTGCATCCATCCAAACAATATTCCAATACGGCACCTTTGTATTTAATTGTTCGATTAGCTCAATTGCATGGCCGTGCAGAGCGGTTATTTTGTTTGATAAGTTAGCTTTAGAAAAGAAATCTTGAGCAACTGCTATGGCTTCATCGTTGCGGTCAATTGTATAAAGATGTCCATTGGCAGTTAAACCTTCGGCTAGGCATAGGGCAGAGTAACCCGTGTATGTTCCAATGTCTAAAATATAATCAGGCTTTATTAACTGACTCATTAGTGCAAGAAACCTGCCTTGTAAATGACCGCTGAGCATTCTTGGTTTTAACAGATTGCTATGGGTGTAACGGTTTAGTTGGTATAAATAAGAAGGCTCCTCAGTGGTATGGTCCTCTGCATATTTTACAATGTTTGAATCAATAAAATCCATGCTGCAAATTAATGTATATTTCCTGAATGAATTGCCTAAAAGGACGATTGAAAATTTCATTCAATATTTTTCGTCTGAAATTAGTAAATGAGACTATGGGATTGCAAAGCGCTAGTAATTATTTACCGAACCTCACATAATAAAAATTATCGATTAAAACAAGTTTTATTTTTAACACTAAATAGGATGTGTTGGGGTATAACTCACTTTATTATATATATACAATCGATATAGTTGTGGCAAAGGTTTTGGAACTATTTTTATAAATATATTAAGTTATATTTCATAATATAAGAAAAAATTGTATTATCTTTGTAATAGAAAATTCCCAACCAACAACGAATATGAGCAATTTCAAAAAAAGAGTATTATTCGTGTCATCGGAAATGACACCATTCCTTAACGAGTCACCAGTAGCAACAGTGTCACGGTTTCTTCCCCAAGCCATTCAAGAAAAAGACCATGAAATTAGGGTCTTAGTTCCTAGATTTGGTGTAATTAACGAACGTCGCAACAGATTGCATGAAGTTGTTAGATTGTCGGGTATCAATATTTCTATAGATGATAAAGACAATCCTCTAATGATTAAGGTAGCTTCTATTCCTGAAGCTAGAATGCAGGTTTACTTTTTAGACAATGAAGATTATTTCCACCGTAAATTTATTTACACAGATGAAAAGAATAAATTCTTTGACGACAACGACGAGCGTGTGATATTCTTTTGTAAAGGTGTATTAGAAACGGTTAAGAAATTAGGTTGGGCCCCAGACATTATTCATTGCCAAGGTTGGATGACAAGCTTGATCCCTGTTTATTTAAAGACTATCTACAAAGATGAGCCGGTTTTCAAAAATGCAAAAGTGGTTTATTCAATATTCGAAAACGAATTCAAAGAAGACCTAGGTAAGGATTTTGCTAGAAAAGCGTCTTTAAATGAAATTGAAGACAAACATTTAGAAACTTATGC
>Ga0209107_10000990_pt1 | contig 16071 bp, 19 predicted proteins | sample LakErihyJuly2011_2_FD_187460 | JGI IMG/M metagenome (GOLD analysis project Ga0209107, IMG submission 187460) | Freshwater microbial communities from dead zone in Lake Erie, Canada - CCB hypolimnion July 2011 (SPAdes) (version 2) | ecosystem: Environmental > Aquatic > Freshwater > Lentic >... | reverse complement strand
AGCAGGAGTGGATGTAAAAGCTATTTGTTCTATACCTAAGTCCTCCCCATTTTCAGAGTATTCAGGATCTATAGTAATTTTGTAAATAGGTAAATTATCTTTTGCCATACCTATATTAAATAAATTGTATATTTGTAAAAAAATTAACTATGATAACTATTTTAGGTAGGGAGATCCCTAACAGATTAGATGAGCTAACCATTGAGCAGTTTGAGAATATCACTGAGCTTAGCAATAACAAAGAGATAGATCCTATAGACAGGCATCTGCAGATATTTGCTAGCTTAGGCATCCCTGAAAAGGAGTTCTTTGATTATGATGTGGCTGATTTTATTGATCTTGTAAAAGAATTTAACTCATCACCAAAGATAGAGTATCCTACCATCGAGACCTTAGAGGTAGAAGGGTATAACTATACAGCTAAAATGAAGCTAACAGTAAGAGATACTAAGCTCATTGAGAAGATTGCCATTAATAAACCTAAAGGATACGTATCTGAGATTGCGGCTATCATGTTTAAGAGGGATGATCTTACACCTGCTGAACACTATGCAGATGCACACATCAAACACAAGGCTAATCTGTTTAAAAAACTTACAGCAGATATTGCCATCCCTTACCTTATGTTTATAGCCACCAAAATTAATCACCAAGTAGATGCTGGATCAGACACCCCTACAGATAGCCCTGCCGAAGCAGTGGAGTGATGTAACTGTAGAGCAGTTCATAGAGATAGCTAAAATAGATAAGAGCTTAGGAGCCTGGTATTATAATAGTGAGGTGCTGTATATTCTTACAGGTGAGGATATAGATGATATGGATATAGATGAGTGCACTAAGATAGTATCTAAGTTTAAGTGGGCACTATCACAACCATCTACTAAATATAAGCATGAACTCTTAGGGATGCAAATCAAACCATTAGCGAAGCTGTGCCTATTTGAGTATATAGACTTAGACTATTATTTCACTGAGAATTATGTTTACAATATAGATAAGATATGTGCTATCTTGTTTAGGAAGTCTAAGCTCAATGAATGGGATGAGGTAATCTTAGAGCCTTATGAGTATGATATCAATACTAGAGCTGAGCTGTTCTTAGATCTACCTATCACTGATGTCTATGGTCTTATCAATGAGTTTCTAAAGTTTAGGGATAATTTTCTAAAGGTATATGCTAATCTATTTGGTGAGCAGGATGAGGAGCTAAGTGATGAGGAGAAAGCAAAGCTAACACCTGAGGAGAAAGCAGAGGAGGAGGATGAGAAAAAGAATAGTAAATGGAGCTGGGAGAGGATGATATACGGGCTCACAAATAACGACATCACAAAGAGTGAAGCTGTGGGAGCCCTACCCCTTACCTATGTATTCAATGTATTAGGTATGAAAAAAGAATTAGACATTTAAAGGGTAACCTGATACAAAATCAGCAGGAGGATCTAATGCATAGAAAGTGTATACTAACTTTTGATTCTCTTTCATTACAGGCTCCCATTGATTCATAGGATAATTCTTAGTAAGCCACTCAAAGTACTGCTGATATATCTCAGCTGTTATACCTGTGGCTGCCATTTCAGAAGTGAACTGATCTACAAATTCTCTAGGGCCTATTTGACCATCATTAGGACCATAAGCATTAGCAGTTTGAGGTACCCCATTGTTAAGAAATATAAAGTAATACATAGCTATTATCTCTATCTCTAATCTCTCCATGTTTACTATCCTGGCATTAATCCTTATTGAATCTACTAGTGTACTGCCTGTAGGATTAGAAATATCATCTCTTACTATTCTCTTAAGTATGTTAGCCATCCTCCTACGTGTAGGATAGAGCACATTGAATATACCATCTTTTGCGTATGCCATCTTAGTAAGTCATTAAGTTAAGCCTTGTTACTGTTGCAAATTCTGTAAGTGTAGAGTTTTGCACTGCTGCTATAAGATAATAAGGATTAGCTAGTGTATAAGATATGCTACTAGAAGCACCTGAAGATAGATCTGTAGCAATTGGGTTAGTGGGTAAGTAGCATAATAGAAAATTTGTATCTATATAGAAATCTCTAGCTACCCTTTGCATTTGTCCTGATCCTGTCATATTCTGAGCCTGCCCTATTTGTGTTGCACCTACTAAGCTGTTAGTAGTGTTAATATAGAATCTTATATTAGATGTGCCTGTACCTGATATCTTTCTTACCTGTGCTCTTAGCTGTAGTACTTGAGTAGTTACTAACGTATTGCCAGGGATAAGAATAGATGCACTAATAGTGTTAGCAGTAGAGTTGTTTACTGGTGTCCCTGCACTATTGCCTACTGTAGTATAAGGGCTAGAGGCTATATTAATATTACCACTGCCTAGCAATGAGGTAGAATTAATAGTCTTTATGTTAGTGCCTGATACTAGAGTATCCTGCTTACCATTTAATGCAGTTTGTAAATCAGTTTGACTAGATAGAGTTCCTGTGATACCTCCCCAAGTTGCACCACCACCACTAGCACCTGCAATTATCTGAGCTCCTGTAATAGTGTTATTAACTTCCACCCCACCTATGATAGAGGTGCAGTCTAGTAAATCAGTTGGCTGTAAGTCGCCTATATGTGCTGGAGCTGTTGCCCTCCAATTACCCCACCATCCCATAACTATATTATATTATTAAAGTGATTTGTTTAAATAGGAACTGCACAATCAGTCCAGTCATTGACAGTAAGTGTAATACTCATCTGATACCCTGCAGCATAATCTAATAGATCATTATTAAGGGGTGAGAAGGTAGGAGTTCCTACCACATCAAAGCTGTAGTCAGTGCTATCCATATAGTAGATATACAAATCATTAAGGATCTGCTGAGTATCACTAAGAATAGTTATGATATTAGCCCTATCTTTTTGAATTATATCATAACAATAGATATCAAAGGTAAACTCAGTAGTATTTTCTGTAGGTATTACCCCACTAGGTACGATATACACCAAGGGGTACTTCTCATTTTGAGTAGCAAAGTTATATAACTGTTCTTTGAAATCACTACCCACTTTAAACACTTGCTTATGTGCTGTGTAGAATGCAATGATGTGATTGGTTATGGCTTGAAGACTGTTCATAATTCTGCATTTTTATTGATCATGTTTATTTTTTTCTGTACATTGGTTATCTGAGTCTCTGAAACCACAGCTGTTACCATCATATTACCACCACCGCTAGAACTGCTCACACCTCCTGCACTTACTGTACTTGAATTGTTACCCTGTCCAAATAGTTGTGCAGCCTGTGGTACCATGCTAGCAGTATTACCACCACCTGATGCACCACCGCCTCCTCCTCCTGTTGATACAGGTGTAGAAGGGGCTGTTAATAGTTGTTTAGCCTTAGCAATGTTAGTAGCTATCTGTATGATACCTGATGCAAATTGTGCAATACCTGCAGTACCTGCTGAGACAGCATTTAATGGGTTAGCATTAGCAGCTGCTACCAAAGCACTAATAGCCTTAGCAGTATCTATACCTATTTGCACTAATGCACTTGCCTTGTTAAATTTGGCTAGCTTCTCCTGGTCTTTGATTAGTATCCCTCCTATATCAGTAATACCTTTAGTGATATCATTAGCTAGGCTTAGCTTAGCATCTCTTTCAGCTGCTGCATCTTCTATTCTTTTTATAGATGCATCTTTCTCTATTCTAGTCATTGCAGTTTGATGATCTTCCTGTAGCTTCTGTAGTATCACCTGGTTGCCATTTGCCAGTGCCTGCTCTTCAGCATACTTAGCATTTAACTCTGCTACCTTTTTCTGATCCTCAGTAGCTGTCCTTTCAAAGTATAAAGCATCGGCTGCCTTCCTTTTTTCATCAGCTGCATCATCCTTAGCCTTTTGTCTCTTAGCATTATCTGCTATCTCTAGTGCATTGTATATATCTAGTTTCTCTTTAAGTTGCTCAGCTGTTAGCTTAGTATCTGCTAGGGCTGCCTCTCTAAGTTTATGATACTTATCAGCTTGCACAGCAAGTTCTTTAGCTTCACCATCTACCATTGCCTCAAGTCTTAGGGCTATTAAACCTCCCATACTTTCTTTCTCATTTTGAGCTACTCGTAACTTATTAGCTTCTAACTTATCGTCAAGTTCTATTTTTTCTTGAGCATCATAGTAGGCCTGTAGTTTTAATTTCTCTGCTGCACTGTACTTAGTATTTTTTATTAAGTCCTCAGCTTGCCTGTCATATTTCTCAACGATCATAGCTTGCTCTTTTTCTATGCCATCCTTCATATTAGCAAGCTCCTGATCCTTGTTTTTTCTTTTTATCTCAAGCTCATTAGCTGCATGATCTATTACTATTTTAGTAGTTTCTTTACTTCCCTTTACTTTCTCTTTGTTAGAATTTGTATTAGCTTTATTCCTTTCGTTTATTAATCCCTGCTCAAAGATTTTTAACTCATTTTCAAGGTCTAGTACTGACTTAGAGGCTGCTTTGCTTTTAGTATTATTATCTATTATTATTTTTTCTTGTGCCTTTAGTAATTTATTATAAGCACTAAAATCTTTATTCCTTTCACCTGTTGCATAAAGCTCAGCTAGGGTTAATTTATTTTTCTCAATAAGTTGCATAGAAGTTGCATAGGTTTCAGCTACTATACTTTTTTGAAATGCAATCGATGCCTTAAGCCTTGTACGTTCTAAATCACTTGTATCCTTACCTTGTGCCTTTAGTAGAGCTATCTCTCTACCCATTGCATCATCTGCTAAACTAAAAGATTCCTGTGCCTTAGCAGAAGCTTTATTTTTGGCAGCCATTAGGGCATTAGATTCATTGATAGCAGTATCTGATCTTTTACTAGCAGCAGCCGCTTCTTGTTTACGTTTATCTGCTGCCTCCTCTTCTGCATAATTTGTTATCCCTAAGAAATCACCTAACATCTTTAACCCATCTATGGCTGCATTGATAGGTATCATTAGATAATCCAAGGCTACTTGTAGCACTCCTATCTTATCTAAAAAGAAACCAATAGCTACCACAATAGCTACCACTGCTGCCACTATTAAGAATAAAGGATTCATAAGTATTTGAACACCTAACTTTACAAAGGCAGTCCCTAGAGTTCCTAGCATTGTAACAAAGCTACCCATCCCTTTTAGAATAGATGCAGGGTTAACTGTGGATAAAGTGGTAGCAAAGGTCTTAGCTTTAGTGGCAGCCTCTTCAAAGTCAAGGCTCATAATACTCTCTTTGATACCATTGAATCCATTGCTCACCTGCTCAAACTTAGAGCCTGATGCAAAAACATTCACTGCCTCATTAGCATCATTTATCTTATCCTTTAGCTCACCTGCTGCCATAGATAACCTAGCAATTTCTGCAGGATCTGTAGCGTTGGCTATCTCACCTTTAAGATCTCTTAGCTCTGCTTTAATGGCCCCAAGTCCTGAGACCTTTATAGGTATTTCAACTTCATTCATTATCCGTAGTATTTAATTTCGATTGTTGTATTTATTAAGTAGCCATCTATGTATCCTGTACCAATTTGCGAGGTGGTGATATAGACTTCATTAGATGCACCTAAGTAAGTAGTGGATACTATCCCATCATAGAATACGTTATTAATCATTACAGTAAAAAATGGGACTATTATACTCCCTATATTATAACTGTCTAAATAACCTACATACTCACCCACATTAGATCGTGTCCAGGTAATACCTCCTATTGTATCATTAATCACCTGAGCCATTGGATCACCTATTCCTGCCTGTGTTAAGTTAGCAGTGTATACTAGTGGAGTAATACCTACAGGTACCCCGTTGAAAGTAGAAGCCCTTAGGTTATCTGCTACTATCTCATCCTCACTCACTATATATCCATCACCTACTACCACTGATCTAGTGCCATTCACTATTGTATTACCTCTTCCCATTACCTGAGCAGTAGCCTGATTGCTAAATACATTAGAGGTAATCATCTTAGTAGTATTTATCTTGCTCATTGCTAGCATCTGCATAGGGCCTATACTTGCAGGAGGAGTAGGGATGATAGGGCCACCTGGTCCCATAAACTTTGTGAAATTAATCTCATTGTCTATGCTGATGAGTTCTACCCTTGTGAGCTTGTGGCTGTTAGCATCATAGTCTATTACCTTATTGATATTCCACCATGAGTTATCTATCCTTATCTTATCATTAAGTCTCAGAGCCTGTATATCATTTTCCTTTAAATCAAAGTTAGCTATGAGCATCTTGCCATTGTTAATCTGCCCCATGGTCCTCCTCCAGTATCTATTGTATAGATTGTTATCTGTTAGGTTGCTAGGTTGGTAGTAGTAGAAATCACAGATAGCATAATTGATATCAAAGCTAGGGGTTAATGGATCATCAAAGTGGCCTACTAATGGATAGCTAGTTAAGTTACTTTGCCCTACAGATCCATAGTCTAATATACTGAATGGTCCACAAGTTGCAAGGGGTTGCCCTACCTCAGTTTTATCATAGAGTATCCTTATGTTAGTATTTGGTGCAGCACCTGCTATCATAGGCACGAAAGCTCCAAACAAAGTTTTAATAACAGGAGTAGGGCTAAAGAGTATAGGCTTAGTGTCTACCTCCTTAACATACTCATTATCAAAGACCACCTCTACCTGCCCATAGATATCATTAGTTGCATTGGTATAAGTTGTATTAGGATCATCCTTATCAGGTGCATAAGTTAGTATTACTTTCTTTGCAGTGATCTCAGGTAAAAAAGATAGATTCTGTTCCTGGTCCTTAGCGAGCTTCTCAGTCCAGTCTACCTCCACCCCACTATCATAGAAGTCATCCCTATTTTGCAGTAGCAGTTTGTTTGGTTGGGTGTTATCTACTGTAGCGTAAAGGTTAAACATATTAAAGATAGACTTAATGAAGTCACTCTGCTTAATCTTCTTAGGCACGTAATCATTTACCTCTATGGTTCCACCTATGGCTACCACTGTACTACTCGGTACTATGCTTATTTGTATGGATGTTATCACAGCTTCTATAACTACAGCTGCAGAATTAACCCCTCCTGTTCCACCTGATCTCCAGTATACTTGAGGTGATGTTTGCCCTATTAATGGAGGTGCTACACCTGCCACCCCTATACTTAAAGTGCCTAAAGAAAACTGATTAAGCTGTAGATAGGTAAGAGGTAAAGTAGTTTGTACTGTTTGTGAAAGAATAGTAGTAACTCCATTAGGTATAGTTAAAGGGGCTTCCACTGCATTGTTTGCTATAGCAGTACCTAAAGGAGGGTTGGGATTAGTGTATAAGTTACTAATAATAGAAGTGAATCCTGCTGCTTGCACATGTAATCTAGGCTTGTAGTATGTAGGATTAGAATTTCCTTGACTATCACCTGCAAATAAAATACCTCCTGATGTATTGTTAAGCTGAAGGCTATAAGCTATAGTTATGCTATAGTCATAGCTTTGGGCATTAGCTGAACTAATATTAAAGGGTGTAGAGTATTCACCTAATACAGGATCAAAGATATTTTGAGGATCTTCTAGCTCAGTCCATCCTGTTAAAGTTTGTGCAGGATTTATAGCAGTTGTGCCTGGTCCAAAGTTACCACCTACAAAAGTAGTAGGAGTTGTTATCTCTGCTTTAACCAAATAATCCTTATAGTCAAAGTTATCTACCCCTCCATTATAAGGGATAAAGAGCTTATCAAATCTATCGTATGCAATGGTAGGCCAGTCATATGTGAACCCTGCAGCTGCGAAGATTCTATCAAAGTATATCCTGGCAAAGATGGCAGGCTTAAACTCCTGAGTGCTGTAGATGTATGCAGTATTAGCAGGTAAAAAATACTTGAAGCCATCTACTATAGTATTATCAAATCCTTGCACCACACTAAAGGCATCATAGGTATGGTTGAAATCTGAGAAGTCTATATCAGTTAGCTCCTTGTTAGCAATGGCTGTAAAGAAATCTGCTTTACTATCCTTTATCAGTACCTCATACTCTACATGCTCTTCATACCCATCAGTTAGCTGTGCCTTTAATACTGAGGTGAGCTGTATAGATACATCCTCCATGATAGGGATGCCATCCTGAATAACAGATCCTGTAGTAAGAGCATTGATATTGAAAGTGCCCTCAATGATATTCACATCATAGTAGTGATTCAATAGGTTGTTATTATTCTTGCTACCTGTTAGCGTGATGGTCTTAGAGTAGTTGCCCTTCCTTTGGCTAACATCCCTTATATCTCCCACCTGAAAATTCAAGGGGAAGGCAGTGCCCTCCTTTACATCTAAGTAGCCAGTGGCTAATTGTATCCTTACCATCTTATGAGTTTACAATATTGTTATTAGCTAGCTTAACTACTATGCTCTGCTTAATTAGATTCTTATTTCTTTGCTTAAACTCCTCAAAGCTAGAGGTAACTATAGTGCAGCTCACATACTGTTCACTCTCAGGTAGCTCACAATCTGCATCATAGTTGCTGATCTTAATGTAGGTGTTAGGTGAGCTGATTAACTCAGTAAAGTATAGAGCCATATCCTGATTCATCCAGTCAGTGTTAAGTGAGATGGTAGTATCAGTAGCTATGTAAGTGTTAGTCATCCCTGTCTCGGTGGTCTCATACAACCATCTATCTATACCTACTGTCTCAACGTATCCTGGTATATCCTTATTGAACTGTTCACGTGTTACCTCACCTGTAGTATATGCCCTACCTGTAAAAGCAAAGCTGCCCCATGAACCCATACGATCTAAGAATAAGATAGAGTGCTCTACTGTTCTTACCCTCCTATCTAAGTTCACGTAGTATCTCCTAGAAGATGGGAAGCCATTTCTGTGATATCTTATATTGTACCATTCAGTGGTAGGCTTAATCATTGGTAGGGCACCTGATACTACTGATAGCAAGCCATAGTTATTAGGCCCTACTGATATACCACTAACATGATCTGCAGCTGTTACGTTCTTTTCAAATATATCACCGTCACTAGTTTCAAACTGCATAGTATCAGGTGGAGTAGGTGATCCATTAGCTACAGCATTAACCCATAGATCTTGGGATAGTGTAGCATAGAAGTTATTATCAGGTAGGTTGGTTAAGAATTGATCCTGAAAGTTGTTGAGCATAAAATCATCGTAGTCATACACAGGCCACTCTACCCATCTGATGGCTCCATTGAACACAAATTTGTTTAGTGCTGTTATGATATCCCTAGTCACTGTCTTACGGCCATCTGCATAAGTGATAGCACCACCTAATAATGCAGCAGTTACAGTAGCCCATGGTGAGCTTACTACTATGTACAAAGGGTTGGCTACTACCACAGTGAAGAGCCCTTCTAGGTTTGGGTTGGCTGTAGCACCTGGAGGGTTTTGAGTGATGTTAATCTGATCACCTACCACAAATGTGTTAGCTACGTTTATCTGCACGTTACCTACATAGGGAGCTGTTAGATACTGAGTTAGTGCTAATGTATACGTGGTAGTAGTGAGATACTCTTCCCCTACCTTTACATCATACTTGTAGTGGCTATTGGTTGCATTATATGCTGAGGTGTTAGTCAAGTTAAGGTCATAGCTCACCTGAGCCTGTAAGAGCTTCGATAGATCTACCTCACCGTAACCTGTGCCATAGGTAGGCATCACCCTGTACTCTGCTATCTTATTAGCTGTACCACTTTCGTAGATATCAAAGATATATTTAAAACCTTGTAGGTTGTTGTTACTGCTATCATAGATAAACTTGATAGGGTTGTATGCAGGCATCAGTGGCTGTGCTATTGCTATTTGTGTAGTTGGCATACCTATATTATTTAGATTAGATTATTTGTTTTTAAACTCACCCATGGCTATCATGTATGCCTGCTCTAAGAGCTGTAGGTGCAGCTGCATCCTATCGGGCCTATTGAATACTATCCTCACCTGCTTACCTGTCTTATGGTATATGAAGGCTTGCACCACTTGTATCTTATGTAGTATATCAGAATGCATAGTATGAATCATCAGTGTAGTACTCCTGCCTTATGTGAGTAGTGGCATAACGGATGGCATCCATTGCATCATCAAATAGTTTGACAGGCTCATCAGTTATGAAGTCTCCTATCTTTTTCCACTTGTAATTCTCATACTCTCTTCTGATGGCCTTATCATCTTGACATATTACCCCAAAGGTCTTAAGGTTATCTATGCCTTTCTTAACTACTTTATTAGCATTCTGAACATCATAACCTGCTATGTTCATCTCTTGTATGATTTCTGGACGTGAGTAATCTGCTAAGATGGTTACCGTTTGTTCAATGTTCAGGGTTGCTAACTTCTCTATGAGCATGGTAGTGGTGAGGTAGCTCTCATATATCACAGGCTCTATGTATATGTCATTATCACAGTAGTAAACCCGCATAAGAGCGGTTGGATGGTTATACCCAAAATCAATTCCGTATACGTACTTAACAAACTTAGCAGGCCTATGAGCTACGAAGGTCCACTGAGAATAGATGTTACTCTTAGAGATAGCCTTCTCACCTAGGGCATAGATCTGATACAGTGCCTCATCTGTTCTCTTTAGATCCTCTATCTGTGCTTTGATACTTTCAGGTAGGAAGGGGTTATCCTTATAGGTGCTCTTTATCTTTATGCTATCCTCAGCAGGTAGCTCATATAACCATGATGCACTATCACTAGGATTGTAGTCAAAGATTAGCTTATCCTCAGTTCTCATATTGAGCTGGGTGAAGTCATCAAAGTACAGCTCATTGGCTTCATTGCACCAGGCTATATCCCTTTTACGGCCCCTTATTTTCTGCTCATTATCTACTGAGAAAAACTCTACCATAGATCCATTGGCAAAGGTGTAAATCTGCTCACTCTTATTGTGGCTCTCCTCGTTATACAGCCCTATATCTCTGAGGATCTCTATAAAGTCTCTAAGCACTGTAGCTCTTAGGGCAGGGAAGGTCTTGCGGATAACTGATACTACCTTATTGTTATTCTGCAGGCAGTAGATAATCATGAGCTGACAAAGGCTGTAAGTCTTAGAGCTTCTACTACCACCCTCATTAATTATGAAGCGTTTATCTCCTGCTATGGCATCATAGTTCTTCTCAAAGATTGCAGTCGCTTTTATATCCATAGCAAAGCTAGTACCTAGTTAGATACTATATTGGTATTATTATTATTTAACTACTACTACTACTTAACTATAGTAACAGTGATAGCACTTATCTTCTCATCACCACTGGTAACATCTGTATGCTCTTTCAGTGCATTAATTCTTTGAGTGATGGATGCATTATACTGCCCTACCATTCCACCTTCTATCTGATCCATTCTGATTGCCTCCTCTATGCGTGAGCAGATTGTCGTATAGTCAGAATATCTCCCCTCATAGTTAGCAAAGTAATCCTGCACACTACACTCTCTATCAGCAGCATAAGTTCTAAACCCTACCTGAGTTAATGGCCTTTCCAAAGGGATAGCTGTAGCCTCACCTGTTTTAGTAGATAAGCTATAAGAATATCTAGGTGATGACTTGCACCACGTTCTATATCCTTCAAATAGCTCCCACATTGCTTCAGGAGTAGGTATGTGTTTAGGTCTCATTATCCCTGCTGTTTATATTGTTTAACATAATTCTTAGATGCTTTAAGCTTAGAGCTCTTACTCTTAGCATGTACACCTGGTCTCTTTACCTTAGGCTTAGATAGTATTGAAGTAGAGTTAATCTGCTTTTTCATTTTCTACCCCTTTATACTTTGCCTTAGGAGTGCTCTCTTCAAATAAGTAACCTAAACCTATAGAGGTATAGTACTTATGGTCCTTAGCCATCTTTTCTGTTACCTCTATTGTGGTCTCATAGTTGCCATTGTAGGTAGTGATGTACGTACCTAGGTGTTCATTCTTTGTTTTCATATTGACTTAAAATTAAAAATGTATAATAAAATGCAATCCATAACCCTGCAGCTCTACTGGCCCACTCATAGTCTAAACAAAACAAAGCAAGTCCACAGCTCAGAGCTATTAACAGGCTAAAGATACTAATAACTTGGCTCGGTTTCATACCTATATTGTAACTTATTAATATTTTGTTTCAATTCTTTGATCAGGTAGTAAGCAGAAGTATGTGTTATTCCGAAATAGACAGCCATTGCCCTACTAGTGATGTACCCCTTATCTATATATGCCTCAAATACTATGAGCTGTATCTTATCTGTTATCTCATTACGATAGATTTCTATTAATCCCTTATTAAAAGAGTAGGCTTTATCCTCCCTCAGCTTATGCACCAAATCATCATCATCTACAGGCTCAGTGTTTGGGTGCTCAATGGCTGTTATCTTATCATCTCGGTGGCTCTTTGATGTGGACCATAGGATCTGATACTTAATTGTATTGAGTAGATAGCCCTTCACCTTGTCAGGATCACCATCTATATTAACTACGTGAAGGTATGAGTTATTGATAACAGTATCAGCGTCAATGTAACTACCCATCTTAGATAGGAAGTATGAAGTGTAAGCCCTCACCTCAGCATAGTTGCTGCTAATGTACTGATCTAAAGCTTTTTTCATACCATTGCATAAAGTCCTTGGACCATATCCTCCTCCTAACTGATGCACAAAAGCATTCTCTAGGCTGTCTACCCTCATACTTCTCTTTAATCTTAAATAATTTTATGCAAGAGTGCTTAGTATACCTTTCACTATCAGGCATCTTAGCTATTGCATCCACTATCTCTATCTCAGCTTCTGTAAACATTCATCTAGTATATAAGCAAGCAGTGCAGCCTGACAAGCTAAAATAAAATCAAAGGTACAAATTAAAGCAAGCCAAAAAGCCACACATTTAATACATCCTAATGCAGAGTGTATATGTATGGCTATTGGGTACTTTGTGTTATACTTAAAAAAGTAGTCTATAGTTGCCTGCAGTGGCTCAAAATTAACAAACCACCAGGCTAATGGTATAAGGGCTAGTAATATCATGCCCAAATATAGTAATATTATTTAGAATGGCAAATCATCATCCTGCTCATCAGTTACTACTCTAGCTTCAGGTTTCACATAAGGTTCTTGAAATGTAGCACCAAAATACTTTGTACCTGCTTTACTTTCTTTTAACCATAGTGCCACCTCCATGTCAGCACCGTTTACATTTACCTTCCCTTTGTAGTCAGGTTGATTTTCGCTTGTCTTCTTATCATTTTTGAAGATAGCACCACTGTTGTTCTTAGTTTCCATGTTAATCATTGTTAAAAATTGTTAATAAATAATTGATAGTCACTACCCACCCCCACACCACTGCAGGGGTAAGCAATATTGTTAGTAGGATGATCATAATTGTGCTATTAGTTCGTTAAAATACTCTCTACACTGTTCTACCCTCACCTTAATCTGCTCTATCACCTCATCATCACGTTTGATTACAAAGGTCTTCACTCTCTTAGCATCAGGGATATGGTCGAAGCTGTGCTGTTTTTGCACCTGGTCTCTTAAGTCCAGGCTCTCCTCCATTAACCCTAACTTATAGTGTGCACTCTTTACCTCCTGCTCTACTATGGCATGGGGTGTATTGGTTAGGCAGTAGCATAGCAGAGCTTCCTGCTTATCACATAAAAACATATACCCCTGCAGTTGGTAGTAGTAATCTTTGTTAGGGCATTCAGTATCAAACCAGGGGAACGTGCTGCCACTCCATGAATTTTTCACATCTACTAGCACCTGATCAGTAACTACATCCGGTGTACCGGTAAGCCAATCATTACTAAAGTTCTCCTCATTCTTAAACAGGAAGCCCTTATCTATCTGCTCCATTACAAAGCTGAGGCACATATCCTCACATTCGTTGCCCTTATCAGTATACTTACTAGTAAACTCTTTACGTATACCATAAACGTGTGCCAGGGCTAAGCCCTGGATATACGTCTTAGTAGTTTGTGATAGTACCTCCCCTTTAGTCTTAGAAGAGGTCATTATCTTACCTATAGCTGAACATCTAATTTTCATATCAAAAAAATCTTAGTTTTTCGTTTCTTTCTCTATAATTATATATCTCTTCTAGCATGGCTAAATAAGCTCTACTTGTTGTGCAATTTCTTAATTTATCTGACTGATAAGATAATTTTTGCAACATTTTATCATGAGAAAAACCATCTATTTTATCTGCTACTATAACAGCTTCTACAAATCTTCTAGTGTAAGCACCATCAAATAACTTACGATACTGATGAAAATAATTTGCTCTTACATTTGCTTGATCTCTATTAGATATTTTTAAATTGCCTGATTTAATAAACATACTTATATTACCAGAGTAATTTTTAGTAGAAATAAGAGCAGCTATTTCAGCAGAAAACTTATTTTCTTTCATAAAGGAATTTAGCCAAATATATTCAGGCATATTAAGATCACAATAGCCCTCAATATAATCCTCAGACTTCCAATTTTTAGAATTTTGATTTAAAATCTGCACCTCTTTTAAGGATCCCTGAACAATAATATAATAAATTGGCTTATTTAAAAATAAACAGGCATCAAATCTATGTTGGCCATCTATTATTTCAAAATTTTCATTTACCACTATTGGTACTGCATGAGTTAAATCATCATTATTTATTGACTCAATTAATCTGTTTAGATGTAATTTATTAACGGCTCTATTACCATTAATTTTTTTAAATCTAGTATGATCATTAGTTCGGTAAACCTTGTTTACCTCTTTGTTTGTTTGCACTTGCTTACTATTATTCGGCATTGGTGCATTGGTTAAATTAAACATATATTTATGTATTTATTGGTTACTAATTTAAATCATAGGTATTAAAAGCAGTGAATTAATCTGTACATCATTAAGCTCGAAGCTATCTTTAAGTTTCTCTACAGTGAATTTACCATCTGCTATAGCCTTAACAGCCTCAGCAAATCTCTTTGCATCTATCTTAGGTTTAGCAGTTGTTGCTATGTGGCCATCATCATCAGTTGCCTGAAGAGTGAGCAGAGCTTGGATGGTGTACCTACGAAAGTAGCTAATTTGGCTACCCTGCTGCTGTGCATTGAGGGTTAAGTCCATAGCCATACAGCTAGAGATACTAAAGCCAGTATAGATGCATACAATCTGAGTACAAACACTACCACCATCTATAGGCTGTAGTAATAACAGATCATGCTGCAAAAGAATAGGCTCAACAGTCTCTAGGATACTATTGATATCTGCATAAGATTTCTTAAAATGGGGGTTAGTAGCATTCTTATGTACTTTACCGATTAGTTGCTTTGCCTGGTGAAGGCGAACATAGAAGGGAGCAGGCTGCTGCTCAACCTCCTGAGGCTTTACAGCCTTAGTTGTTGTTTTTTCCATTGGTTAGTTTATTAATTGTTACAAATATACTACTTATTATTCTATTTTAACATTATTTTCTAAAATTATTTCTCTTAGCTTCTCCCTCACCTCATACATCTCCTCCTTACCGTTGTACTTGTACTCACTTCGTAGCCACTCATCCATCTCTACAAGTGCCATGTAATAGTTGAAGCCATTGGTAGCATGGTTGAAGTCATACTGGTCCTCAGGTAGGTTAAATTCTAGTGTTGCTTTCATAGTTAGGGGCTTTCTATTGTGTAATTTTCGTAAATATATATCTTATCTTTAAGCAGCTTATTCTCTTCTGCTATTTTTGCATATTTTTTATTATTCTGAAATAACAAGGCTCCTATGCAAAAGCCAACTATTAGACTAATTATTATTGCTTTCATATGTTTAGTTTTTAATTGATATTAGTACTTAAATTTCATACTTTACGCAAAAATTATCATACCACTCAATAAAATCATCAAAGGTCTTGCTTATGATATAGATCCCTCCTGCAGCTTCTATCATTAGTTGGTATTGCTTTTGCACTACACTCTGCTTATCCTTACCAATCTTTACTTCTATCTTTACAGATCTCCCATAAATAGTAGCAGATATATCTGCAGATCCTGGAGTACCTGTGCCCTTGGTCCACTGCCCTGCAGTCTTAGTGCCATCAGTTCTATATGACTGCCTAAATACTCCCATTGTATTTATTCTTTCAGCTTGGTGCTTAGAGTGGTTAAGGAAGTCTGTGATA
>Ga0209107_10000988_pt1 | contig 16077 bp, 11 predicted proteins | sample LakErihyJuly2011_2_FD_187460 | JGI IMG/M metagenome (GOLD analysis project Ga0209107, IMG submission 187460) | Freshwater microbial communities from dead zone in Lake Erie, Canada - CCB hypolimnion July 2011 (SPAdes) (version 2) | ecosystem: Environmental > Aquatic > Freshwater > Lentic >... | reverse complement strand
CACCACCAGCACCTCCAGCACCAGCACCACCAGCACCACCAGCACCACCAGCTAAGAAACCATTGGCCCGCCGTCCACGTGGAGGCCCCGCAATTGTATTGGAGAATACCGCAGATGTAATCTAGACCTAAAAAATTGGCGAGACAAGAAACTCAGGGATAGAGTAGGACAATGGAACAAGTTGCTCTATTTGAAGAAAAGGTATATCTGACGCCCAAGGCCCTTCGCCTTGTTGCGAAAACAACGATTGATTCTATTCTTCTAGAGCAACTACGCGCAAAACTTGAAAATAAATGTAGCCAGCATGGATTTGTGATTCCGAATAGTCTTGAACTTCTATCACGAAGCATGGGGCACATAGAAAATGGAAGATTTACAGGTAATATCGTATTTCATATCCAAGCAAAAGGTCGTGTTTACAATCCCGCAAATGGCACACAAATTGTTGGCACAATCCTCAAACAAAACAAAATGGGCCTCTACATTATTTATGATGATGCGATTCGTATTCTAGTTCCTCGTGATCTCCACCTTGGAAATGAAGACTATGAATCCTTGCGAATGGGCGAAACTATTCGTGTTGAACTTCGCAAGTCCCGCTTTCAAATTCAAGATAAGTTTATTCTAAGTGTGGGTGTATTTATTGAACGCGCAGACGCAGACGAACTCCCGCAAATTCGTCAACCCGAAGCACTACCACCCGCGCAAGTACCTGCGCAAGAAGGTAAAGAAGAGGAAGATGAAGATGAGGGTGAAACTGAGGAAGAGTCCGAATCCGAGGAAGAGTCCGAATCCGAGAGCGAATCTGAATCTGAATCAGAGTCAAATGAAGAAGCGGAAGAAGGTAACGGAATTCTTGGGAATATTGAATACGAAGAGTGAGCGTAAAACTGTCTAGAAATGGTTGCGACCAATGAAATAGAAATGTCTGACCCGGTACAGTATGATTATGAACAAAGAAAGCAAGTACTTGATGATATTAAAAATCAAGGTTTGACAAAAGAAGAATATGAGGAACTTTTTCGGATTATTAAGCGTGATAACATTGAATATAGTGAAAACAGTAACGGTATATTTTTTGATTTAAGTCTAGTTCCAGACATGGTAATTGGAAAAATTTTAGGGTTTTTACAGTTCTGTAAAGAGCAACGTAAATCCGAAGAGATCCGTACGAATGATTTAGAATTCTACGCTACAAATGTTGTAGAAGAGGAAGGGCCTAAGGAAGCGGCCACATAAGTATATGAGAATACCCTAGAACATATGGCCACTCTTACTTGGTCACATGTTCGTACCTGGATTGAGTCCAATCCCTATAAAAGTAGATCTTTGCCTAAATATGTTTCTGAAAGTCAGTCTGTGCTTGGCGTTCAGGGGCGTGAAGAGGATGGATGGACTAAGATTCCCGTAAGTCCAGCAACACCTCTTTCTGCTGCTCTTTTGGCTCAAGACACGTATTACGAAGCATCATCTGAACTATCCAGACGTGCTGCTCTACGTGATGAAACGACCGATCTTCAGGAAAAAGCAGTCTTGCTTCTAAAGGGTCGCGCATGGCCCATGCGTCGCACGGCAGAGGGGCTTGGTGCGTGCGGTCTTGAAGAAGGTCGTGCCTCTGATTGGTCCGCTATTGGATGGCGCGCCATTTGTGCGCTTCGTGAATGCCAGATTATTTGTATTTCTGAAGAGAAAAAAGAAATTTCTTTTTATCCCGAAGATGTCCGCAATTGGTCCAATACAATTGATACATTTTGTGTGGACTCTGAATGCCGCTTTCTTTGGACTCGTACAGATGCGCAAGCATATCTTGGCCAGTGGTTAAGTTCTCGCGAATCGGATGGTTGGACGATTCAATGGCCTCTGGCTGAAGGGAATATGGAAGAACTAAAGGCAATGGCCGCAAAATGCCCTGAATCATTTGCTGGAAAAATGTCAAAGGACGTACTACAGAAAAAGGTTGGAAAGTCTCAGAGTTATCAAACTCTTGGAAAATGGACCGAGTAAAATTGGCGGCTTGAAACAAGCCGTCTAAGTCAATCCTAGAATACAATTGTAGAGAGAGAATGGAACTATTCTCCGAAGAGGCTACCAAACTAAGGGGCCTCCTGGATGATTGGGCTGCGCACCCCGAAGAGATCGAGGTAGAAGCGACCTTTGGATATAAAGGTGAGGTGGATATGCAGACCTTTCTGCGTGTCATTTCGCGACTCAAGTCCAAGGGCCACCAGCCAATCAGTCAACAAGACCGCCTAACTATCAAAACACCTGAAGATATCCGCTTTACTCTTGTAAATTCGGGCCAGGTTGCGCAGTATTGTAGGGATAACCAAATTGTTGGAAAGCCCTATATTGCCGTGATTAAAGATAGTAAAATTAGCGCGGAACAAGCGGGTGTTGCCACGATTGATTTGGCACAATATGATGTCCGTATTAAAGGTCGTCGTGAGGTCCCTCTTGCCAAAGACGATGCTCGCCTTCTCCGCCTCATTGACCCAGTTGCTTGGCCCCGCGTCATCAAATACTTTCGTCTCATTCGTCGTTGGACCTTCAAACTCCCTGGTCTCAAATTTGATCTGAGTATGGTCCGCTCCACACAGGATATCAAAGGAAAAGATGGAAAATCCAAGGGTGCTTGGCAGCGTAACTTTCAAGATCAAAATCTGACAACCCAGCTTCCTCGCTATGAAATTGAGGTGGAAATTGATAAGGAAATGGCAGTTGACAAGGACAAGGCCTATAAGACACTCCTCACAGGTATTGGAGAAATTCTCCGCGGCATCCAAGGAAATAGCGTTCTTATCAGTAAAGAAAAGAAACAGAATGTACTAAAAGAGTACAGAGAACTTACAAAGACCGCATTCTTTCGTGGTGTGAAACCTATAACGCTTGAATACAAGAATATGACTGCTGATAAAGATGAAACTGATGGAGCGGCTAATATTCGTGATGACTATAATGTAACCGACAAGGCAGATGGTCTACGTGTATTGGGATTTACTGATTCTACTGGTGAACTCTTTATGATTGACATGTCTATGAATGTGTATCGCACAGGACTTGCGGCTGGAGAGGAGGCCGCAAATTCTCTGCTAGATGGTGAGTATATCACACAAGATAAAAAGGGGAATGCGATGAATGCGCTCCTGTTCTTTGATATCTATTATGACAGCGGTGTAAATGTAACACAAAAGCCCTTCATGATAGATGGCGAGTGCCGCTACAAGGATATGGATACTTGGATTAAGGGGTTTAATAAGGAAGGAGGACCCAGGATGCTTATCAAGAGCGCGACGCTAAAAGTGGCAACCAAGAAATTCTTCTTTGCCAATGCCGAGCGTAGTATCTTTGAACAAGCCGATGCGGTCCTCAAACTGGATAATATTCGTGTCTATCACACAGATGGTCTGATCTTTAGTCCTAACGCACTTCCTCTGCCTACTCGTCCTGGCGGTAGATTTGCGGAGCAATTCAAGTGGAAGCCCGCCCAAGAAAACACGGTGGACTTTCTGATTATGACTGTAAAGGACGAAAATAAACCTAACGAGGATAAGGTGACGGCTGAAATTCACCCAGAAACTGAAAAGGAGGTTGAATACAAAACGCTCAAACTCTTTGTAGGCAGCAGCGAGGATCCTGCGTATCGTAATCCTCGTGATACTATCTTATTCAAGAAACCGATTCCTGAATCCTATATCGGTGAAAAGGAGCCAAGGGCGAACAAGTACCGAGCGGTGCCTTTCATTCCTCGCGAGTATCCTGATCCTAGTGCGGCAATATGTAAACTAGAAACACTGACCGATCCTGGAACTATGGAAGTCTATGTTCAAACAGAAGGAACCAAGCAGCCAATCCGTGACTTTAGCATCGTAGAAATGCGATATGATCCTACAAAGCCCTCTGGCTGGCGCTGGATTCCTCTGCGCGTTCGTGAAGATAAGACCGAACGACTCTTCAAGGGTGTAACGGAGCTGAAAGGAGATTCTGAGAAAAAACTGCTGAAATTTAGCACGAGCGGAACTCTGGGTGGCACTCTCAATAACGAAGAGGCCGCAGAAAATGTATGGAACAGTATTCACAACCCTGTAACTGTATATATGATTACAACTGGGTCTGAGACCCCCAGTGACAAGGAGCGCGCCGAATTTAATATTCATGAACGCACAGTTTCAAAGCGGTATTATGAGCGCAAGGCTGACCGCGATGATATGCGCCTAATCAAATCCATGCAGGAGTTCCACAATAAACACATCAAAGATACTATTCTATATCCTTCTATCTCTAAAAACACTCCTAATCCTATAATTCTGGATATGGCGGTTGGTCGCGCAAATGATCTCCATCGTTGGCGTCGCATTGATGCGAAGTTTGTGCTGGGTGTTGATGCGACTGGTGCGTGTTGTATTGACCATCAAGATGGCGGCTATCGTCGTCTCTTGGATACCAAGGTTGCGTATAACAGTATGCCAGAGAATAGGCGCATGCCCATTCCCCCCATGATCTTTGCGATTGGCGATAGTGGGCTGCGCTACGTAGATGGATCTGCTGGTGGAAACGACCAGGAAAGCGATATTCTGCGTGCGCTTCTTGGTCGCGTTGGCCCTATTGGCCCTGTGCCCCCGCTGGTCCAAGATTATGTTGGGCAACTCAAAGGTGGAGTAGATGCGATGACATGTATGTATGCGATGCACTACTTCTTCCAGACTCCTGAGAAACTAAATGGATTTCTACAAAACATCGCAGATAATCTGAAGATTGGTGGCTACTTTGTGGGAACCAACTTTGATGGCGAGGCACTATTTAATATGCTCAATACTGTACAAAAGGATAAAACGAAGACTGGAATGATTGGAGACAAGATTATGTGGGAGATTACAAAGCGCTATGAGACATCCGAGCTGCCTCTAGATGATTCCGCGTTTGGTATGGCGGTTGATGTGCGCCTAGTGAGCATTGGTCTAACCCACACCGAATATCTGGTTCCTTGGGAACTATTGAAGGAAAAACTCGCAACCGTTGGCTGTGAACTCTTAACTAAGGAGGAGCTGAAGAAACTTGGTCTAGAAAATTCCTCTGCGATGTACCGCACAAGTCATGAGATGGCGACAAAGACTAAGTTTGGTAAAGATCGCTACGGTATGCCCTCTGTGGTGGAAGACTTTAGTTTCCTGAATCGCTGGTATATCTTCAAGCGGACGAGCAGCGGCAAGGGTGAGATTGGCAAGATTCTGGCACGCTTTGAGGGAGAGGTGGAAGAAGAGAATGTGGTTGAAGCCGTGGCTCCTACGGCTCCTGGTGCTACGGCTCCTGGTGCTACGACTCCTGGTGCTGCCGCTCCTGGTACAGCCGCTGCTCCTGGTGCTGCGACTCGCCAAGGGCTCTTTGAACTAAGCCAGTCCACGCAAAACTCGGCATCTTCTTCCGAAGGTGAGGCCCTAACCATGAATTCTCTGAGCAATTCTGCTGGATTGAATGCGGCTGAGCAATTATACGGAGAACTGCGCCAAGCTGAGGAGAGGGGCGATGTAGAAAGACTACAAGCACTTGATCGCCAATCCATTGCTTTGAGAAGCGCTATGCAAGGCGTGGGTGTTCCTGAAAAGAGTAGTGCGGCATTTGGAGGTCCTGCTGGAACAACTGCGCGTGGATTTGTAGAAGAATACGGATTTGGCGCAAGACTTACAGTCCCTGTAGATTCACCCACCGCAAGTCGCGCCAAGAAATACACCGCAGATAAACTCGTCCAATTCAACGAGACATCTACTAAAACGATCCCAAATCTGGAACTTCCTGAAGACTACACATCCTATGCCGCGCGCCACTTGGCGCCCAATGCGCCCTTCCGCGTCTATGACCCGCGTGACCCCGTGGATGCGCCTCGCAAACAATATCCCAGTATTACACATTTCTTAGCGGCCATGAAACTCAAATACGCATCCAATCGTCCTGAACTCGGCGACCAGTTTGCGATTGATGGCGTCATTCATAAGAAATGGAATACAAAGCGTCAAGTTGAGGTCAAAGGTAAAAAGACGGCCAAACTCACCAAGAAACAACAGAATGAACTTCTGGAAGGAGAGACAAGGGACGTAGAAATTGCGCTCGTTGAAGCGACGAGCGATCCTTCAGTAGGGTATGACGAAACACGCTGGGTGCCCAATAAAACCCCCCTTCTATCGTCGGCCATCGCCCAGCGCCTAGAAAGCGACAAGTGGTTCTGTGTGATTGTAAATGCAGTGATTGAAAAGAGAAAATATCTCCTGTATGTTTCAAAGGATATGGAACTGGGTGGTGTATATGAGTCATACCGAGGTCTCATTGAAGGTCTCAACATGTACGGCAATGGTATTCTGCGCATTGCCAGTGAAATGCCCGAAAAACTACGCGCATGCCTAGCACTCCCTGACGCATAAGTACTTTCTTGAATACCGCAGGGTGATTAAGTTAAGCACTGGACGGTACTATGATTCTATACTTTCTTATTTTTTAAGATAGTATAGGATGATTCACCCCACTATTGTCAAACTGGCTGCTCAAATCATAGGGACAGGGGTTGTTAGTTATGCTATACACTTTACTATATATGCGATTCTAACAAAAAATTGGCGACCGTAGGTGGATTAGATTAAGGGTACATAATCACAATGGTCGCCCCTGTTCTCGCGGGTCTAATTGTACGTACTACTATGGCAGCGCTGATTTCCTACTCTACGCATTATGGAGTCACGCGCGTATATACGTACTTCTGTATTCCTGATGGGTTCTATGGATATCTACAAGGAATTATTACAACTGCGAGTCCCATTTGCGCAACCCTTCTCGGTGTAATGTCACATTCGCATATTACCTACAGTACACTTATTGTAACAAGTCTTGCTAAGATTCTTGTAGACAGTATCTCAGGAGTAGGTAAGATTCCTGATACTGGTGGGACTGGTGGCGGGTAGTATAAAGAAAATTGGCGGATAAATACAAGAGACTAAAGGAAACACAAAATGCCAAAAAACCCTCTAAAATGGCAAGATTTGGCGGTAAAAAACCGCCATCCACGCGACTTGTGTATTGAATTTGACGAGCCGACGCATCGATACACTGTAAATGGTACAAGTGATGGTTGGATTAGTTGTACTGGATTTCTTCATGACTTTTTCCCGCATTTTGACCCAGATGAAACAATTAAAAAGATGATGAAATCTAGAAACTGGCCGAATAGTAAATATTACGGAATGAAGGCAGAGGAAATCAAAGCGCAGTGGAATGCTTCAGGAAAAGATGCGTCAGAGGCTGGTACCGCGATGCACTTGGGAATTGAAATGCACCACAATGGCCACGAAGAACTTGTAGAAGCACCCGTAAAGGAAACAAAAGAGTGGAAATACTTTCAAAATTATTGGAGAGAATGTGGCGATGATCTTGTCCCCTATAGAACCGAGTGGGAAGTGTGGTCTGAGGAACACAAACTTGCGGGTTCTATTGATATGATTTACTACAGAAAATCGGATGGAAAATATGTAGTCTATGACTGGAAACGAAGCAAGGATATTAAAACACACAATGATTATGAAACAGGATATGCTCCTGTAGATCATTTGCCAAATACAAACTATTGGCATTATACACTTCAGTTGAATGTATACAAGTGGTTTCTAGAGACCTTCTATGGTCTAGAAGTCGCGGACTTGTATTTGATTATTCTTCATCCAGACAATACCAACTATCGTAGGTTGCGTCTGAATATTCTTGAAGATGAAGTAAAGGCAATGCTGGATTGCCGTTTGCGTGCCATTAAAGACGGGTGTAAATCGCGTATCATTCTACCAATGCCTAGCGCAGGAAAAGAAGAAAAAGATGCGATGTTTGTTGAAGATGATTAATCAACAGCTTCCATATTCTCTGGTGGCATAGGAGCAGCAGGACGCACAAGTTTCACTTTACGAGGGTTTGGTGCCTGCGGCACTGCCTCTACACTATTTTCGCGTACATTCTCTGCTGGTGGTACAACAGCAGATCTTGCCACCTTGGGTCGTTTTACCATCCTATACCGCATAGGCTCAATAGACTCCAATAAGCGACCTTCTATTAATTTCGCAGGGACCGTATCCGCAACATCGTCGCGCATCACTACAATAGCAGGGCCCTCTTCAAAATCAGGTACTATTACATACGCGCCCGTTTTTACAGCATAATACGTTGATTCAGTAATTCCAATAACACCCAGTGGATCTTGACGTAGTAAAACTTGTATAATCGGCAGTTCATATTTTTTACTAATTTCGGTTAGGACACCTGTTGTCATATCTGTGGCACCCTCTATGACATATTTAGATTGGCGGATTCCAAAATATCTGCGAAGAGATACTGTGGGAGGCTTGCCTCTAGACCCAATAACTTCTAAAGCAAGTTTATCTACCGCATTCCGTGGTAAGAGGGCGGCCAGCGCTGCTGGTATGGGATATAAGCGACGCTCATCCTCCAAACCAACCTGCTCTTCTTCACTTTGCTCACTTCTACTAAATTCTTCGTAGAATTGAGGCTGTTCTGTTTCAGTCTTAGTTGTATCACGCAACAATTCATACCACGCAGGAACATTTTGAGGAATAATCCATTGTGATCCCATGTGAATATTTGTAGAAGGAACCTGTAAACGCTTCACACCTTTTGTTAAAAGTTCACTGCGTTTATAGGGCATGCGTATGATTTCATCAAATAGGCGATTAATGAAATACTCGGCGGCTGGTTGTGAAGTTGGCCTTGGCGTACTGCGCACCTGAACTTCACGCGGTACATGAATTTTACATTGTCCATCACCATCTTCATCTTTTACAAACGTACACGCACCAGTACACTTTTCTTCATCATCATCAATCGCAATACAATCATTGCGTAAAACAATATTCTTTGTATCAATGGGTTCATCGTTTGCCTCAAACCATTTTTGTAAATAAGACGACAAAACAACTTTTAATCTGTACATTTTAATATAGGATGGCAGCAAAGGGGGGCGCGCATCCATTGGCATCCATTGCTTGACACCGCATGTTTTTTCAATAAACTTTCTTAAATGTCTAGTTTCACGACCAGAAATCCATGTGCTAAACGCAAGACGGAAATGTTCATATAAAATATCCACTTGCTTCCTTTGAAGAACAAACGCCGAGGCATCGCTATCACCATACGTCTCATGATTTGGCATTGTAAGGATTTCATGATTCAGAACATATTCAAACATATACTCGCCGCTACGCTTGGTTTTTAGCGCATCCGCTTGCTCAATAAGATTTGCTGGAATTTCAGTGGCCTGAGGACCGCATGGCAGTAAAACAGTCGCATACGAATCGGCACCACCCAAACGAAACCCAACAATCTTGTTTGTATTCAAGAAACTAGAAATTTTATACACATTACTAATAGGATATAGGCGCGGTGTTATAATTTGTTCATAAGCCTGGTAGACATCATTTGCCGATGCCAAATTCACGCTCTTAATTCCTAAATGTATTTTGAGGGATGTATTATCGTGGAAACTATTTCCATCGTCAACCACAGGGACAAGAATTTCATCAGCCTTTGCCTTGTTTGGATTTGCCACGGTGACCGCCACAATATGATTATATACATCGCGCACGAGCCCTGTAACTTTTGATTGTAATACATCAATTGCCTTTGACAATGGAACGAGCGCCCTATTATCCACACCGCTCTGAAGCGTGAATGCGCCACGGTGCGCCGAACGGCAGCGCACGATGAACTCATCTACATAGCGCCTTCTCGCAACTTCAGGAAAGGTTGGGTCTTGAATATCTTGTTGCGTAATTACGTAGCGAATATCTGAACGTGCTGTTCCAAATGTATTCAGTTCATTCAAGAAAAAGAGCGGCTCCCACACACCTACATCACTATAGGTCATAAATCCAACAACATTATTTGCGTAACGATTAATATCAATGCCTTCTAAAGGACATAAGACTTCTATTGGTGTATTCTCATCGCGAGGGTCGCCCTTGTAATGTAATGTCATAATTGTTAAGCCTACAAATGTACTCGCTCCATCCTCAACTTTAATATCATGGTGAATTTCAGCGAGCGCGTGTGCAAAGTGCCGCATCTGTTTTCTTTGATTTGCATCATAAATATAGGCAATAAAACGATGGTAACTTCTATAATAGCGGCTGATTTCAAATAGAGTATCCTGTAAATTGGGAACAAGCAAATGCTTTTGAGCCCATGTGGCAAGTACAGAATCAGATGGGTCTGGGTCCGTTGGATCAAAGAATTCCAGAACAAGATTGCCAAAATTCAGATTGATAAAGATGCGTGGTGTGATTATGCTGGCAAAATAGTCTTGAACCCCTTTAATTGTATTAATTCCAAGCATAGGGCCCAGAGCAGAAAATAGGCTTTGATTCAAAAAACTGAGTTTATTATTTACACCAACCCTATAGAATCCGCGGGCGGTAGGTTTGAATTCTTGTTTGATGGCTACGCGATTTACAGTTTCGCGAGAGTTTTGACCGAAAAACGCATCAATCTGTAAAGAGGGTAGGCCCACTTTTCCAGGATCCAAGGGGTATTTGACGTGACCGAGCACATATTCTTTTGCCAACTTGTGACGCAGAATTGAATAATCTACAAGGAGTTGTTCACGGACACGCAAGGAGTCTTCAAGATTAGCGGATTTTTCAGCTTCTTTGGCAGCTTTATCTTCAATTGCCGCTTCTACAGCGGTACGATTTTTCTGCGCAGCATCCTTTATATCTTTAAAGCGATCATCAAAGGGGATATGGCCCAGTTTACCAAAGCAGCAAGGGAGTTCATATCCATTAGGATGTTCTGGCTTACTCAAAAATCCAATATGCGTAAACGCGTCCGTTGAACGTGGCGCATTTTTACGGATAAATACAGTATGTCCTTCCTGCGCGTGATGGCGGTCTTTGATTTCCAGACCATGACAAAAGGGGCAGGATTCCTTGGGCTTTGGTTCGCCATTATAATCAATCCTTGAATTCCAATCCTCTTCAAGAATTGGCATCAAATCTTTCAAACACAGAATGCGCATACACAAGAAATAAAACAGATTTTTGGGATCCGAACCATACCGCAGCACCGTGATTTTTTCAGCACTTCCAACCGCTTTATCAATTGTCTCTTTTGTATTTGGAACGCCATAGACAATAAAGGCGACCTTCTTTTCACCCTCTTTTTGCGCATAAATGCGGCGCATGTTTTGATATTGTGCTTCAGTCAACGCAAAAGGATAGCGATCTACCGCAGGAGGACACTTTGTTGAGTATTGCTGGGTCTTTTTTCCAGTCTTTTTTCCAGTATAGCCAAAAAGTGTCTTGTCCAGTTCCTTGAGGCGATTGTTAAACCAGCCCTGGGCGACAATACGCTGCTGGTCTACGGCCCCAATTTCTCTTTGCGCAGCTACTGCTGGCAGACGAGGAGCAGGGGCGTCTTCATCATCAGATTCGGCGGCGCCCATCGCCACAAAGACACCTTCGCCACTTTCATCCTCTTCATCACTAGATGCCTCCATGGCATCCTCTTCCTCTTTTTCTTCGCGCTCAACAACAACACTTGCTACAGAGGCGCGCATAGTTGATGCCTTTGTTATGTTCGTATCTCTCAGCGCGGCTTGCCATCCTAGCTCTGGTGTATAAAAAATAAGACCGAGCACAGTACAAACGCGACGAATATCATCAATTGATACGGCACGAACATTAAATAAATGGATATTTATTGAGTTCATACTCGCTACAGAAAGAGACACATCAATACCTGGATTATTCAAGACTAGAAACTCGGTCGCATCATCATCAATAGTTGTTACTTGCGCTGTTTTTTTCAAATATGCGTCGATAAGTTGTCCAGCACGGTCCTTTGAAATCTGGAATTCGTCCGCCAGTTGCCTCGCATCTTCAGCTAAACGCTCTGGTTCTATTGGTTTGCGCGCATACAAGTAATTCAAATAACTCTGTACGCGATCCGCTGTAAAAAAGTTACTTACACCCTTGTAGCGGAAAGATAAGAATGTTTTCTGTTCGTCGGCCAATTGCTCTGTTGGCTGAAAAAGTGTGTTTAACTGAGAAATGCGGTCGGCAATCTGTTTCTGTATTCCCTTGGGAAGCGTAGACTCAAATGTGGCTTCAATACGCAGAGATGCCGCGCCCAGACGAACGGTTTGAACATTAAAGGGCATATCCCCCGTAATTTCAGTCAGAATAGTTTCTAAACTTCGCAAGTCCTTCCGAAAATCCAGAATTCGCTGGTCCTTTGGCGGTTCAATAGTAAATACAGCTGTTGTATCTTCGCAGACGCGCAGAGTTCCATAGAGGGGTTTCATGCCAAATTCAGCGCGACGAATGAGCGTTTTAACAAACAGCATGCTGGAGCACGCAATAGGGTTAGGTTCGTCGGCCCACGCTTTGAGTAAAACGGGATCGCTTACTTGAGGAGGCTCCAGCGGATCTGGCTGGAATAGTTTCGTGATAGGCGTATTATTTGCGGAAATCAGTCGCATAAAAGGGCGCGTGGCATTTACATCTGCGGAGAAGAAGAGGGATTCCAGTCCACCAAAATATTCTTCACGCTCACGCTTTGTCCATTGAAGGCCAATGAAACGTACGCCAGTAGTTGTGAATTCTCTTAGATTTACAGCCGTCCGCAGAGAATCCAGCATCGCGACCTGGGCGAGTTTGGCGGCGATAAATTCAGCTAAATGACCCGCAATTTCAGTTTCCTCTGGAGTCATCTGACCCGTTTCATTCATTTCCAGATCTGGAAAATAGGGATAAAACAGTCCATACCAATCCTTTGCCGACATTGGCTTTGGTCCAGGGAACGCAGAGAGTAGCCCCTGTAAAGGATAGGCATGTAGAGTTGGAACACCGCCCATAGGGGTCAAAAACATATCATCAATACTTACACGGCCTCTTGGATTTGGGTTTACTGGAAGTTTATTCCCATCTTCATCCACAAAGGAACTCTGATGATTACGTGCTTGAACTGTTGTCATAGGTTCGCTGATTTCAACAGGTACAACTTCACCATCCTCAACAATTATAGGTGTATATAGCGCAGGAATCATTTCTTCTTCGTGTTCATAAGCCAAGTAGCAGAATTTAGGATATAAATCATCCGGTTTATTTTGTTGATGCCAGAGGACGCGTTGAATATCCTCAAGTGTATGAAAGGGCGCGAGACCGCGGACTTTTACAGGTTTATTTCCAGAAGGGCGATGGATAATTACAGTTAAATCTCCCAGCGGCTCTCTGAGATTCCTCAAAGGCTGCGGTTTCTGAAGATTCTGTAAAACCGTGTAGAGCGCACTTGGCTCCATTCCTAATCATTATTCCTCAAAATGAATGTCTCTTTGAGCGTAGCGTGATATGATTATCTTAAACATGTCATGCTGCTTGTACCTCAAAAGAATATTCATGGGTTTACATACTAAACATTTTGCCAATGGAAAAATCAGTGCCCCCTTTTTCAGTGTCTCGGGCGGGGTCGTATTTCGGCGCGTCTGTTATTTGAACACCGCAATACATAACAGGCTGGCTCTTAAAATCAGTAGGTCTATACAAATTTCTAGATTCAGCCTCACGTAACAGCCATCCAAAGTTATTCCAGAAATCTGGTTCGTGACCGACACTTTCCGTAATCATATGCGCCATTTCATGAAGCGCCACAAACATCATAACATTTGTATCAACGAGTCGCTCTGAGCCATCACGTTGGCGGAGGCAAAAGTGAACGGACTCGCCCTTGTTAACACTGTAAGATGTATGCTCGGCGTCAGGGGTGCTTTCTAGGAAACGATCAGGGTCGGCGCGAAAGTTTTGTTGGAGGCGAATCACTTGGTTCTTGTGAGGGAACGTTTGGACAAGAGAATCAGTAAGCGTCGCAATATTCATGCGGAGTTTGGCCAACATGTCGGCGGCGTATTGTTTATCCGGGAGGTCGCGCACACGATACTCCTTCCCGTCCACTTGACTACGCACCTTTAGTGTAGGATATGAAGAGCCGGTTCCAACAATATTCTTAAAGAGTCCTGACATTTGTGAGAGTATACTTTCATTCATCTGTGACATTTTATTGCCCTCTCTAATCAGAAGAAGGGTTTGATAAATGACAGCGCTTACACGTATATATCATATACTTGAAAGTATTCAATATGGTGTCTTATACTTGATTGCTGCGTTTCTAGGAGGTGTAGGACTGGATTTCAGTTTTCCTCACTATGACCCTAAGAAGCCCGTGGCTGAAATTCACCGAGAGGTAATATATCAATGTATTGCGCTTGTTATTGTTGTAGTTGTAGTTCGCTCAATTGTTAAGAGTGTCCCATTCTTAATTCCAATCCCCAAGGGACTGAATTTTGTCCCGTACAAGACGGCTGAATTTAACGGGGAGATGATGATGGGATTTGTCTTTTTGGGCTGCCAACTGAATTTGATTCAAAAACTGGATTTTTTGGCGGGGCGGCTCTACATCTGGCTATTTAATGAAGAGCGAAAAGTTGGGTTTACTAACCAATCCGCTCTACAATGATGGACGTGCCAGTTACACTGCGTGATGCGATTAGACCAGTGCCCGTTTTCAATATTCGTTGGTCTAAATGATAGACTTTATCAATGTCTTGGTCTTGTACACATATACCAACAAACATTTCAAAATGTTCGTTTGCCGCCTACAAAGTCTAACACACGGAATATATTTACTTCTCCAATAAGTATATTATTTCCTTTTAGTTGAATAAAACTTGTATAAACCCCATCTATGACACAACATAATTCCATAGAATCATCTTCGGCTGTAGAACCAGGGCCCCGGCTATCAGACAAATTCAATAAAGTATTTCCTGTTAGACCAACGGACATTTTAAAATGGCAGTTAGTCGCGATCGCTAAACTTTTCTACTCCAGCAAATTGCGGGACAAAGTCCCGCCAAGTGCCGAAATGAAATGTTTATCGATCTAAAAGCAGCTAAAACAGTATAGAGATTTATAAGTTGTAAGATATATAAAATAAATAGAATTTATTTATATTTAGATTATTTATTACTTTTAGTTCTGCTAACTGCCTGAAAAATAAATCGGGCGTCCGGCAAACAAACAATTTAAAATGTTCATTGGTTTAATAAAAATATATAATACGGATTAAAAATAGTACACATAGTATATAGATATGTCAGGGCTTTTAACTAAACAGAGCCTATTATCTTTACATAACCCCAACTATGAAATAGATAAACAAAAAGCGGCGGTTAAATATAATAGATCTCAGCATAGAGCTTCTAATGAATATAATTTAGAAAATATATCTGATACTATTTATAGTAATATTATTGAATCTGCTAAAAAGGGTGAACAGAGTATTACTGTTACTATAGTAGAAACTGGTGAAAATATAGATGAATCTTGTATCTGTATACATGAAATATATGGCAATTCAGCAATTGATATAGTAGATAACAATATAGTTGATGGATTTAGCAACCCTATTCTTTCTATAAATAATAATAATTTATACGATATATCTCATGGTGATAGCCAAATAATATCTAATATAATTATACCGAATGAAATTGATATATCTGGTAATAATGTTGTAATTGATGCCTCCAACAATGTAATATTTAAGATATCGGGTACTAATTTATTGAGTGCAGATAATACTATTATTCATACGATTAATGAAGATAAACTTTCAACTAAAGTATGTGATTGTGTATTAAATAAATTTGATGGAATTACTGGTGTTATTGATCAATCTACACCGAATAAATGTGTCATATTTAACTGGGCACCATAATTTTTATTTTTTTACTAGATAAAATAATACAATTGGGGTGTAAAAGAATTTAAACCCAAATCGTATTCTATATTAGAAAAATGAAACTAGATATTAACAAAATATCGTATGATGTTAGCCCTAATGATTTTATAAAAGTACCCCATAAAGAATATTATAATCTTAATATATATCCAGAAGTTGGGATTCAAGAACGCATTATTGGCCTATTATGTGATACGGTTAATGATGTAATAATGGATAATAGTATTCTCATTATTGGTTGGA
>Ga0209107_10000987_pt1 | contig 16083 bp, 12 predicted proteins | sample LakErihyJuly2011_2_FD_187460 | JGI IMG/M metagenome (GOLD analysis project Ga0209107, IMG submission 187460) | Freshwater microbial communities from dead zone in Lake Erie, Canada - CCB hypolimnion July 2011 (SPAdes) (version 2) | ecosystem: Environmental > Aquatic > Freshwater > Lentic >... | reverse complement strand
GCACCTTCATCTGGTGCAGCTCGGCGTAGCGCTTGACGATGGCCAGGCTCAGGAAGATGAAGATGGCGAACATCAGCAGCCAGAAGGACAGCGGGATCGTCGTGGCGGCCGCACCCGCGACGATGCGCACCGTGTAGAGGCCGGCCAGCGTCAGCACGTCGATCATCACCATGCGCTTGAGCGAGAAGGAATACGCCAGCGTGACCACGTAGTAGGCCGTCAGCACGAGCAGGAACTTGGCCGGCAGGCACAGCGAGATCAGCACGGCCGCCACCAGCAGCAACGGTGCGGCCAGCAAACCGAACAGCAGGCTCAGCGTGCCCGCGGCGAAGGGTCGGTGGCACTTGCTGTGGTGCTGGCGGTCGGCCGCCAGGTCGAGCATGTCGTTGAGCAGGTAGACCGACGAGGCGCACAGGCTGAAGGCCACGAAAGCCATCAGGGCCTGGCCCAGCACGGTCACATCGCCCAGTTGGTGGGCAGCGGCCACCGGCACGAAGATGAGCGCGTTCTTGGCCCACTGGTGCACGCGCAAAGCCTTGAGCACCACCTTCAAGCCCGCCGGCTTGAACGGGTACTGGCCCAGCACCTGGGTCACGCGGGCGGCTTCGGCCGCGAGAGACTCGCTGGCATTGACCACGATGGCGCCGCGCGCATGCGGCCAGACGCGCAAATCGACCTTCTCGTTGCCGCAGTAGTCGAAGCCCTTCTCACCGAACTTCGCCACCAGGGCCGCGGCCTTGTTGCTGCCCGAGAGGTTGGTCTGGCCGTTGCTGGCCAGCACGCCATCGAAGAAGCCGAGGTGGTCGGCCACGGCGCGCGCCAGGCTTTCGTCGGAGGCCGTGCACAGCCAGAGCTGGCGGCCGGCGGCCTTCTGCTCGTGCAACCAGGTGACCAAGGGCTTGGTGTAGGGCAAGGCCGAACCATCGAGCTTCACGCGCGAGGCGATCTCGCGCTTGAGGCGGGCCTTGCCGCCCAGCAGCCAGAAAGGCACCAGCAGCAGGTAGAACGGGTTGTCCTTGATCAGCAGCAGGAAGGACTCCAGCAGGAGGTCACTGTGGATCAGCGTGCCGTCGAGGTCCACGCACAGCGCAACGTTGTCAGACATTCGGTCCCTGTTCAGATGTCAATGCAGATTCGTTCAGGCTCGCTCACGCCGCAGCAGCCACACGCACACCCACCCGATCAGCACGGCCAACCACAAGGTCAGCACGCGGCAGATCAGCGTGAGCAGGATGGCTTGCGGGGTGGAGAAGCCATGGGCGTAGAGCAAAGCGGCCATGACGGCCTCGGTGCTGCCCAGGCCGCCCGGCAGGAAGGACAGCGCCCCCACGATGATGGCGATGGCGTAGATGCCCATGGCGCCGGGCACGCTGAGTTTGTCAGGCGAGAGGATGTCGGAAATCAGCTTGAGGCCCACGGCTTCGGCGCCCCAGGCCGCCAGCCCCAGCAACATGCCGGTCAGCAAGATGCTGGGCGACAGGAACATGCGCGCGCTGGCCAGCATGCGGGCCACGGGCGCCACCAGCTTGACCAGGCCAGCGGCATCGCGCCGTGCGCCCTGCTCGGCCACCGAGGCCCAGGGCACCACGGCCACCGAGGCCAGCAAACCGCCCACCAGGCCCACGGCCACCCACAGGAACTGGCGATAGGCCTGCAATTCGGCCAGCACCACCACGGCCAGCAGGATCATGACAACCAGGTCGAGCAGGCGTTCGATGAAAAAGGCGCCCGTGACCGAAGCCAGCGGGATGCCATGCGGCTGGTAATAGCGGGCACGCACCATTTCACCGAGCTTGCCCGGCGACAGCGTGAAGGCAAAGCCGGCCATGAAGGTCAGGCTGACGAAGCGCCAAGGCAGCGTGTGACCCAGGCGCCGCAGGTACATCTGCCAGCGCACCACGCGCAGGGCGTAGTTGAAGAGGGACAAGGCGCCTGCGGCCAGCACGAGCAGCCAACCATCGGCCACGGGGCGCAGGTCGATTTGGGCGATGTCCTTGCGGAAGGCCATGGCGCACCAGACGGCGAACACGGCGAAGACCCCGTACACCAGGGTGCGTCGCCACAGGGGGGCCGCGGACGGCGCCACGCTGTCAGTGATTGCTTGTTCGCTCATGGACGGGATTATCGTCTTCCCTCATGGACGCCATGTGTCAGATCTGCGCGCCGCTGGCAGCCGAACACCCCGCAAACGGGGCCCTCCGGATGAAGGCCGCAAGGCCCGGATGCTCAGCCGACCAGGGGCTTCCACACAGGCAGCTCGGTGGCCGCGCGTTCCCGGGCCTGGGCCAGCGTCACGGCTTGCGCGTCTTTGGGCGCGACGATGGCCTGGCCACCTGACACGCCGTGGAGGCCTGCCAGCGGCCAGTCGATGCCGATGGCCGGGTCTTGCCAGTGGATGCTGCGCTCGCAGTCGCGGGCATAGACGTCGGTGGTTTTGTAGAGGAAGTGGGTGTCGTCGGCCAGGGACAGGAAGCCGTGGGCAAAGCCTTCGGGAATCCACATCTGGCGGCGGTTGTCGGCGCTCAGTTCGACACCGACCCACTGGCCAAAGGTGGGCGAGCCTTCGCGGATGTCCACGGCCACGTCGTAGGCCGCGCCCTGGGTGACGCGCACCAGCTTGCCCTGGGGGTTGGGCGGCAGCTGGTAGTGCAGGCCGCGCAGCACGCCGGCCTTGCTGCAGGAGTGGTTGTCCTGCACGAAGGGGCGCGGCACGGGCAAGCCCAATTCGCGCAGGCCCGCATGGAAGCGCGGCTCGTTGAAGGTCTCCATGAACCAGCCGCGCTCATCGGCGAAGACGGCGGGCTCAACGATGACGACGTCGGGGATGCGGGTCTGGGTGAGTTTCATGGCGGTGATCTGGGAGCGGTCAATAGACCTTGTCGTTGAGCACCTTGAGCAGGTACTGGCCGTAGCCGTTCTTCAGCATGGGCTGGGCCAGCTTGTTCAGCTGCTCGGCCGAGATCCAGCCCGAGCGGAAGGCGATTTCTTCCAGGCAAGCCACCTTCAGGCCCTGGCGCTTTTCGAGGGTGGCGATGAACTGGCCGGCTTCCAGCAGGCTGTCGTGGGTGCCGGTGTCCAGCCAGGCGTAGCCGCGGCCCATGATCTCGACGCTGAGCTGACCCAGCTTCAGGTAGGTCGCGTTCACGTCGGTGATTTCCAGCTCACCGCGCGGGCTGGGCTGGATGCTGGCGGCGATGTCGCAGACTTGGCTGTCGTAGAAGTACAGACCGGTGACGGCGTAGTTGCTCTTGGGCGCCTTGGGCTTTTCTTCGATGGACAGGGCGCGCTTGCCGGCATCGAACTCGACCACGCCGTAGCGTTCCGGGTCGGTCACGTGGTAGGCGAAGACGCTGGCGCCATCGCTGCGCGCATTGGCGTCCAGCAACTGGCGTTGCAGGTCGTGGCCGTAGTAGATGTTGTCGCCCAGCACCAGCGCGCTGGGGTGGTTGCCGACGAAATCACGGCCGAGGATGAAGGCCTGCGCCAGGCCGTCCGGGCTGGGCTGCACGCAGTAGCTCAGGTTCAGGCCCCACTGGCTGCCATCGCCCAGCAGCGCCTGGAAGCGCGGCGTGTCTTGCGGGGTGCTGATGACGAGGATGTCGCGGATGCCCGCCAGCATCAGGGTGCTCAGCGGGTAATAGACCATGGGCTTGTCATAGACCGGCAGCAGTTGCTTGCTGATGGCCAGGGTGGCGGGGTGCAGGCGGGTGCCCGAACCACCGGCGAGGATGATGCCTTTGCGTGTCATGTCTCAGCGTCCCAGGATTTCCGTCAGCATGCGGCTGACACCGTGCTGCCAGTCGGGCAGCTGCAAGCCGAAGGCCTGCTGCAGTTTGTCGGTGGCCAGGCGCGAGTTCAGCGGGCGCTGCGCCGGCGTGGGGTAGTCGGCCGTGGGGATGGGGCGGATGGCCTCGGGCGCCACGCGGATGGGCTGGCCGGCCGCACGCGCCCACTCGATGACGAAGCTGGCGTAGGCGTGCCAGCTGGTGTGGCCGCTGGCCACGAGGTGGTAGAGGCCCAGGAGTTCATCGCGGCGCGGGCCTGCCGGTGCGCCCTGCACCACGCGGATGGCGTGGGCCGTGACGTCGGCCAGCAGGTCGGCCCCGGTGGGCGCGCCGACCTGGTCGTCGATGACGTTGAGGCCGTCGCGCTCGGCCGCCAGGCGCAGCATGGTGCGGGCGAAGTTGCCGCCGCGCGCCGCATAGACCCAGCTGGTGCGGAAGGTCAGGTGGCGGCAGCCGCTGACGGCGATGGCCAACTCGCCTTCGCGCTTGGTCTGGCCATAGACGCTCAAAGGCGCTGTGGCGGCATCCTCATCCCGCGGGGCCTGGCCACTGCCATCGAACACGTAGTCGGTGCTGTAGTGCACCAGCAGGATGTCGCGCTGCGCGGCTTCCTGGGCGATCAAGGCGGGCGTGGTGGCGTTGATCAGGCGGGCCAGCTCGGGCTCGGCCTCTGCCTTGTCCACCGCCGTGTGGGCCGCGGCATTGACGATGACGTCGGGCTGGACGATGCGGATGATCTCCAGCACCTGCTCGGGCTGGGTGAAGTCGGCACGCAGGTGCGGTGCGGCGTCAGGGCCCGGGCTGTGGGCGTCGAACGCGTGGAGCGTGCCCAGTGGGGCCAGGGCGCGCTGCAGTTCCCAGCCGACCTGGCCACCGCTGCCCAGCAGGAGGATGTTCATGCGCGGCCGCCGTAGTTCTGTGCGATCCAGTCGCGGTAGCCGCCGGAGCGCACGGTGTCGATCCACTCGGTGTTGTCGAGGAACCATTGCACCGTTTTGCGGATGCCCGAAGCGAAGGTCTCGGCCGGGGCCCAGCCGATCTCGCTCTGGATTTTGCGCGGGTCGATGGCGTAGCGGCGGTCGTGGCCCGGGCGGTCGGTCACGTAAGTGATGAGGCTGGCATAGGTCGAGCCATCGGCGCGCGGACGCAGTTCATCGAGGATGGCGCAGATGGTGTTGACGACGTCGATGTTCTTGATCTCGTTGATACCGCCGACGTTGTAGACCTCGCCCGAGCGGCCCTTCTCCAGGACCTGACAGATGGCTTCGCAGTGGTCGCGCACGAACAGCCAGTCGCGGATGTTCAGGCCGTCGCCGTACACCGGCAGGGGCTTGCCCTCCAGCGCGTTCAGGATCATCAAAGGGATGAGCTTTTCGGGGAAGTGATAGGGCCCGTAGTTGTTGCTGCAGTTGGTCGTCAGCGTGGGCAGGCCGTAGGTGTGGTGGTAGGCGCGCACCAGGTGGTCGCTGCCGGCCTTGCTGGCCGAGTACGGGCTGTTGGGCGCGTAGGCGGTCGTCTCGGAGAAGGCCGGGTCGGTGTCGGACAGCGAGCCATAGACCTCGTCGGTGGAGACGTGCAGGAAGCGGAAGGCGGCCTTGTCGGCCTCGCTCATGGCGTTCCAGTAGGCGCGCGTTTCTTCCAACAGGCTGAAGGTGCCGACCATGTTGGTGTGGATGAACTCGCCCGGGCCGTGGATGGAACGGTCCACGTGGCTTTCGGCCGCGAAGTGCAGGATGGCGCGCGGCTTGTGCTGGGCCAGGGCCTGGCGCACGGCTTCGCGGTCGGCGATGTCGGCCTGGACCAGGGTGGCCTGGCCCGACTTCAGCTGCGGCGCGATGGTGTGCGGGTTGCCTGCGTAGGTGAGCTTGTCGAACACGACCACGGGCTCGGCGCCCGCTTGCCGCTCGCACCAGTGGTGCACGAAGTTGCCGCCGATGAAACCGGCGCCGCCAGTGATCAAGATCATGGGTGTGCTGCTGTCCAAAAAGGCGCCGACGAGCCGACGCAAGGGGCACATTATGGCGAGCACTTCGTGACGAATCCCCCGGCTACCGCCCCGGCCAGCGTGCGCCACCCTGCATTTGGGGGCATGCTCTTTGCGCGCCAAAGGGAACTTTGCCCTGCCTTGCGTCATCATTGCGTCACATGCCGCGTGAGGAACACGGCGCAAGACCGTCAAAAAACAGCCGAAAGACCCGATATGGCAAAAGCGATGATCCTGGCCGCTGGACAAGGCACCCGTGTCAGGCCCCTCACCAAGCAAACGCCCAAGCCCATGGTGCCCATCCTGGGCAAGCCGGTGATGGAGTACATCATCGAGCACCTGGCCCGCTACGGCGTGCGCGACATCATGGTCAACGTGGCGTTCAACCACTGGAAGATCGAGAACTACTTCGGCGACGGCCACCGCTGGGGCGTGGAAATCGGCTACGCCTTCGAAGGCGCCCGCGAGCACGGTGAAATCGTGCCCCGCCCGCTGGGTTCGGCCGGCGGCATGCGCCGCATCCAGGATTTCTCCGGCTTCTTCGACGACACCACCATCGTCCTCTGTGGCGACGCCATCATCGACCTGGACCTGCAAGCCGCCCTGTTCGAGCACAAGTCCAAAGGTGCGCTGGCCAGCGTGGTGACGTTGGAGGTGCCGCGCGACCAAGTCAAGAACTACGGCATCGTCGTGGCCGACCAGGACGGCCGGGTCACGTCCTTCCAGGAAAAGCCCGAGCCCGAAGCGGCCAAATCCCAGCTGGCGTCCACCGGCATCTACATCTTCGAACCCAGCGTGATCGACCTGATCCCGCCTGACCGCGAGTTCGACATCGGCAGCCAGCTCTTCCCCCTGCTGGTGGAAAAAGGCCTGCCCTTCTACGCCCAGAGCCGCCATTTCAACTGGATCGACATCGGCCGCGTGTCCGACTACTGGGCCGTCTGCCAGCGCGTGCTGGCCGGTGAGGTGGCCCAGATGGACATGCCCGGCAAGGAAGTGCGCCCGGGCGTCTGGGTGGGCCTGAACACCCGCATCGACTGGGACACGGTGAAAATCAGCGGGCCGGTGTACATCGGCTCGGGCAGCTGCGTGGAGCCGGGCGTGACCCTGGAAGGCCCGTGCTGGATCGGCCATGGCAGCCGCCTGCGCCAGGGTTGCAGCGTCAAACGCAGCGTGTTGTTCGAGTACACCCGGGTGTCCGAGAACACGGTGCTTGAAGACGTGGTGGCCTCGCCGCAGTACTGCGTGGACCGCCACGGCAAGACCACCTACCAGGGCGACGAGACCACCTCGCTGCGCTGGGGAGATGCGCGCGCTTGATGCACGCGCTGGACCCGTGGCGCCTGACGGACAATACCGGCATGCGCAAGATTCTGGTCACCGGCGCCGCCGGCTTCATCGGGATGCACGTGTCACAGGCGCTGCTGGCGCGCGGCGACACCGTCATCGGTCTGGACAACCTCAACGACTACTACGACCCGCAGCTCAAGCGGGACCGTGTGGCCTCGTTGCAGGCGGGTCCGGACGCCGGCCGTTTTCAGTTCGTGGAAGCCGACTTGGTGGACATGGCCGGCCTGAACGCCCTGTTCGATGCCCATGGTTTCGACGGCGTGGTGCACCTGGCCGCCCAGGCCGGGGTGCGCTACTCGCTGACCCACCCGCACGCCTACGCCCAATCCAACCTGGTGGGCTTCGTGAACATGCTGGAGGCCTGCCGCCACCACCGCACGGCGCACCTGGTCTATGCCAGCAGTTCCAGCGTGTACGGTGGCAACACCCGCATGCCGTTTTCCGAGAATGACGCGGTGGACCACCCCGTCAGCCTGTACGCGGCCACCAAAAAGGCCAACGAGCTGATGGCCCACACCTACAGCCACCTCTACGGCCTGCCGACCACCGGCCTGCGCTTTTTCACGGTCTACGGGCCCTGGGGCCGACCGGACATGGCGCCGATGCTGTTCACGCGCGCCATCCTGGCCGGCGAGCCCATCAAGGTGTTCAACCACGGCAAGATGCAGCGCGACTTCACCTTCATCGACGACATCGTCGCCGGGGTGGTGGCCACGCTGGACCGCCCGCCGGTGGCCGATGACGCCTTCGACCGCGCCGCGCCCCAGGCGTCGGGCTCCTGGGCGCCCTACAAGGTGTTCAACATCGGCCACAGCGAGCCCGTGCAGCTGATGGATTTCATCCGCACCCTGGAAAGCGCCCTGGGCGTGAGCGCGCAACTCGATCTGCAACCCATGGCCCCCGGCGACGTGCCCGCCACCTACGCCGACGTCAGCGCCCTGCAGGCCTGGACGGGCGTGGCGCCACACACCGGCCTGAGCGAGGGCATTGGCCGCTTCGTTGCCTGGTACCGGCAGTACCACCGCGCCTGAGGCCCCCGGCCATCTGTCAGAATCTCCCCTTCCCTTCACATTCCACAGATCCACCACCATGAAAGTTTCTGTTGTCGGCACCGGCTACGTCGGCCTGGTCACGGGCGCTTGTCTCGCCGAAATGGGCAATGACGTGCTGTGCCTGGACGTGGACCCGAACAAGATCCGCATTCTGGAAGAAGGCGGCATCCCCATCCACGAACCGGGCCTGGACCTGGTGGTCGCCCGCAATGTGAAGGCCGGGCGCCTGCACTTCACCACCGACATCGAACGCGCGGTGGCGCACGGCACCATCCAGTTCATCGCCGTGGGCACGCCCCCCGATGAAGATGGCAGCGCCGACCTGCAGTACGTGCTGGCCGCGGCCCGCAACATCGGCCGCCTGATGACGGACTACAAGGTCATCGTGGACAAGTCCACCGTGCCCGTGGGCACCGCCGACAAAGTGCGCGCCGCCGTGGCCGACGAGATCGCCAAGCGCGACACCGACGCCAAGTTCGCCGTGGTGTCGAACCCCGAGTTCCTGAAAGAAGGCGCGGCGGTGGACGACTTCATGCGCCCCGACCGCATCGTGGTGGGTGCCGACGACGAGCAAGCCATTTTGCTGATGCGCGCCCTGTACGCGCCCTTCCAGCGCAACCACGAGCGCCTGGTGGTGATGGACGTGCGCAGCGCCGAGCTGACCAAGTACGCCGCCAACGCCATGCTGGCCACCCGCATCAGCTTCATGAACGAGCTGGCCCTGCTGGCCGAGAAGATGGGCGCCGACATCGAGCAAGTTCGCTTGGGCATCGGCTCGGACCCCCGCATCGGCACGCACTTCCTGTACGCCGGTTGCGGCTACGGCGGCAGCTGCTTCCCCAAGGACGTCAAGGCCCTGATCAAGACCGCTTCGGACGAAGGCCAGGAGCTGAAGGTGCTCAAGGCCGTCGAAGCCGCCAACGACCACCAGAAGCACGTGCTGATCGAGAAGGTGACGCGCCGCTTCGGCGAGAACCTGGCCGGCAAGCACTTCGCCGTCTGGGGCCTGGCCTTCAAGCCCAACACCGACGACATGCGCGAAGCCACCAGCCGCGTGGTGTTGGCCGAGCTGTTCCAGCGCGGCGCCACCGTGACGGCCTACGACCCGGTGGCCATGCCCGAGGCCCAGCGCATCTTCGGTGACGAACCGCGCCTGACCTACGCCGAGAACCCCATGGGCGCGCTCGATGGCGCCGACGCGCTGCTGATCGTGACCGAGTGGAAGGAATTCCGCAGCCCGGACTTCGACCGCATCAAGGCCACGCTCAAGAGCCCCGTGGTGCTGGACGGCCGCAACCTGTACGAGCCTGGCCTGGTCCAGCAGTTCGGTCTGGATTACGAAGGCATTGGGCGGGGCCTCAAAGGCTGAACGGGCTGAGCACACCTCGCTCGACACCGGTCACAAGGGCCCCTGAACGGGGCCCTTTTTCATGGGCGCGGCAGGCTCAGCACGAACCGGCTGCCGCCGCCCTCTCGCGCTTCGCAGCGCACCTGCCCGCCGTGGCGGTGGGCGATCTGGCTCACCAGGCTCAGGCCCAGGCCGACCCCGCCTGCGTGTTCGGCATGGCCGGGCAGGCGGTAGAAGGGCTCGAAGATGCGCTCGCGCTGTTCCACGGGCACGCCCGGGCCGCGGTCCAGCACGGCCATTTCCAGCACGCCAGGCGCTGTGGTCAGGGCCAGTTCCACCTCGGGGCCACCGTAGCGGCGGGCGTTCTCCAGCAGGTTGCGCACGGCGCGGCGCAGCAGGCGGTCGTCGCCGGTGTAGGGCCGCAACGGAAAGTCATCGGCCACGCTGACCTCGGCGCCCACGCGGTTGGCCTCTTCCGTGGCCAGGCCGAGCAGGTCCACCGGGGCGCGCTCCACCTCGCTGCGAGCGTCCAGGCGGCTGGCCAGGAGCACCTCTTCGACCAGGGCGTCGAGCTCCTTGATGTCCTGGTGGATTTCACTGCGGATGCGGGCGGCGCGCTCGGGCGGGGCCTCGGCCATCAGCGAGACGGCCATCTTCAGGCGCGCCAGGGGCGAGCGCAGCTCGTGGCTGGCGTTGGCCAGCAGGCTGCGGCTGGAGGTGACGAGGTCTTCGATGCGCTGCGCCGCCTCGTTGAAGCTGCGCGCCACGGCGGCCACCTCGTCGGCGCCCTCCACGGCCACGCGGTGCTGCAGCTGGCCCGAACCGAACAATTCCACGCCCTGGCGCAGCGCCGTCAGGCGGCGGGTCAGGCGGATGACGACGGGCCAGGCGCCAATCGCCACGGCCACGAACAGCAACACCAGGGTCAGGGCCAGGGCGGGCACGCCTTCGGCCAACCAGGGCGGCATCATCCAGGCCAGTGGCGACAACCAGGGCTGGGCACGCGGGGGCGGTGGCAGCGCAGGCATGCCCGAGGGGCCGCCGCCATTGGCTGCACCGATCGGTGGTTCGCCTTCGCGGGGGGGAGGCCCCATGCCAGGGCCACCCGGGCCCGGCACAGGCAGGCCATTGGCCATGCGCAGGCGCAGTGCACCCGGGCGCATCACCCACAGGGTGCGGCCGTCCGACAGGCGCGACTGCTGCATCTGCGTGCGCAGGTCCGGCCAGCGGCGCAGGCGTTCGTCCATCAACTCGGAGGTCGCGATGCGCTTCCCCTTGGCGTCGTCCAGGGCCATGGGCATGCGCAGGCGGTCGGCCCAATCGAGGAAGACGCGGGCCTGCTCCTGGCGCGGCTCGCTGGCAGGCGGCAGGCTGTTTTCGATGAGCTCGGCCCAGGCCGCGGCGCGCTCGTTCCAGGCGGTGACGGACTGCACCTGGGTGCGTTCGTGCTCCAGGTTGCGCTGCGCCAGCCAGCCCGACACGAGGGCGAAAACGAGCAACACCGTCACGACGGTGAGGTAGATGCGCAGCGCCAGCGTCTTCATGCCGCGCGCGTCATGTCATGGGCACGTCGGCCGCACAGCTCAGGCGGCATCCTGCTCGGCGTCCTGCTTCTTGGCGAACACATAGCCCACGCCACGCACGGTGAGGATGCGGCGGGGCTCTTTCGGGTCGTCTTCGATGGCGGCGCGGATGCGCGAGATGTGGACGTCGATGGAGCGGTCAAAGGCTTCCAGCGGGTGGCCTTTGAGGGCGTCCATGATCTGGTCGCGGCTGAGCACGCGGCCCGGGTGCTGCGCCATCACGCTGAGCAGGTCGTACTGGTAGGAGGTCAGGTCGCAGGGCTCGTTGCCCAAGCGCACCTGGCGCAGGCCGGTGTCGATTTCCAGGCGGCCGAAGCGCCAGACGTCGGTGTCGTCCGGATGGGCCGAGGTGCGCCGCAGCAGCGCGCGCACGCGGGCCAGCAACTCGCGCGGCTCGAAGGGCTTGGTGAGGTAGTCGTCCGCGCCGATTTCCAGGCCGACGATGCGGTCGGTGGGCTCGCCGCGGGCGCTGAGCATCAGCACCGGCAGCGTGCGTGTGCGGGGCGAGGCGCGCAACTCGCGGCAGAGGTCGAGGCCATCGCCATCGGGCAGCATCAGGTCCAGCACCAGGGCGTCCACCGCCTGGCGCGCCAGCAGCTCGCGGCCGGCGCTCAGGCTGGGGGCGGAAGAGACCTGGTAGCCGTGGCTGTGCAGGTAGTCACCGACCATGGCGCTGAGGCGCAGGTCGTCGTCAATCAGCAGGATGTGCTCGCTCATGTCCGACATTGTCGCGCGCTCCGGGCTCAACGGTCCATACCGGGTTGGCCAGCGTGGTCATGCGGGCCACCCTTGCCCATGCGGTCGTGCATGCCGCCGCCCATGCGACCGCCCTTGCGGTCACCCATGTGGGCGCGGTGCGACTTGATCAGCTCGGCCGCCTTGGCGCGCTGCTCGGGCGTCAGGACGTTGCCCACGTCCAGCATGGCCTGGGTCATGCGCTTGCTGACCTGGTCGTGCTGGGCGAGCATCTGCTGGCGCAGCTTCTCGGCTTCGGCGGCGTCGAGCTTGGGCGCCGTCCACAGGGCCATGGTGCGCTCGTGCAGGCCCTTGCCTTGTTCGTGCAGGGCCTGGACATCGGCGCGGGCCTTGTCGGTGATCTGCTTGATTTGCTGGCGCTGGGCGTCGCTGGCCTTGACTTCGGTGAGCAGGTGGTCGAGGTGGCGACCGAAGGGCATCATGCCCATGCCGCCGTGTTCGCCATGGCCGCCGTGCGACATGCCTGGGGCCATGCGGGGGGCCGATGCGGCCGCGGTCGCAGCTGTGGCGGTGGTGGTGGCGGTGGTTTTGTCACCCGCCTTGTCGGCGGCCAAAGCGTTGCCACCGGCGCCCAGGCTGAGCGCGACCGCGGCCAGCGCCAGGGCCGAGGCGATCACGGTGGTGCGCAGGGCGCGCGGGCCGGTGTGGATGGCAGCTTGGGTGGCGGGCGTGAGCAAGTGGGTCATGTGTGTCTCCGTGCGAAACAGGCCGGGGATGGCCTGAACATGGAGACATCTTGCGCGCCGGCCGTAAAGCAGGGGTGGCGCGGCGGTAAAGAACTGTGTCCACCGCTGCGCCACGTCAAGCTCAACCCGTGTTGCGCAACGCCGCCGCGATGCCGTTGATGGAGATGTGGATGCCCGTGCGCACCCGCTCGTCCGTCTGGCCCGCCCGGTAGCGCCGCACCAGCTCGACCTGCAGGTGGTGCAGCGGGTCGATGTAGGGGAAGCGGTGGCGGATGGAGCGCGCCAGGGCGGCGTTGTGCGCCAGGCGCTGCGGCTCGCCAGTGATGAGGGCCAGGGCCTCGGCGGTGCGCTGCCATTCGGCCTCGATCTGCGTGAACACCTTCTTGCGCAGGCGGCCATCGTCGACCAGGCTGGCATAGCGCGAACCCAGGGCCAGGTCGCTCTTGGCCAGCACCATGTCCATGTTGGACAGCAGGGTGCGGAAGAAAGGCCACTGGCGGTGCATCTTCTGCAGCAGGGCCAGGGCCTTCTTGCGGCCCGGCTCGCCTTCGGCATTCAGGAAAGCCTGCACGGCCGAACCGAAGCCGTACCAGCCCGGCAGGGTGATGCGGCTCTGGCCCCAGCCGAAGCCCCAGGGGATGGCGCGCAGGTCCTCGATGCCCTTGAGCGCCTTGCGCGAGGCCGGGCGCGAGCCGATGTTGAGCTCGGCGATTTCGCGGATGGGCGTGGCCTGGAAGAAGTAGTCGGCGAAGCCCGGGGTCTCGTAGACCAGGGCGCGGTAGGCGTCCATGCTGGCCTGCGAGAGCGTGGCCGCCGTCTGCAGGAAGGTGGGCGTGGCGACCTGCGCCGGCTGCAGCAAGGTGGCCTCCAGCGTGGCAGCGACCAGGGTTTCCAGGTTGCGCCGGCCGATTTCGGGGTTGGCGTACTTGGAGCCGATGACTTCGCCCTGCTCGGTCAGGCGGATCTGGCCACGCACGGTGCCGGGGGGCTGGGCCAGGATGGCCTGGTAGCTGGGGCCACCGCCGCGGCCCACGGTGCCACCGCGGCCATGGAACATGCGCAGCTGCACGGCCGTGGCGGGCACGCCGGCCTCCTTCAAGCCGTGCTGGGTCAGCTCGTCGAACAGGGCCACCAGGGCGATTTCGGCGCGGTAAAGCTCCCAGTTGCTGGTGAAGATGCCACCGTCCTTGTTGCTGTCGGAGTAGCCGAGCATGACGTCCTGCTCGGCCCCACCGCGCTGCACCAGGGCCGCCACGCCGGGCAGGCCGTAGAAGGCGCGCATGATGACCGGGGCGTTGCGCAGGTCTTCGATGGTCTCGAACAGGGGCACGACGATGAGGTCGGCCAGGCCGCCATCGTCCAGCGTGCCCGACATCAGGCCCACTTCCTTTTGCAGCAGCAGCACTTCCAGCAGGTCGCTGACGGTTTCGGTGTGGCTGATGATGTAGTGGCGGATGGCGTCGGCGCCGAAGCGCTGGCGCATGTCGCGGGCGCGCTCGAAGATGGCCAGCTCGGCCACGGTGTGCTCGCTGTAGGCCGCCGTGGGCACGCGCAGCGGGCGGGCGTCGTTGAGCTGGCGCAGCAGCACGGCGCGCTTGTCGTCTTCCGACAGGGCGGTGTAGTCGGGCGCGATGCGGGCGGTGGCCAGCAGCTCGGCCACGACGCGCTCGTGCTGGTCGGAGCTCTGGCGCAAATCGACGGTGGCCAGGTGGAAGCCGAAGACCTCGACGGCGCGCAGCAGCGGCTGCAGGCGCGGTGTCACCAGCGCATCGCCATGGTGGGCGCGCAGCGAGGCCTCGATGGTGCGCAGGTCGGCCAGGAACTCGGCCGCATCGGCGTACGGGTCTTGCGGCTCGACGGCGTGGCGCGCGGCCTCTTCGCCCGTCAGGCCGTGCAGGGTGGCGGCCAGGCGGGCGTAGACGCCGATGAGGGCGCGGCGGTAGAGCTCGTCGCTGCGGTGCTCGCTGCGGTCGGGCGAGCGTTGCGCCAGGGCTTGCATCGCGTCGGAGGCATCGACCAGGCGTTGCGATTGCGAGAGCTCGGCGCCCAGGTGGTGCACCTCGGTCAGGTAAAAGCGCAGGGCGACTTCGGCCTGACGGCCCAGGGCGTGGGAGAGCGTTTGCGCCGAGACGTTGGGGTTGCCGTCGCGGTCGCCACCGATCCACTGGCCCATGCGCAGGAAGCTGGCCACGGGGTGGGCGCCGAGTTCGCGCTCCAGGTCGGCGTAGAGCTTGGGGATCTCGCGCAGGAAGGTGGACTCGTAGTAGCCCATGGCGTTCTCGACCTCGTCGGCCACCGTGAGCTTGGAAAAGCGCAGCAGGCGCGTCTGCCAGAGCTGGGTGATGCGCGCGCGGATGGCGGCCTCGTTGGCGGCCAGCTCGCGCGGGCACAGGGCGTCTTGCGGGTGGACGGCCTGGCGGGCGCGCACGGCGTCGCGCTCGGTGAGCAGGCGGGCGATGTCGCGCTCGGCGTCGAGGATGCTCTTGCGCTGCACCTCGGTCGGGTGGGCGGTGAGCACGGGCGCCACGTAAGCGGTGGTCAGCGTTTGCGCGATGCTGCGCGGCGCGATGCCGGCATCCCGCAGGCGCTGGAAGCAGGCCTCGATGCTGCCTTCGTGGCTGCGGCCGGCGCGCTCGTGGACCTCGCGGCGGCGGATGTGGTGGCGGTCTTCGGCCAGGTTGGCCAGGTGGCTGAAGTAGGTGAAGGCGCGCACGACGCTGACCGTCTGGTCGGCGCTCAGGCCCTTGAGCAGCTTCTTGAGCGCCTTGTCGGCGTCCTGGTCGGCATCGCGGCGGAAGGCCACGGAGAGCTTGCGCACCTGCTCGACGAGTTCGTAAGCGGGGCGGCCTTCCTGTTCACGGATGACATCGCCCAGCAGGGCGCCCAGGAATCGGATGTCTTCTACCAGGGGGGCTTCGGTGTCGGTCTTGCGTGCAGCGTTCATGGACATGCACCGCCGGGATCGCCAGCGGTGTTCGGTTCAGCGAGCAGGCGCCTCGGGTAGGGGCGGTCGGCTCAGGGTGGAGACGGAGGCACAGTGCCGTCACCAATATAAACCGCGCCAGATGCCACATCGGTCGCAAGGCCCGTGGCCGCACGCGCCAGGCGGGTGACCTCGTCCCAGCGACCCGCCTCCAGCAAAGCCACGGGCGTCAACCAGGAACCTCCGACCATGGCCACGTTGGGCAGGCGCAGGAACGCGCCCATGTTGTCCACCGAGACGCCGCCCGTGGGGCAGAAACGCATGTCACTCAACGGGCCGCCCAAGGCCTTGAGCATGCCCAGACCACCGGCCTGTTCGGCTGGAAACAGCTTGACCAGGCGGAAGCCATGGTCGCGGGCGCGCATGACTTCGCCAGGCGTCATCACGCCGGGCATGAAGGGCAGCTCGGCGTCGAAGGCGGCCTGCACGAGCGCGTCGGTCATGCCGGGCGACAAGGCAAAGCTGGCGCCCGCGTCTTTCACGCGACGCACCTCGTCGGCGCGGGTCACGGTGCCAGCACCGACGTGCATCTGCGGCACGGCGCGGGCCACGGCCT
>Ga0209107_10000986_pt1 | contig 16112 bp, 12 predicted proteins | sample LakErihyJuly2011_2_FD_187460 | JGI IMG/M metagenome (GOLD analysis project Ga0209107, IMG submission 187460) | Freshwater microbial communities from dead zone in Lake Erie, Canada - CCB hypolimnion July 2011 (SPAdes) (version 2) | ecosystem: Environmental > Aquatic > Freshwater > Lentic >... | reverse complement strand
GGGCGCGGTGTCCCATGGGCCCGGAGCGTTGCGACTGGACCGAGACCGAACCTGGCCGCATCCAGCGCACGGTGCATTTCGGCCAGCACGTCATGCACGACGAGGTCGTGGCCGAGCCGGGGCAGCGCCTGGTCTTCACGCCCCAGGCCCATGGCGACACCGCGCCCATCCGCCTGAGCATCGCCATCGAGGAGCCCCAGGCCGGCCAGATGGTGCTGCGTTTCACCTACGAGGCCCTGGCCGCGCAGACGGCCGAAGAGGCTTATTACAACGACTACCGCCACAACGCCTGGCTGCACAACGACCGCGACATGGTCCGCACCTTGCGGCAGTGGCTGTCAGACGAGGGCCTGTGACGCTGGCGCGGGGTCGGTGTTGGTCTTGCGGGGGACGTCGCCGCGTGGCAGCCGCAGCGTGAAACAGCTGCCCTGACCGGCCTCGCTGCGCACCGTCACGCTGCCGTGCATGCGCTGCAGCAGTTGCCGCACGATGTACAGGCCCAGCCCCGTGCCGTCGATGTGGGCTGAGCCCTGCGTGGGCCGCTTGAAGGGCTGGAAGAGCTCGGCTTGCTCGGCCTCGGTCATGCCCAGGCCGGTGTCGCAGAGGTCGATGACGATGGCGTCGTCTTCCTCGCGCGCTGACACGCTGAGCTGGCCGCCGTCGCGGTTGTACTTGCAGCCGTTGCTCAGCAGGTTGATGAAGACCTGTTGCAGGCGCTGTGGGTCGGCCATCACCCACAAGGGGGTGGCGGGCAGGGCATCGACGATCTGCACATGCCGTTCGGCGCGCATGGCGTCCACCAGGGGCAGGCAGTCCCGCACAAGCTGCTGCAGCACCAGGGTTTGCGGGCGCATGCTGACTTCGCCAGCTTCGACCTTGCTGAGGTCCAGCACGTCTTCGACGAGCGCCAGCAGTTGCTGCCCGGCGCGCAGGATCCATTGCACCTGCTGGTGCTGGGGTGCCGACATGCCGCTGCTGCGGTCGAGGTCGAGCAGTTGCGCGAAACCGAGGATGGCGTTGAGCGGCGTGCGCAGCTCGTGGCTGAGGCGCGAGAGGAAGGAACGCTGCGATGCAGCCACGCGCTCGGCCGCATCCCGCTGAACCTGGGCCTGGGCCTGGGCGACCTCGTCGGTCACATCGCGCAGCACGCCCATCAGGTGGGGGCCGCGGTGCGGGTGGACGCGTCCGACGCGGCCGGTGTTTTCGACGTGGCGGACGCGGCCATCGGGCTGCACCACGCGGTAGCGCAGGGTGGCGATGTGGCCGTGCTGGATGGAGGCGTCGAGTTGCCTTTGGGTGGCCTCGCGGTCGTCGGGGTGGAGGCGCTGGCGCAGGGTTTCGCGGTCGAGGCTGACGGCTTGTGGCGCCAGGCCGTGCAACTCGGCGGCGCGGGCGTCCAGGGCGTAGTGCTGACCGTCGATGTCGAGGTCAAAGCGGCCCAGACCTGAGGACAGCACGGCCAGGTCCCAGCGTTCGCGGGCCTGGTGCATGGCCTGGGCGTCGCGCTGGCGGCGCTGCAAGGTGCGCAGGGCGACCCAGGTGTAGGCGCCCGACATCAGCAGGGCGGCGGCCAGCAGGCAGGCTTGCAGGATGTTTTCGGTGGTGTGGGCGGCGTCGTTGAGGCTGCCGATGAACTGCTTTTCCTGCACCAGCAGGCGCTGGTTGATGTCCCGGATGCGGGCCCGGGTGTCCGCTGGGTTGGGGGTTTGGGCCTGGGCCTGGGATGCCGGGCCGGTGGCGGTGCGGTGCTGCGCGGCCACGGCGCGCAGCTCGGCCAGCAGGAGGTCGCCGGCCATCCAGGCTTGCAGGGCGTCGCGGAAGATCCAGCTCTGGCCGAACAGGCGGAACAGGCCGATCATGCCGTCGATGTCGCTGGCCCGGTTGCCGCCCGCCAGGAAGCCGGCGCGTGCGGCCGCCACATCGACGGGGTCGCGCAACATGGCTTCGCGGGCATGGCGGTCGCCGTCGTTGACCTGCAAGGCCGCTTCGAAGCGGGCGAGGGCTTGCGGGTCACCGGATTGGACGTGCGCGTCGAGCGCCATCACGGCGTCGCTGCGGGCCTTGGACCACAGGCTCTCGCCGATCACGTAGGCGCGCACGGCGGCCATCATGTGCAGGCTGCCCACGCCGAGGCCGCACAGCAGGGCCAGCACCAGCAGCGGCGGGCCCAGGACCATCAGCCGCAGGTGCGGCTCGGCAGGCGCGGGTGGGGGGGCGTCTTGCGGGTCGTGGGCAGGCGCGCCGGTGGGCGACGTGGTGCGTGCGGCCGATGGATCGGTCAGGTGATCGGGCATCTGGACGCGGCCTCACGGTGACCTGGGTTGGAGCCTCAGCATGACGCAGGGGCCGGGGCCGCGTCATCGGGGATTCCACCGGGCGGCGCGCGGCCTCAGAGCACGGGGTGCGGCAAATCGGGGTCACCGACCGGATGGGGCCCGAGCTCGCTGCGCCCCAGTTTCACTGCGGAGCGCAGCGCCGGCACCGATGCCTGCATGGTCGCGGCGCTCAGGCCCAGGCCGCGCACCACGCACAGCGCCGCCGGCTGGCAGGCGGCAAAGCGGCGCACATCGGCCGGGGTGAGCAGGCCGCCGATGGCCACGACCGGCGCGGGGCTGTGGGCCAGCCACCAGCGCAGGTTGTCTTCGCCCTGGGGCTGCCAGGGCATGTCTTTGGTGGTGGTGGCTTGCACCGGACCGCAGGCGATCAGGCTGGCGCCGCAGCCGGCGGCGCGGGCGAGCTCCCAGAGGCTGTGCGAGCTCAGGCCGAGCATGATGCGGTCGCGTTCGGCCAGCAGGCGCGCGCGCTCGTCGGGGCTCAGGGCCTGCAGGTCCTCCTGGCCCAGGTGGACGCCCAGGCGGAAGCCGGGTTCGGCCGCCATGCGCGGCGGCAAGGCCAGGGCGGCGCGCCAGTGGTCGTTGACGAAGAGCTGCGCGCCGGCCTGTGCGGCATCGGCCAGGCTGGCATCGAGCTGCGCTTGCAAGGCCTGCAGGCTGGCGGGGTGCTTGTGGCGCAGCTGCACGCAGCGCAGGCCGGCGTCCAGGGCCGATTGCAGCAGGGCGTGGTCGGGCAGGATGCCGTAGAGGCCGTCGGTGGGTGGGGTGAAGGGGGCGAACAGCGGCGGGGCGCTGGGGGTGTCCGGTGCGCCGGTGCCCAGGCTGAGTTGCCAGGGCAGGTCGGTGCCCAGGCCCAGCCAGGGCAGGGGGGCGCCGCCGCGTGCCGGGCCGGCGGCAAAGCCCGCACGCGCCTGGACCGGGCCCGCGCCGCGGCCTGCCGCATGGCCTTGCGCGAGGGCCTGGCGGGTGAGCATGTGGGCCAGCACGATGGCGTCGGCATCGGCGTGTCCCAGGGCCCAGGCGCCTGCCACGCCGCTGGCGAAGGTGCAGCCGCTGCCGTGGTGGTGGGGGGCGTCCAGGCGCGGCGCGCACAACCAGCCTTGGGCTTGCGGGGTGTCCAGCCAGTCCAGGCACCACGCCTGGCCGTTCGGGGTGCGCACCTCAGGGGGCGCGTCGCCACCGGTGATGACCACGCTGCGCGCGCCCAGAGCGCGCAGGGCCGCGGCCAAGGCGGGCAGGGTGTCGCGCGGGCCTTCGTGGCCGCCTGCTTGTTGCAGCAGCAGGCGCGCTTCGGCGCGGTTGGGCGTGAGCACGGTGGCGCGCGGCAGCAGCCACTGGCGGTAGGCCTGGCGCACGTCCTCGCTGGCAAAGGGTGCTCCGCCGGCTGAGGCGCCCAGCACCGGGTCCACCACGAGGGCCAGTTGGCGGTGCGGGTCCTGCCCTGCGGGCGTGCGGGCGCGGAAGTGATCGACACACTGCGCCACCAGGCGCACGGCGGCCACGCTGCCCAAGAGGCCGGTTTTGATGACGCTGGGCGCGAGGTCTTCGGCCAGGGCCTGCAGCTGGGCCTGGAGCTGGTCTGGCGGCACCGGCCAGACGGCCTCCACGCCTTGCGAGTGCTGGGCGGTGAGGGCCGCGGCCACGGGGCACAGGTGCACGCCCAGGGCGTCGGCGGCGCGCTGGTCGGCACTCAGGCCGGCACCGCCGGCGGTGTCCAGGCCGGCGATGCTCCAGACGATGGGGGGCGAGGAAGTCATCGGCGTGGCGGCGCTCACAGCAGCACGAAGGGTTGGCCGCCGACGGGCGTGGTCGCCACGGCGACGTCGCTGGTGGGCATCAGGCCGGCGCGGAAGCCCTCGCGGCCGGCGGTCACGGCATCGCGGAAGGCGCGTGCCATGCGCACCGGGTCGGTGGCTTGCGAGACGGCCGAGTTCAGCAGCACGGCGTCCATGCCCAGCTCCATGGCGGCGGTGGCGTGCGAGGGCGCGCCCAGGCCCGCATCGACGATGAGGGTGATGCCGGGCAGGCGTGCGCGCAGCGTGCGCAGGGCCCAGGGGTTGAGCAGGCCCAGGCCTGAGCCGATGGGCGCCGCCCAGGGCATGAGGATGCGGCAACCTGCGTCGATCAGGCGCTGGGCGCTGACCAGGTCGTCGGTGCAATAGGGCAGCACCTCGAAACCATCGGCGACCAATTGCCGTGCGGCATCGACCAGTTCGAAGGGGTCGGGCTGCAGCGTCTGCTCATCGCCGACGACCTCCAGCTTGACCCAGTGCGTGCCGAGCAGCTCGCGCGCCATGTGGGCCAGGGCGATGGCCTCGCGCGCGCTGCGGCAGCCGGCGGTGTTGGGCAGCAGGTGGGCGCCTTGGGCGCGGGCCGTGTCGCGGATGGTCTGCACGAAACCGTTGTCGCTGCCCAGGTGTCCGGCACCCGCGCTGGCCGCCAGCGTGCGCTTGAGGCCCAGGGTCAGCACTTGGCTGCCCGAGGCGACGATGGCATCTTGCAGGGCTTGGGGCGAGGGGTGGCCGGCGGTGCCCAGCAGGAAGCGGCTGTGCAGCACGGTGTCGCCGATGCGCCAGGTGTCGGCCGTGGCTTGGGTTGGCGCGTGAAGCGTGGGGCTCATGGCGGTCAGCCTCCGGTGATGGGGGAAAAGCACAGCACGGTGTCGCCATCGTGCAGGGGGTGGGCGCTGCGGGCGTGCCGCGCCACGAAGTTGCCGTTGACGGCGGTGGCGACCTGTGTGGCGTCGGTTGGCGTGCCTGTCAGCAGGGCCTCGACCGCATCGGCCAGGGTGCTGCCGGCAGGCAGGGCCAGCGGGCCGCGCTCGGTGTGGACGGTGAGGGTGGGCGTGGGCATGGGCATGGGCATGGGCATGGGCGAGGCGGTCATGCGGTGTGCGCGGTTGGCGCTGGGCGGGTGTCTGGCTGGTCTGGCAGCCCTGGCAATCCTGGTAATCCTGTAAGAGCGAGCGCCCGCAAGGCCTCGTCGACCAGCGAGGGGGCCAGCAGCCAGCCGTGGCGGTACAGGCCGTTGAGGCGCAGCAGGCCGGGTTCCGTGTGGAGGTGCGGTCGGTGGTCGGGCAGGGCGGGGCGCAGGTTGGCGTCCAGCCGCAGGATGCGCGCCTCGGCCAACGCCGGCAGGAGGCTGTGCGCCGCGGCCATCAGCTCGACCGCGCTGCGCAGCGTCACGGGGCCACGGTCTTCGGTTTCCAGCTCGCTGGCGCCCACCAGCAGGCGCTCGCCGGGCCGGGGCACGATGTAGATGCGGTGGCGCGGGTGCAGCAGGCGCACCGGGCGGCGCAGGGTCACGCCGGGCGCATGCAGCCACACGACCTCGCCACGCACGCCGCGCACGGGCAGGCTGGGGCGCGCGCCGATGCCGCGCACGTCGCACACGAGGTCGAAGGTGCGTGGGCGGCCTGTTGTCGGGGTGCTTGGTGCGGTCAGGGACTTGGCCAGCCAGAGGCAGCCGGGCGTGACCTGCTGCACCGGTGTGCCCCAATGCCAGTGCACGCCGGTGGCGCCGTCGTGCAGGGCCAGCATCATGGCCACGGTGTCGATGTGGGCCTCGCCGGGCAGCAGCCAGGCGTGCAAGGGGCCGCTGCTGCCGTGCAGGTCGGGCTCCAGCGCGTGCAGTTGTTCGGGGCTCAGCGCTTGAGGCTGGGCACGTGCTTGGGTTTGTGCTTGGGTGTGTGCGCTGGCCTGCGGCGCCTGCGGGCGCTCCAGGCGCGACAGCACCCGCCGCGCGGCACCCAGGTCGGGGCCGTGCGCCACCATCAGGCTGCCGTGCTGGGCAAAGTGGGGTGGAGGGGGGTGTTCGCCGATCTGCTCACCCATGTCCGCCGCGATGGCCCGCCAATGCGCGATGCTGTGCCAGCCACGCGCGGCCACATCCGGCTCGGCCGTGTCCAGCTCGGCCAGCGGGCTGAGCATGCCGGCCGCCGTGAAGCCCGCCGCGCCCTGTCCGTCGTGGGCGGGCAAGGCGTGCGGCGCCGGGTCGTGCACGTGGACCTCGTGCCCCTGGCGCGAGAAATGCCAGGCCAGCAAGCGGCCCAGCAGCCCCGCGCCTGCGATGCCAATCCGCAGGGTGCGCATCTGATCAGACCAGCTGGATGGGGATGTAGAGCTCGCCGCCGACCTGCTTGAACTCCTCGGACTTGGCGGCCATGCCTTGTTGCAACGCATCGCCCTCGGCCACGCCTTGCTTCGCAGCGAACTCCCGCACCTCCTGCGTGATCTTCATCGAGCAGAACTTCGGCCCGCACATGGAGCAAAAGTGCGCCACTTTGGCGGCGTCCTTGGGCAGCGTCTCGTCGTGGAAGTCGCGCGCGGTTTCCGGGTCCAGGCCGAGGTTGAACTGGTCCTGCCAGCGGAAGTCGAAGCGCGCTTGCGAGAGCGCATCGTCGCGGGCCCGCGAGGCCGGGTGCCCCTTGGCCACGTCGGCCGCGTGCGCCGCGATCTTGTAGGCGATCAGGCCTTGCTTGACGTCGTCGCGGTTGGGCAGGCCCAGGTGCTCCTTCGGGGTCACGTAGCACAGCATGGCCGTGCCCATCCAGCCGATCATGGCCGCGCCGATGGCCGAGGCGATGTGGTCGTAGCCCGGCGCGATGTCGATGGTCAGTGGGCCCAGCGTGTAGAAAGGCGCCTCGTGGCAATGCGCGAGTTGCTCGTGCATGTTGGCCTGGATCAGGTGCATGGGCACGTGGCCGGGGCCTTCGATGATCGTCTGCACATCGTGCTGCCAGGCGATCTGCGTGAGCTCACCCAGCGTGCGCAGCTCGGCGAACTGGGCCTCGTCGTTGGCATCGCTCAAGCAGCCCGGGCGCAGGCCATCGCCCAGCGAGAACGTCACGTCGTACGCCTTCATGATCTCGCAGATGTCTTCGAAGTGCGTGTAGAGGAAGTTCTCTTTGTGGTGGGCGATGCACCACTTCGCCAGGATCGAGCCGCCGCGCGAGACGATGCCCGTGCGCCGGTTGGCCGTCAGGTGGATGAAGGGCAGGCGCAGGCCGGCGTGGATGGTGAAGTAGTCCACCCCTTGCTCGGCCTGCTCGATCAGCGTGTCGCGGAAGATGGCCCAGGTGAGGTCTTCGGCCACGCCGCCCACTTTCTCGAGCGCCTGGTAGATGGGCACGGTGCCGATCGGCACGGGGCTGTTGCGCACGATCCAGTCGCGCGTGGTGTGGATGTGCTTGCCGGTGGACAGGTCCATCACCGTGTCGGCACCCCAGCGGATGGACCACACCAGTTTCTCGACCTCTTCCTCGATGCTCGACGTCACCGCCGAGTTGCCGATGTTGGCGTTGACCTTCACCAGGAAGTTGCGGCCGATGACCATCGGCTCCAGCTCGGTGTGGTTGATGTTGGCCGGGATGACGGCGCGGCCACGGGCGACCTCGTCGCGCACGAACTCGGGCGTGATCTCGCGCGGGATGAGCGCCCCCATCGGGTTGCCGCGCAGGCGGGCTTCGCGTTCGGCATCGTGGCCATATTTGGCGCGCCAGTCTTCAGCGAGTTCGATGCGGCGCTGGTTCTCGCGCAGGGCGATGAACTCCATCTCCGGCGTGACGATGCCTTGGCGCGCGTGGTGCATCTGCGTGACGTTGCGGCCACCGCCGATGCCACCGAGGGCGCGGCGCGGCTGGCGCTGCAGGCCCGATGCGGCCTCGCGCAGGGCGGCCATGCGGGCGTCGTGGCGCTCGCCATCTTTCAGGCCATCGTCCAGCGCCTGCACGGCACGGCCTGCGTAGGCTTCGGTGTCACCGCGGGCCAGGATGGCGGCCTCGCGCACGGCAGGCAGGCCACGCGTGACGTCGATGGCCACGGCCGGGTCGGTGTAAGGCCCCGAGCAATCGTAGAGCGTGACCGCTTCGCCATTGGTCAGCGAGACCTCGCGCATGGGCACGCGCACACCGGGGTGGCTGCCTTCGACATAGACCTTGCGGGACGCTGGCAGCGGTTCGCGCGTCAGGCGGGTGCGCTCGTTGAGGGAGGCGGCGGCAGGGGGGCGGTCGGTGTCGGGGGCAGTCTCGGGGGCGGTGTCTCGGGCGTTCACGGTCGGCTCTCCTCGGTGTGGGACAGGTGCCACGGCGGATGCCATGGGACACGTGCTCCGAGGGGTGCCGAGCGGGCACTGGACAGCGACCAGGGAAGGGGTGAGGCCCGATGCGGGGCGGCCCAGGAGCAGCGCACGCACATCGGGCTGCCCCCGTCACGGACCACCACAGGCCAGACAGGACAGCTCTTCTTTCGCCGGTATGAGCCGGATCAAGTTCAACGGGTTCGGTGGATCACCATCTCAGCGTCACTGCGCGGCCCTGAGCGAACTCAAGCCACACGCGGGACACACCCCGGAGCAAGCCCGCAGTGTAGCGCGAGCCGGCCGGGCCTGCCGATCACCGGGGTCGGCCTTGGGGTGATGGGCCTTCGGCCTGATGGCTCACCGGCGTCCCGGCGGGGGCTGTTGGGTGCCACCGCACAGCGTGCGTCGCGTTGGCGCTCGCCTGGCCGCTGCCGCAACCGCCGCTGCAACTCTGGCAACTGCCCGATGCCGATGCCGTGGGCACGCCCGGCGTGCCGGTGCCGCAGTGGGCACCACCGTGGGCAGGGTGGGCGCCCCCTTTGCGTGGCCACCAGCGGCGCACCAGGTAAGCCAGGGCCAGCAGGCCGATGGCCAGCGTGATCCAGGTTTGCCAAGACTGCCCACCGTGCGCCATGTTCACCTCACAGCCCCCAGGCCATCGCCGTGTGATAGACCAAGAAAGACGCGCCATAGGCCAGCGCGAACAGGTAGCCCAGCATCAGCAGGGGCATGCGCCAGCCGTTGGTCTCGCGCTTGACGACGATGACCGTGGACAGGCACTGCGGCGCGAACACATACCAGGTCATCAGCGACAAGGCCGTGGGCAGGCTCCAGGCGTGGCCAATGAGCTGCACCAGCGCGCTCGACAGTTCGTCGCCCGTTTGCGACATGGCATAGACCGTGCCGAGCGCGGCCACGGCCACCTCGCGCGCGGCCATGCCCGGCACCAGCGCGATGCAGATCTGCCAGGTGAAGCCGATGGGCGAGAACACCACCTCCAGCGCGCGCCCCAGCATGCCAGCCAGGCTGTATTCGATGGCGGGCCCAGTGGCGCCGGCGGGCGGGGCCGGGAAGTTCGAGAGGAACCACAGCACGATCATCAGCGACAGGATGATGGTGCCCACCCGCTTGACGAAGATGGCGGTGCGCTCCCACAGGCCGAGTGCCAGGTTGCGCAGGTGGGGCACGTGGTAGTCGGGCAGCTCCATCAGCAGGGGCTGGGCGGCGCTTTGCTTCATGAAACGCTTGAGCACCAACGCCACCACCATGGCCGAGACGATGCCGGCCATGTACAGCGCGAACAGCACCAGGCCTTGCAGGTTGAACAGGCCGCCCACCTCGCGGTCGGGGATGAAGGCGGCGATCAGCATCGCGTACACCGGCAGGCGCGCCGAGCAGGTCATCAGTGGCGCGATCAGGATGGTGACGAGGCGGTCGCGCGGGTCGGCGATGGTGCGCGTGGCCATGATGCCCGGCACCGCACAGGCAAAGCTGGAGAGCAGCGGGATGAAGGCGCGCCCCGACAGGCCCACGCTGGCCATGACGCGGTCGAGCAGGAAGGCCGCGCGCGGCAGGTAGCCCGAATCTTCCAGGGCCAGGATGAAGCCGAACAGGATGATGATTTGCGGCAGGAAGACCAGCACGCTGCCTGCGCCGCCGATCACGCCCTCGATCAGCAGGCTGCGCAGCATGCCTTCCGGCATGTGGGCCTTGAGCAGGTCACCGAGCTGGCCCATGCTGGCATCGATGAAGTCCATGGGCGCCTGCGCCCAGCTGAACACGGCCTGGAAGACCAGGAACATCAGCGCGGCCAGGATGAGCGGCCCGAACACCGGGTGCAGCACGTGGCGGTCCAGCCGCGCGGTCAGCGGCGAGGCGTGGTCGGGCATGGTGACGCAGGTGGCCAGCAGTTCGCCCACGCGGCGGTGCGTGGCCTCGACCGGCGTTTGCGCGATGCGCGCCATGGGCCGGGGCGCATCGGGCACGGGCAGGGCAGCCCAATCCAGTTGGTCGAGCTGGGCCAGCAGGGCGCGTTCGCCGCCGGCGCGCACGGCCACGGCTTCGACCACGGGGATGCCGAGCTCGGCTTGCAGGCGGGCGGTGTCGATGTGGATGCCGCGGCGCGCGGCCAGGTCCATCATGTTGATGGCCAGCACCATGGGCACGCCCAGGGTTTGCAGCTCCAGCACCATGCGCAGGTTCAGGCGCAGGTTGGTGGCGTCCACCACGCAGACCAGGCCCACCGGGGCGGCTTCGCCATCGCGCGTGCCTGCGATCACGTCGCGGGTGATGGCCTCGTCGGGTGTGGCCGCCAGCAGGCTGTAGGCACCGGGCAAGTCCAGCACGCGCCAGCCCTGGCCGTGCGGCGAGATGAACTGGCCCTCCTTGCGCTCCACCGTCACGCCGGCGTAGTTGCCGACTTTCTGGCGCGCGCCGGTCAGGCGGTTGAACAGGGCGGTCTTGCCGCAATTGGGGTTGCCCACCAGCGCGATGAGCGGGGTGGGCAGGTGGATGACGTCGGGGGACGCGGTCGCCATGGGGCGCTCCTGGGGGTGCGGCCGTCAGGCCAGCACGACTTCGATCAGCGAGGACTCCAGCTTGCGCATGGCGAAGGTGCTGGTGCCCACGCGCACGGCCAGCGGGCCGTGGCCGAAGAACACCCGGCGCAGCACCTGGACGCGCTCGCCCGGCACGAAGCCCAGCTCCATCAGGCGGCGCTTGAGGGCGCCACCGTCGTGGCCGGCCGTCTGCACTTCGCGGATGGTGGCCATGGCGCGCACGGGCAGCTTGTCCAGCGTGGTGACCGCGGGTGTCGTGTCTGCGTGGACGCCGTGGTGTGCGGCGCGCGGCGCGGTCGGGTGGGGCTGTCGTGGCGACGTCATGGGCCCATTGTGACCCAAATGAGAACGATTCGCAATGCACAGGCTTTGACGCAGGTCAGCCGGGTGTGTGCCTTTTCCGCGGAACGGGGCCGCCGTTGCGGCCTGTGGCGCGCTTTTGGGGTGGGTCAACCCGGATTCACGGGATGAAATTCCTCAACGTTCACTTCCAGACACCTTTGCAGGTCTTTGATTCATAAGGACTTTTTTTGAGCGCATTTCCCTGAAAATCGACGCTAAGTCTTTGATTTCATTGGGATTTTTTTCGCATCCACCTTGTTGCGGGGGTGTGGATCGGGTAAAGTGGGATTTAGTGCAAATTCGTGGGGTTTTGTGTGAGTCTGATCTTTCAAGGTGCATCAGCGCTGTCGCTGGACGCCAAGGGCCGCCTGGCGGTCCCGGCGCGCCATCGTGACGCCCTGGCCGCCTTGTGCAGTGGTCAGCTCACCCTCACCAAGCACCCCGAAGGCTGCCTGATGGTCTTCCCCCGTCCGGCCTGGGAAACCTTCCGTGACAAGGTCGCGGCCCTGCCCATGTCGGCCTCTGGCTGGAAGCGCATCTTCCTGGGCAATGCCATGGACGTCGAGATCGACGCCACCTCGCGCGTGCTGGTCTCGCCCGAGCTGCGCTCCGCCGCCGGCCTGAGCAAGGACGTCATGCTGCTGGGCATGGGCAGCCACTTCGAGTTGTGGGATGCCGAGCGCTACGCCGCGCACGAAGCCGAAGTCATGGCCCAGGCCATGCCCGATGCCCTGCAGGACTTCACCTTCTGATCGGGCGCACGGTGAACGCACCTTGGCAGCACCACACCGTCCTGCTGCGCGAGGCGGTCGATGCCTTGTGGGATGAGGCCGACGGCCCGCAGCCCCATGGCGTCTACGTCGATGCGACCTTTGGCCGCGGTGGTCACTCGCGCCTGATCCTGTCCCAGTTGGGCCCCGAAGCGCGCCTGATCGCGCTGGACCGCGACCCCGAGGCCATTGCCCACGCCACGCAGGGCCCCAACGCCATCACCGACCCGCGCTTCCAGATCGTCCACGCGCCGTTCTCGTCCTGGGGTGAGGTGTTGCGCGACCTGGGTTGCGCGCAGGTGCAGGGCATCCTGATGGACATCGGCGTGTCCTCGCCGCAGATCGACAACCCCGAGCGCGGTTTCAGCTTCCGCTTCGATGCGCCGCTGGACATGCGCATGGACACGACCCAGGGCATGAGCGCGGCCGACTTCCTGGCGCAAGCTTCGGTCGAGGAGATCGCCGAGGTCATCCGCACCTATGGCGAAGAGCGCTTTGCCGGCCCCATCGCGCGGGCCATCGTGGCGCGCCGCGACGAAGGCCATCCGCTGCAGACCACGGGCGAGCTGCAGGCCCTGGTGGCGCGCTGCGTGAAGACCCGCGAGTTCGGCCAGGACCCGGCCACGCGCACCTTCCAGGCGCTGCGCATCCAGGTCAACCGCGAATTGGGCGAGCTGGAAGACGCGCTGGACGCGGCCTTGCAGATGTTGGCGCCCGGTGGCCGCCTGGCCGTCATCAGCTTCCACTCGCTGGAAGACCGCATCGTCAAGACCTTCATCGCCCGCCACAGCAAGGAAGAGGTCGATCGCCGCGTGCCCTTCGCGCAGCCGCGCCCCTTGATGCTGGACGCGGTGGCGCGCATCAAGCCCTCTGACGAAGAGGTCTCGGTCAACCCGCGTTCGCGTTCGGCGGTGCTGCGCGTGGCCGAGCGCACCGCGGTGCCCTGGTCGCCCGAGGCGGTCGCTGCGGCCTCGCCTTTGGCCAAAAAAGCGGGTGCCAAGGTCGCGTCGCGGGCATCGGCCAAGCCCGCGGGCAAAGCGACTGGCAAGCCCGCACATGGCAAACCCACGACCGGCAAACCCGCCGGCGGCAAGGGAGGGCGCAAGTGATGCTGCGCCTCAACCTGCTGCTGGCCATCGTGTTGCTGGGCAGCTGCGTCTGGCTGATCCGCACCAGCCATGAGTCGCGCCGCCTGTTCGTCGAGCTGGAGCGGGCGCAGAGCGAGTCGCACGAGCTGCAGATCAATTTCGAGCGCCTGGAAGTGGACAAGCGCGCCCAGGCCACGCCGCTGCGCGTGGAGCGGCTGGCGCGCGAGAAGCTGCGCATGTTCGGCAACAGCCCGACGCTCACGCACTACGTGAGCGCCTCGGCTTCGTCGCCCATGGTGGCGGCATCTTCTGCCGCATCTTCCGCGGCGGGGGGGCGTCCATGAGCCGCGTGGCCGACCTCTGGCGCCGCCTGCGCGGCCAGCCCCGTCGCCAGGGCGGCAACGGCATGCCCACGGTGCGCTACGCCACCAGCCCGCTGCTGGCCTCGCGCACGCCGCCTTGGCGCGTCAAGTTCCTGATCGGTGCCATCGGCCTGGGTTTCGCCGTGCTGATCGGTCGCGCCGCCTGGATCCAGATCGTCCACAACCAGTTCTACCTGGACCAGGGTGCCAGCCGCTACGAGCGCCGCATCGAGCTGCAAGCCACGCGCGGCCGCATCCTCGACCGCAATGGCGAGCTGCTGGCCTCCAGCGTGCCGGCGCCCTCGCTGTGGGCCATCCCGAAAGACCTGGACGCCTCGCCGGCCGAGCTCAAGCAGTTGGCCAAGCTGCTGGACATGCCGGCGGCCGACCTGAAGAAGCGCCTGGACAGCAACCCCAACTTCGTGTGGCTGCGCCGCAAGGTCGAAGACAAGGTGGCCCAGCAGGTGGCTGCGCTCAAGGTCAAGGGCGTGTACGAGTTGCGCGAGGCGCGCCGCCAGTACCCCGAGGGCGAGTCGGCGGCGCACATCGTGGGCTTCACCAACATCGAAGACGAGGGCCAGGAAGGCATCGAGCTGGCCTACCAGAAGCAGCTGGCCGGCCGCGACGGCTCGCGCCACGTCATCAAGGACCGCCTGGGTCGCCCGGTCGAGGCCGTGGGCGACACCATCCCCGCCGTCGATGGCCAGGCCATCCGCCTGTCGGTCGATGCCAAGGTGCAGTTCTACGCCTACCAGCGCATCCGCGACGCCGTGCTGCAGCACAAGGCCAAGGCGGGCAGCGTGGTGGTGCTCGACGCCGTCACGGGCGAGGTGCTGGCCCTGGCCAACGTGCCCAGCTACGCACCGGGCGACCGACGCAACCTGACGGGGGCGCAGCTGCGCAACCGTGCGCTCACCGACACCTTCGAGCCGGGCTCGACGATGAAGCCCATCGTCACCTCGCTGGCGCTGGAGACCAAGCGCGTGCGGCCGGACACCATCATCTCGACGGCGCCGGGGCGGCTGACCATCGACGGCTCGACCATCTCCGACTCGCACGCCCACGGCGACCTGACGGTGGAGCAGGTCATCCAGAAGTCGAGCAACGTGGGCACGGCCAAGATGGCCCTGATGATGCAGCCCCGCGAGATGTGGGAGATCTTCACCGCCGTCGGCCTGGGCCGCAAGCCGCAGATCGGCTTTCCGGGTGCGGTGACGGGCCGCTTGCGCCCGTACAAATCGTGGCGCCGCATCGAGCAGGTCACCATGAGCTACGGCTACGGCCTGTCGGCCAGCCTGTTCCAGCTGGCGCAGGCCTACACGATCTTCGCCACCGATGGCGAGCTGATCCCGATGACGCTGCTCAAGCGCGATGGCGCCGCCGATGCGGTGGCGCCTGTGCGCAAGGTGACGCAGTCGGATGCCGCCGAGGGCCCCCGCCCGGTGCTGGCCTTCAAGACCGCTTTCCGTCCCGGTTCGGACAACGAGGCCATGCCCGCGCCGCCAGGCGAGCCCGTGCAGGTGCATGGCACGCGCGTGATTTCCCCCGCCACCGCCGTGGCCGTGCGCAAGATGCTCAACCTGGCCACCATGGCCGGCGGCACCGCACCCAAGGCGCAGGCCCTGGGCTACAGCGTGGGCGGCAAGACGGGCACGGCGCACAAGGTCGAAGGCCGCGGCTATTCGGGCAACAAGTACCGCGCCTGGTTCGTGGGCATCGCGCCCATCAGCAAGCCGCGCATCGTCGTGGCCGTGATGGTCGACGAGCCGAGCAACGGCGTGTACTTCGGTGGCGATGTCGCCGCACCCGTGTTCAGCCAGGTCGTGCAGCAAACCCTGCACCGCCTGGGCGTGGTGCCCGACCTGGAAGTGCAGCCGCAGATCCAGAGCAACATCCCTGCCGAGGTGGAGAGCTTCTGATGGCCGCCCCCTTCGCCCACCTCCACAGCACGGCCGAGGCCCTGGACTGGCTGCGCCAACAAGGCGTGGCCGAGCTGACCGTGGACAGCCGCGCCGTGCGCACCTTGGCCGATGCGGCTTTCATCGCCTGGCCGGGTGCGGCGCGCGACGGCCGCGCCTTCGTGGCCCAGGCGCTCAACGAGGGGGCCCGCGCCTGCCTGGTCGAGGCCGAGGGCGTCGAGACCTTCGATTTCGCCGGTGCGCCGGCAGGCCGCATCGCCACGGTGAGCGGCCTCAAGGCCCGCAGCGCCGAGATCGCCCACGGCTTCTACGGTGAGCCGAGCGCCGCGCTGAACGTGGTGGCCGTGACCGGCACCAATGGCAAGACCTCCACCTCGTGGTGGACGGCGCAGGTGTTGCAGGCCCTCGGTCAGCCTTGCGGCGTGGTCGGCACGCTGGGCGTGGGCCAGGTGGGCGCCGTCGAGCACACCGGCCTGACCACGCCCGACCCCATCACCCTGCACCGCACCTTCCGCCAGTTCCTGCAGCAGGGCCTGAAGGCCGCGGCCATCGAGGCCTCGTCCATCGGCATCGAGGAGTTGCGCCTGCACGCCACGCACATCGCCGTGGCCCAGTTCACCAACTTCACGCAGGACCACCTCGACTACCACGGCGACATGGCC
>Ga0209107_10000985_pt1 | contig 16115 bp, 10 predicted proteins | sample LakErihyJuly2011_2_FD_187460 | JGI IMG/M metagenome (GOLD analysis project Ga0209107, IMG submission 187460) | Freshwater microbial communities from dead zone in Lake Erie, Canada - CCB hypolimnion July 2011 (SPAdes) (version 2) | ecosystem: Environmental > Aquatic > Freshwater > Lentic >... | reverse complement strand
CAACGGCCAACCCCCAACCGCTAACCCCCAAACCGCTCATGCACCCAACCGAGCATATAAGGGCCGTTCGCCTCAGGTGAAGACGGTTGCCAAGGTGGGGCGATTTTGGGAAACCAAGGTCACCCCTCCCGCTTATGAATATTACTTGGATTGATTGGGTCATCGTCGCTGCCTCGATCCTCATCTGCTTCGTCCCCGCGCTCTTCTACGCCAAGCGCTCCAGCGAAAGCACGTCGGAGTTCTTCGCCTCCGGCCGTTCCGTGCCGTGGTGGCTGGCCGGCCTCTCGATGGTCGCGACCACGTTCTCGTCCGACACCCCCAACTGGGTCACCGAGCAGGTCCGCAAGTACGGCGTCGCCGGCAACTGGCAGTGGTGGGCCTTCGTCCTCACGGGCGTCGCCACCGTCTTCTTCTTCGCTCGTCTCTGGCGCCGCTCGGGCGTCATGACCGACCTCGAATTCTACGAGCACCGCTACTCGGGCACGGCCGCCTCCGTCGTCCGCGGTTTCCGCGCCATCTACCTCGGCCTGTTCTTCAACTGTTTCATCATGGGCATGGTGACCCTGGCCGCCTGCAAGATCGCCAACATCCTCTTCGGCATGCCCGCCTGGCAGACCATCGTCATCTGCGGCATCCTCAACGTCGTCTTCGCCGCCCACTCCGGCCTCTGGGGCGTGCTGGTCATCGATATGGTGCAGTTCTTCATCAAGATGACCGCGGTCTTCGCCGCCGCCTGGTTCTCGCTCGTCGAGGTCGGCCGGCGCCTCGCCGGCGACGCCAGCGCCTGGGCCGGCCTCAAGGCCCTCGTCGCCAAGCTTTCGACCCAGCAGGTCGTCACCTCCGCCACGGGCGTACCGACCATGTCGGCCATCGACGGCAAGGGCCAGCCGCTGCTGGACATGCTGCCGAACTTCACGATGTCGGAGCTCGCGCTCATGATCTTCATCCTGCCCATCGCCATCAGCTGGTGGGCCAACTGGTACCCCGGCGCCGAGCCCGGCGGCGGTTCCTACATCGCCCAGCGCATGCTCGCCTCCAAGTCCGAGAAGGATTCCCTCGGCGGCACGCTCTTCTTCAATATCGCGCACTACGTACTGCGCCCGTGGCCGTGGATCATCACCGCGCTCTGCTCCATCATCGTCTACCCCGACCTCGCGGCGATCAAGGCGGTCTTCCCGAACGCCGACCCCGCGCTCATCGGCCACGACTCCGCCTTCCCGGCGATGCTGGTCTTCCTGCCCGTCGGTTTCGTCGGCCTGATGATCGGCGGCCTCATCGCGGCCAACTCCTCGACCATCCTGACGCACCTCAACTGGGGTTCCTCCTACCTCGTGCATGACTTCTACCGCCGCTTCATGAAGAAGGACGGCAGCGAGTCCCACTACGTCAACGTCGGCCGCCTCTCGACCGTCCTCCTCTACGTGGTCGCGGCGTTCCTCAGCCTCTACATGACCTCCGCCCAGCAGGCCTTCGAGATCCTGCTCTCGATCGGCGCCGGCACCGGCCTGCTCTACGTCGCCCGCTGGTTCTGGTGGCGCGTCTCCGCCTGGTGCGAGGTCGTCGCCATGGTCATGTCCCTCATCACCGCGGTGGCCGTGCCCCATTTCATGCCCACCGCTGACTTCGCGACCCGGACCATCGTACAGGTCGGCCTGACGACCCTGTCCTGGCTCATCACCGCCTACGTCGGCCCGCAGACCGACCGCGCGACCTTGATCTCCTTCTGTCAGAAGGTGAAGCCCGCCGGCCCGGGTTGGACGGATATCCGCGCCGAGGCCGGCATCAGCGACGCAGAGATTGCTCAGGAGAACCGCATCGGCTCGGCCTTCGTCGGCTGGATCGCCGGTTGCGCCCTCATCTGGGGTTCGCTCTTCGCCATCGGCAACTTCCTCTACGCCGCTGGCGACCCCACGCGCCTGACCATGGCCTGGATCCTCACCGGGGTCACCCTCTTGAGCGGCTACGTCCTGCTGCGCATCACCCAGCAGCTCTGGGCCGACAGCACGGCCTCCCAGGCCCGCGAGGACGCCAAGAACGCCTGAGGCCCGGCGCCAACAACCTCGGTCGTTGAAGTACAACTACCTAGAGACGCGGAAATGTCGTTCGAATCCCATCCTCTCCGCCACTTTAACGCGTAGAGTCCGATCAAGGGCTTTGCGCGTGTTTTATGTGCTGAATTGGCTAATTACTCCGTCGATCGCTGGGTCTGGTTGCTCCGACGCTACCTAAAACTCTACCAAAGATCGAGTGGGCCGGTCTGGCTATGACCATGATCTATGACCAGAACGTCTCTCATGCCCCGATGGCGCGAGGTAATGCCTTGGACTGCTTGACTTCGCTCAGGTGGCTCGAAATCTGACGTCAGTGGCCTTTGCCCGTTCCAGACTCTTCGCCTGCCTCGCCTTCCTTCTGTGGGCGACTGTCGGCGTGCTGGCGGTCGAACATTGTGCCTGTAAGGACGTCTCGTCGGCTTGCGAGCACGCGGGCGAGGCCTGCGTCCAGCCCGATGACTGTTCGGATTGCTTGGTTCCTGCCTCTCCGTCCGCCCTCGCGGATGAGCCGGTGGCCTTGCTCCCTTCGGCAAATATCTGGCTGAGCGCGCCTTTGCTGGTTCCGCTCTTCGCTTGCGTCGAAAGGCCTGCCCTCGCGACCATCCGCCCCATTTTCCGTTCTAGCTGTTCAGCGTGTCGTCCGCCTGCCCTGAGTGCGGGGACGATGTGCCTGCGGATCTGAGGGTCTGAGCTTTGGCGGCATTCGCCGCCCGGTGCCCTTGCGTCCGCGACGGGTGCGGGGAGTGCCGTATGTCTTCCCGTCGTCCAAGGGGGCACCCTGGGCCTACGCCCGCATGCATACACTCTCATGAACCTTTCCAGACTTCTCATTCCTATCCTCATCTTTCCTTTTCTCATGTGTGCCGCTGAGGTCGCACCTCAGCCCGTCGGCGTCGCCGAACTGGTGCGCCAGGCGGTGGCCACTAATCCCGAGCGTCAGGCTTATGATGCTGCCCTGGCTGCCGAGCGTGAGACGGCATCCGCTGCCGGTTCCAACCAGAACCCAGTGCTTTCTCTCGAGGTCGGCCGAAAGCGTTTCCGGGACGCAGGCGGTGTCTTTGCGGACGAAGGTCAGGTCTGGACTGCAACGCTAAGCCAGACCTTCGAGTGGCCGGAACGCGTGCGCCTGCGACGCGCGATCGCCGACCGTCAGGTCGAGGCGGCTAAGCTTGGCTTAGGTCGTTTCGAGCAAGCCATCGAGGCCAAGGCCACCGTGCTTGCCTACCGCCTGTCGCGCGCCCAACTCAGGGCCCAGGCATGCGAGGAGGTCGCCGAACGCTATGCTGGTCTCCGTAAGGCTTTGGTAGGCCGGGATCCTTCCGGGCCTGCCCCGATCATCGAGCTGCGCTCCGTAGAGGCTGCGGAAGTCGTCGCCCGTCGTCGTTCCGAGGAGGCACGGCTGGCCCTGCAGCAAGCCTTGCTGGAGATGAATCAGCTCCGCGGGGCCCCCTCCATGGCGCCTCTCGTGGTCAAGGCCCCGTCGCTTGCGTTACGCGATGCCCCGAAACTGGAAGAACTCCTGCTCGCCGCTCCGCAGGGCAATTTCGGCTACCGCATGCAGGTGCTCGAATCCGAACAGCTCAGCCTGCAGTCAGATCTGGCTCGTTCGGATAGCGTGCCTGGCTTCACCGCTTCGCCATTCGTTTCCCAAGACCGTGTCGGTGATCGTGAGACCATTCTCGGTCTGCGCTTTGATATTCCTTTGCCCGTGACCGCACGTTCGTCCTCCGCTGAGCGTTCTGGTTTCGAAAGGCGTCGCCAAGCCAAGGCCTCGCTCGCGGCCGCCTGGCGAGATGTCGAGCGCGACCTCGGTCAGACCTGGCTCTCTTACGCTTCCAAGCTCGACCAGCTCCGCATGCACAGGGATGACCCGGCGGTGCGGTTCGCCGAGGCTGCCCGCCTGGCTGAATCCCACTTCCGGGCCGGCGCGCTGTCACTGCAGCTCTTCATGGACGCCCAGGCCGGTTATCTCGAGGCTGTGGACTCGGCCCTGTTGCTCCAAGAGCAGGCCGTCGAGGCGGGCTTCCGCCTGCGCGAACTGAGCGGCACCACCTTCAACCCTGTCTCGACCCGATGAGGAGCCTCCTCCTGATTCTCGCCGCCGGCATTCTGGCCGCCTGCGACAAGACCGAATCGGCGGGCCACTCCGCCGGCCCGACGCCTAAGGCTGCCGAGTTCAAGCAAGGGCAGGGTATCCTGCTCACCGACGAGGCATCTCAGTTCATCGGACTTCGCTCCGCTGAGGCCAATGCCAGAGTTGATCTCGTCCGGATACCTCTGTCCGCCGTGGTGGAGACCTCGGAGGGTAAGCACGTGTTCGTTCGTAACGGACAGCGCTGGTTGCGAACCGCGGTGAAGATCGCCGCCGTCGCAGGTGAGGACGTCGACGTTTCCGACGGGTTGCTCGAAGGGGATGTCATCGCCGTCGCCGGCGGCCGGTATCTCTGGCTCGCGGAACTCCAGGACATCAAGGGGGGCGTCGGCTGCGCCGACGGGCACTGAAATGATCGCCGCCCTTGCCCGCTGGTCCATCCGCCGCCGTGGCGCCGTCCTGACCTGTGCGCTGCTTCTCAGCCTGCTCGGACTCTGGTCCGCCTCGCGCGTACCGATCGACGCGATGCCAGACATCACGGGTCCGCAGGTGCAAATCAACACGGCCTTGCCCGCCCTCGCCGCCGATGAGGCCGAATCCCGGGTTACCATCCCGCTGGAGTCCGAGCTTTCCGGCCTGCCCGGATTGGTCGAGTTCCGTTCGCTCTCCAAGACTGGACTGTCGCAGGTGACCCTCGTGTTCGCGGATGGGACGGATATCTTTCGTGCCCGCCAGCTGGTGACCGAACGTATCGCCCAGGCAACCGGCAACCTGCCGCCGGGCGTCGTCCCGGTCATGGCTCCGATCAGCACCGGCCTCGGTGAGATCGTCTATTATGCCTTGGAGTACGCCGATGGCGCCAAGGCGCCGACCGATGAGGCCGCACGCCTGCGTGAGCTGCGTCTGCTGCATGATTCGCGTGTCCGCCCGGCCCTGCGGTCCACTTCCGGCCTGGCCGATGTGAACGTCATCGGCGGTCACGAGCGTCAGATGCTGGTCGAACCCGACCTCGCTAAGATGGCGAAGGCGGCCTTGCCGATGTCCGCACTGCTTCGGGCTATCGGTAAGAACACCGAGAACGCCGGCGGCGGCGTCATCTCGGTCGGTGGCGAAGCCTTCACCGTCCGTGCCGATACCCGCGTGCGTACCGCGCAGGATGTCGCCGGCATCCCCTTGCGCCCCGCGGGCCTCGGTCCGGCCGTGACGGTGGGCGACGTCGCCAAGGTCTCGGTCGGCAGTGCTTCGCGCATGGGCGCGGCCACCGTCGACGGGCGTGAGGCTGTCGTCGGCGCGGCCATCATGCTGGCCGGCGAGAACTCGCGAGAAGTCTCCCGCCGTGCGGTCGAAAAGCTGCGGGTCATCGGCGAACACCTCCCGGAAGGCGTCCGCATCCGCGTGCTCTATGACCGCTCCGACTTGGTCGGCGCGACCATCCGCACGGTCGAGACCAACCTGTTCGAGGGTGCGGCGATCGTCGTCGTCGTGCTTCTGCTGCTGCTTGGGCACTGGCGTGCGGCCTTGTTGGTCGCCCTGGCGATCCCGCTTTCCTTCCTGCTCCTGCTCACTGGTATGGCCGCGACCAAGGCCAGCGCGAACCTCATGAGCCTGGGCGCGATCGACTTCGGCCTCATCGTCGACGGGTCGGTCGTGATGGTGGAGAATTTCCTGCGACGGATGGACGACCGCGTCCGTTCTCTGGGACGCTCCCTGACCGAGGACGAGCGCACCTCAGAGCTTTCCGCGGCCGCCAGCGAGGTCGCCGGCCCGATGTTCCTCGGCGTCGCGGTCATCACGCTCGTCTATGTCCCGATCTTCGCCCTCGAAGGCATCGAAGGTAAGATGTTCAAGCCCATGGCGGGAGCCGTGGTCGTCGCCTTGGCGGCTTCCGCGCTCGTCGCCCTCACGGTGATGCCGGCGCTCGCCTCCTTCGGCCTCCGTCCCTCCGGCCACGGCGAGGAGGGCGGGTTGATGCGCAGGCTGCGAAGCCTCTTCGCCCCCGCCTTGGCTTGGTGCTTTGCGCACCGAGGCCTCGCCTTGGGAATCACGATGCTCGCCGCGGTCGCCGCCGCACTCGGCTTCACCCGTCTCGGGGCGGATTTCATTCCGCAACTCGACGAAGGGTCGATCAGCATCCAGTTCGTCCGGGCCGCGAGCCTCGACCTCCGGTCGTCGGTCGAACTGCAGAAGAAATCCGAAGTCCTGCTGCGTGAGCGTTTTCCTGAGATCGACCATCTCTTCGCCCGCATCGGGACCGCGGAAATCGCGAGCGACCCGATGGGCCCCAACGTGGCCGACACGTATGTCACCCTCAAGCCGCGTGAAACCTGGCGGCGGGAGGGCGGTGCCATCGTCAGCAAAGCGCGGTTGATCGAACTCATGTCCGGCGTGTTGGAGCGGACGGTGCCTGGTCAGACCACGATGTTCTCCCAGCCGATCCAGCTCCGTTTCAACGAGATCATGGCGGGGGCGCGGGCCGACCTTTCCCTGAAGGTCTTCGGCGATGAGCTGGCTGACATGGAGTCAGTCGCCACTCAGGCGGTGGCGGTTCTGCGCAAGATTCCCGGGGGAGGGGACGTCGAGTTCGAAGCTTCGGGCCGGTTGCCTTCCGTGGACATCGTCCCTAAGCGTGACCAATTGGTCCGTCGCAACCTTCATGCCGAGGAGCTGAACGAGGTCGTCTCGGTGGCGCTGGGCGGCGCCAAGGCCGGCCAGATTCCCTCCGCGGGACGTCCGTTGGACATCGTGGTGCGTCTGCCTGACGCGGAGCAGACGCCCCTGTCTCGAATCGGCGACCTGCCGGTCTCGGCGGAAGATGGTTCAGGTACGACCGTGGCCCTCTCCAAGGTCGCCGATATTCGCGCCGTCGAACGGCCCGGGGTCATCACCCGCGAAGATGCCCGTCGGCGTCTCGCCATCCTGATCAACGTGCGCGGACGCGATACCGAAAGTTTCGTACGGGAGGCCGAGACTCGTTTGAAGTCCGAGCTCAAGCCGATCGGCGGCGTCTATTGGGAGTTCGGCGGGCAATTCGAGAACCTCGTGCGGGCCCGTGAGCGGCTCGCCCTGGTGGTGCCCGCGGCGCTGGGGCTCATCCTCCTGCTCATCTATGCCGGCTTCGGGAGTTTCCGGCAGGCGGCGCTGGTCTTCACCTGCGTGCCCTTGGCGGCGACGGGCGGCGTGCTGGCCCTCTGGCTGCGCGGGATGCCGTTCACGATCTCGGCCGGCATCGGCTTCATCGCCGTGTCCGGCATCGCGGTGCTCAACGGCATCATGCTCATCAGTTTCATCAACCAGCTCAGGGCCGGGGGCACGCCTTTGCGCGAAGCCGTGACCGAAGGTACTTTGACGCGCCTCCGTCCTAAGCTGCTGACCGCCTTGGTCGCTTCGCTCGGCTTCTTGCCCATGGCCCTTTCGACTGGGCCGGGCGCGGAGGTCCAGCAGCCGCTGGCGACGGTCGTCATCGGCGGTATCGTCACTTCGACCGCCCTCACGCTGCTCCTCCTGCCCGTTCTCTACGACTGGCTCGAATCCCGTTTCGTTTCTTCTTCCTCCAACCCTGACTAATCCCATGAAAACGTTGTTCCTCTCCCTTCTTTCGATCTGCGCGCTTGTCGCCGCCGAGCCTGCCAAGGCTCCGGCGGAAGGCCGTGCCGGACGTCTCCTGGAGGCTTCCGGGGTGAAGGCCGAGTTCCTGATCAAGCCCGACCGTCATGTGGCCCTGACGTTCCTAGACGCCGCCGGTAAGCCGATGGCTCGTGGCGAACGCAGCGTCGTCGTGAAGGTCGACGGCAAGGACCTCGCCCTTGAGCCCAAGCCAGAAGGCTTCGTCTCCAAGGAGCCGCTCGCGGCCAAGGAACCCGCCCCGATCGTCGTCCAGGTCCGCACGACGGCCGATGCCAAGCCGACGAATTTCCGGCTCACCCTCAACACCGCTATCTGCGGCGAATGCAAGCGTGCTGAATATGCCTGCACATGTGCTCACTGAGCCAAATTTGCTTCGTTCACATAATCCTACTTGCGCGCAAAAAAGAGGGGTGTATATTTGGCAGAGTTGGCGGATAACTTGTCCGCAAACTGTCCGCAAAAAACCTCGGTCGTTGAAGTACAACTACTTAGAGACGCGGAAATATCGTTCGAATCCCATCCTCTAAATGAGCATTAGGGGAGGGGTAACCCCTCAGGCCACGCCGAAACGGTAGACCATCTCCATCGCGTACTTCTCGCCGGGGCGGAGGACGCCACTGGGGTAGCCGGCGCGGTGGAATTCCGGCTGGTTCGGCGAGTCGGGGAAGAGGCCGGGCTCGAGGCAGAAGCCCTGGCGGAAGCCGTACGGCTTGTGCCAGCGGGCCTTGATGGTGCCGTCGAGGAAGTTGCCGGAGTAGAACTGCAGGCCGGGGGCGTCGGTGAGGACCTCGAGGGTGCGGCCGCTTTCCGGGTCGGTCATGCGGGCGGCGAGGCGCAGCGTACCGCCGAGCCCAAGGTCGTAGGCGTGGTCGTAGCCGCGCGCGCGGACGAGTTGGGGGTGGTCCGCGCCAATGCGCTCGCCGACGGCGTGGGGGCGTCGGAAGTCAAAGGGCGTGCCTTCGACGGGTGTGCGTTCGCCGGTGGCGATGAGGCTTTCGGAGATGGGAATGAAGCGGTCCGCGAAGAGCTCGAGGCGGTGGTCCAGGATCTCGCCGCCGCCCGCGAGGTTGAAGAACGCGTGGTTCGTCAGGTTGCAGAGCGTGGGGGCGTCGGTCGTGGCCTCGAAGCGGATGCGGACTTCGTTGCGGTCGGCGGGCACGAGGTAGGTCACGTGGACGGTCAGCGCGCCCGGATAGTCCTCCTCGCCCGCGGGGCTGACATACGTGAGCCGCACGCCGGCGGCATTACCTTCGCGGACGGGCTGGCTGGACCAGACGCGGCGGTCGAGGCCGGCCACGCCGCCATGCAGGTGCTGCCCGTTATTATTGCGGGCCACCTGGAAGGTCTGGCCATCGATGGCGAAGCGGCCGTCGGCGATCCGGTTGGCGTAGCGCCCGACGGTGCTGCCGAGGTACGGGTTCTGCTCCACGTAGCCGCGGAAGTCGTCGTGCCCCAGCGTCACCTCGGTGATGACGCCCTGTCTATCCGGCACGCGCACCGACACGAGCGTCGCGCCGAACTCGCTGACCTGCGCCGTGAGGCCGAGCGCGTTGCCCAGCGTATGCAAAGCCACCGGGCGGCCCTCCAACTCGCCGTGCCGACGGGTCTGGACGCGTACCGAGCCGCGGCGGCCGCCGAGCGAAACGACAAGCCCGGTGAGCAGGACCAGGAGGGCGAGGACGGCGAGGGCGATCGGAAATTCCATGGGTCCCAAGGTGCCTGACACGGTTCGCTCGCCAAGCCAAAGCCTCCGGTCCCAACCAACAAAAAACCCGCCGGTGGGCGGGTCGGCGGGCGGGCTGGTCGGCTGCTCAGCGCGACTTGTTCTCGGTTTCGGCGGGCTTGGTCGCGACGGCCGTGGCGGGCAGCGCCTTGACCCAATCCCCGGCGATGCGGACGGCTTCGCGGAGCTGGATGTCGTACTCCGGCCAATCGTCGTCCTCGAGCGGGTCGCGGATGCGGCTGATCTTCTTGGACTTGCTCGCGTAATCCGGGCCTTCCTTCTTCTCCTGCTCCAGCGCGGCGTCGAGCTTCACATCGGCGGCCTTGCCTTCCTTCTGAGCGTAGGCGGCGAGGTCCTTGCGCACTTGGTCCCGGAAGACGATGTCGTCCTTGCGTTCCTGGAGGCGCGTGGTGAGCGAGAGCGAGATCTCCTGGCGTGCTTGGCGGCTCTTGGTCCAGTCGATCGAGCGGCCCAGCGTGACGAACTCCGGCATCTCGGCCTGCCGGCGCGCGGAGGCCGCGGCGAGGTCGGCGATCAGCTTGTCCGAGAGCTTGGCCTTGAGCCAGTCGCCCTCGTCGGGCTGGGTGAGGGAAGGGGCCACCGAATCCCAGGCCAGCGGGCGGTTGAGGTCGGACTCGGCCACTGGCAGCACGGAGAACACTGACGGCACGACGATGTCGGCGCCGACGCCCTTGAGCTGGATGGAGGAGCCGCTCGGCGCGTACCACTTCTGGATGGTCACCTTGACGGCGGACTTCAGGTTCCGGTCGAAGCGGCTCAGCTCGAGGATGTTCTGGACCGAGCCTTTGCCGTGCGTGGTGACGTCGCCGACGACGAGCGCGCGGCGGTGGTCATGCATCGCGCCGGCGAAGATCTCGGAGGCCGAGGCGGAGAGCTTGGAGGTCAGTACGATGAGCGGCCCGTCCCAGACGACCTTGGCGTCCTCGTCGCGGTAGTCCTGGATGCGGCCGCCGCTGTCGCGCACCTGCAGCACGGAGCCCTTGGGGATGAAGAGGCCGGAGAGGTCGACCGCCTCGGTGAGGAGGCCGCCGCCGTTCTTGCGCAGGTCCATGATGATGGCCTTCGCGCCCATCGCCTTGAGCTTCTCGAGCAGCTGCTCGACGTCCTTGGTGGGGCTGGAGCCCGTGCCGTCGGCGTTCTTGCCGTAGAACGCAGGGAGGTCGACCACCCCGACGACGCCCTGGCTGGGGCCGAGCTCGAAGGCGCGGGCCGAGGCCATCTGGCCGACGAGCTTGATCTGGTCGCGCTTCAGCACGACGGTCTTGCGGCCGCCGCCCGCGGCGGGGTCGACGAGCAGGCGCACCGACGTGCCCTGCTTGCCGCGGATCTTGCCGATGGCCTTGTTCAGGCGCATGCCGACGATATCCTCCATCTCGCCCTCGGTATCCTGGCCGACGGCGATGATTTTGTCACCGGGCTTCACCTGGCCGGAGAGGTCGAGCGGGCCGCCCGGTAGGAGGTCCTTCACCGTGCAGTAGCCGTCCTCGTCCGCCAGGGTGGCGCCGATGCCCACCAGTGAGTTGCGCATCGCGATCTCGAACTCCTCCAGCGACTGCTGGGAGAAGAAGATCGAGTGCGGGTCGTACTGCGTGGAGTAGGCGTTGATGAAGAGCTCCTCGACCTCGGCCACGTCGTAGTTGAGGTAGGTGCGGATCTTGTCGTAGCGCTTCTTGAGGCGCGCGGCGGCCGCCTTGAGCTTCTCGGGGGTCACCTCGAGCTCGGTCTCCTTGCCGTTGGCCTTGCGGGCCGCGGCGTTGGAGCGGTCCTCGCCCAGCACTTCGCCCAGCATGTCGAGGCGCAGGCGCTTGGCCCAGAGGGCGTCGGCCTCGGCGGTGGTGGCCGGCCACTTGGCCTTACGGCGCTCGAGGGGAAAGACGTCGTCCTTGGCGAGGTCGAGGGGCTGGTCGAGGGCCGCCAGCGAGGCTTCGGTCCGGACCTGCACCTTGTGCTTGAAGGACGCGTAGATCTCGAAGCCCGGGGTCAGGTTGCCGCGCTGCAGGTAGAGGTCGAGGGTCTTGGCGTAGCGGTTGACGAACTCCTCCACCTCGGGCTCGGTGAAGTACATCTTGGCGCCGTCGAGGTTCTCGCAGTAGGTGCGCACGACCTCGGCCATGTCGATGCTCGCCATCTCGCGTTTGCTGATGTGCAGGCGCTCGAGGAGGATGACGGAGGCCTTCGCCTCCTTCTGCATGCTCTCCGTCGTGGTGAACGCGGGAGTCTGCGCCTGGGCCAGCGCGGCCAGCAGCAGGAGCAGGGGGGAGAGGAGAGGGCGGCGCATGGGGAAAGGGGTGGGGAGGGGGTGCTCCGGGGAATCAGCGCAGCCGCGCGCTGAGGTCCTCCAGCCTGCGTTTCTCGGCGTCGCTGAGCGAGCCGAAACCCCGGGCGGAGATCTTGTCCAACAGCAGATCCAGCTCGGCCCGGGCCTGTTGGCGGGTCCGCGGGGCCACGGCCGCGGTTTCCTCGTCGTCATGACGGGTGACGTCGGGCTCGGGCGCGGTGGGCGGAGGCGGGGCCATGTCCTCCTGAGCGTCCTGGACAGTGAGATTTGTCTGGTTCAGGCGCCGGAAGGCCAACCAACCGAAGACCAGCCCGCCGAGGTGGGCCGAGTGGGCGATTCCCGAACTCCAGACCGCATGCCAACCCGTCCAGGTGTGGCGGCTCGGCAGTTCGGAGAAGGCCCAGCCCGAGAGCGCGAACCCGGCCGCGAGGAGGAGCACCCAGCGCACGAGCAACGTCACCGGGAGGAAGAAAAAGAGCAGCAAGGTGATCTGGTGTTCCAGCTTGTCCAAGAGCGCCACGAGCATGAGCGCGTAGGCCGCCGCGGATGCGCCGATGAGTTCGCCGCCCGCCGCGCCGCCGCCCAGCCCGGTCAGCCACCAGACCGCCGCGCCGATGACCGTGCCGCCGGCGAGCACGGACCAGAAGGCCCGCCGCCCGTAGGTGCGCTCGACGATATCGCCGGTCCACCAGAGGATGAGCCCGTTACCGAGCAGGTGCCAGAAGTCGCCGTGCACCAGCGCGTACGTCAGCGGTTGCCACGGCAGCGGGTGGCTCTCGGAGAGCCCCAGCCCGGCGTGGAAGTCCACCCGCGCGGCCGAACCGATCAGCCCGAGGATGAAACTCGCGACGAGGACGCCGAGCGTCCAGACCGTCGCCGAGAGGCGCGGTCCGCCGGGGCGTCGCCCCCGCATGTAAGACCGGTCGGCGATGCCCATCGCGCTCGGGGGCTCAGAGCTTCGTCACGATCGCGTCGGCGAGGCCGTACTCGATGGCCTCCTCGGCGGTCATGTAGAAGTCGCGGTCGGTGTCCTTGATGACCTTCTCCAGCTTCTGCTTGGAGGCCTTGGCGAGGATTTCGTTGAGCTCGGTGCGGAGGCGTTCCATCTCCTGGGCCTGGATGTGGATGTCCACGGCCGGGGCCTGGATGCGGCCCATGATCAGGGGCTGGTGGATCATCACCCGGGCGTGCGGGAAGACGAGGCGGCCACCCTTCTGCTTGGGGGCCTGGAGGAGGATGGAGCCCATCGAGGCGGCCATGCCGGTCACGATGACCTTCACGGGGGAGGAGATCAGGCGGATGGTGTCGTAGACGGCCATGCCGGCGGTGATGGAGCCGCCGGGGGTATTGATGTAGAAGAAAATCTCCTTACCCGGCTCGGTGGTCTCGAGGTAGAGGAGCTTCTCGACGATGTCCTTGGCGGACGCGTCGTCCACGGCGCCCCAGAGGAAGATCTTCCGCTGTTCGAGGAATTTCTTCTGGATGAGCAGCGCGCTCGGGGCCGCCTCCTTCGGGGCTTCCGGGGTCTTCTCGTCCTCGTCTTCGTCGTCGTGGGCCATGGGAGGAAGAAACTTGCCCGAAACCCCGCCCGAAGCAAGCGTGGCGACAGTTCGCGGCGGGGAAATATTCACAAAACGCCGCGGCGGGCCGCCCGTCCTTGCACCCGCCGCGCCGTTCTTCCTAAGTGAGGCGTGCCCACGCTCTCCGTCACCGGTCTTCGCCGTCGCTTCGGTTCCGCCGAGGTGCTCGCGGGCGCGGATCTCGAGGTGCCGGCCGGCACGTTGACCTGCCTCGTCGGTCCGTCCGGCAGCGGCAAGACGACCTTGCTCAAGATCCTGGCGGGCAAGCTCGATCCCGAAGGAGGCAAGGTCCTGCTGGACGGGCGCGACTGGTCCTTCACCCCGCCGGCGAAGCGTGGGATCGCCATGGTGATGCAGAACCATGCCTTGTTCCCTCATCTCAGCGTGCTTGAGAACGCGGCGTTCGGCCTCGAGGAACTGGGCGTCGCCCCCGCCGAGGCTGCCCGCCGGGCCGACGAGGCCCTGCGCTGGGTCGGCGCCGCCGAGTGGGCCGCCCGACGGCCCCAGGAGCTTTCCGGTGGCCAGCAACAGCGCATCGCCTTGGCGCGAGCCCTGGCGCAGCACCCCAGCCTCCTGCTGCTCGACGAACCGCTCAGCAACTTGGATGCGGCTTCCCGCCTCGAGCTGCGCTCCATGCTCCGGAGGCTGGTCCGCGAGAAGGGGCTGACGGTCCTCTGCGTCCTCCACGACCAAAAGGACGCCCTGGCCATGGCCGACCGTCTGGGGGTCATGCGCGGGGGTAAGATCATCCAGTCAGGCCTGCCCATCGACGTCTACCGTCGCCCGGCCGATAGTTGGACGGCGACTTTCCTTGGTATGGCTAACCTGTTCAAAGGCAAAGTTTTACAGGTTGGAGCCGGGGAGTTCATCGCGGAGACCGCCCTGGGGGAGGTCCGGGGGGCTTTGGCGACCCCGTCCGCCGCGCCGGCGGTCGGCTCGGCGATCACCGTCTGCATCCGCCCCGAATGCCTCCACCTCGACGCCATGCCCCCCGAAGAGAACGCGTTTAAGGGTAAAGTCGTCGATTCCCTCTTCCAGGGCGACCATGCCCTGCACGATTTTGCGACCCCCTCCGGGGTGGTCCTGAAAGTGGCCGAATTCAACCCCCGCCAGCGGGTGGGTTCCAAGGCCTCCTGGTTCGCCTGGGCCGAGCCCGAGGACGTGGTCGGACTGGTCTCCTGACGCGGGCGTAAGGCGACTTTCTGGGAACAATCTTGGGTTGTTCTCTTTAGGGATAATCCCTTAAATAATGGCATGGATAAGAAGCCGTCTACCCCCCCAGCCAAGCGCCAAGGTTTTTCCTTGGTGCTTGCCCTCGTCATGGCCGCCGCCCTGGTGGTCGTGATCATCGTCCTGGCTGCCTTCCTCAAGGTCGAGTCGCGTCTCGCGATCAACAGCGTCCTGCTGACGCGCGCCCGCCTCAACACCGTCGCTTCGCTCCGCCTCGCCCAAGGCAGCATGCAGCGCATGCTCGGGCCGGACACCCGCATCACTGCCCCCTCCTCGGCCTACGACGACCCGACGGCGACCGACACCTTCGACAACCCGATCCTCGGCGTCTGGCGCAGCTGGGAAGGTCTCGACCACGAGATTTTAAATGGCAATTACCTGGGCCGCCCGCTGCAGCGCCCGCCCTACAACCTCAAGGCGAAGGATAACTACGACAAAACAACGGGTTTGATCGATGCACGCGGCCGATTCCTGGGCTGGTTGACTTCCAATAGCTACGAGCCCCTGCCGGTCCCCCTGGATCCGATTCCCCCGGCCCCGCCGCTCCCGCCCTATGCTCGTTTCACGCCGACCCGGCCCGTCGGCGGCACCTTCCAGGGTATTTTCAACGCCACCCCGGGTCTGCCGCGACCGGCCCCGGTCAAACCGATCGACCCGAACACGCCTCGCCCCGTCCGCCCGCGACCGCCGAAGCCGCCAGTCGCCGCGGCTCCCAGCCAGCTGCCGCTTTGGACCAACTCCGGTAACCTTGCGGCGTTGCTTTCGCCGGCCCTCGCTTATTCTTCGCCGCTTGTTGGCACCGAGACCTCCAAGCGGCTCGGGCAGACGACCGCTAACGCCATCGACATGGTCACACTGACCGCGCAGGATTTCCCGGCCAGCCTCACCAACCAGCCCTCCGACAGCACGTTCGCCTGGTGGGTGTCGGGCGAAAACCAGAAGGCCCTCGTGAGCCTCGACCCGCCGCAGGCGCCGATCGGCGGCTCGAGCGTCGCCGATGTCCTCGAGGCCACCCGTCGGGCCCGCACTTTCGGCACCGTCGACTTCGCAGCGCTGGGGCTGACGCAGCCGACGACCGCGCTGAGCCTGCCGTCGCGCGCCAGCTTCGATGCCGCCGTCAAGTCCGGGCTCGTCACCGTGAGCACGGTCAACAAGGCGGGCTTCCACGATTACACGACCTACTCGCCGGGCCTCCTGATCAACGCGGCCAACGGCGGCTTCCGTCGCGACCTGTCGCTCCTGGCCGAGACCTGGGATCACATCAACGATGCCGACCCTAACCGCGAGGTGCGGTTGCCGCTGTTCCGCAACCGCCCGAAGATCACCGCCAACGCCAACGGGGCCGACTTGCTCTACGGGCGGCCTTTACTCGACAGCCAGGCTACCGCCAGCGGCAACAAGGGTCGTAACGCCCTGCTGTATTGGTGGTCCGACTACAGTGCGATCGGTGCCGGCAACATCGATTACACGGGCGCCAACAACGGCACCTACCGCGGCCTCGGCTTCATCCCGCCGC
>Ga0209107_10000983_pt1 | contig 16153 bp, 17 predicted proteins | sample LakErihyJuly2011_2_FD_187460 | JGI IMG/M metagenome (GOLD analysis project Ga0209107, IMG submission 187460) | Freshwater microbial communities from dead zone in Lake Erie, Canada - CCB hypolimnion July 2011 (SPAdes) (version 2) | ecosystem: Environmental > Aquatic > Freshwater > Lentic >... | reverse complement strand
CTCTACCACTGAGCTACGTCCACCGCAGAAGCCGCACTCACCTTCCCCCGAGAAGGGGTTGGCGCGCCCGGCAGGACTCGAACCTGCGACCTACGGCTTAGAAGGCCGTTGCTCTATCCAGCTGAGCTACGGGCGCCCTGCTGGCCAAAGCCTATCGTACCTGCATCGCCTCTCAAACCTCGCCCGGACTGGTCGGGGCAGAGGGATTCGAACCCCCGACCCTCTGCTCCCAAAGCAGATGCGCTACCAGACTGCGCCATGCCCCGTACCGGAACCCAGACCCCGAAAGGCCTGCGAGGCCACTCGCGCGACCATCACGGGGGCGCGAATCATACGGAAACGGTGGGCGTGAGGTCAAACGACGCCTGAGGCGGGCCGGCGGCGCTCGCGGATCGCCTTGCGCAGGAACACCGCGAGCAGGCCCAGGAAACCGCCCGCGAGGGTCGCGACGATGGCGACCAGGGCGCGCTTGGGCGCGTCGCGCTGCTTCGGCGGCGTCGCGGGGTCGATGACCTTGAAGGCGAACTCCTCGTTGCCGCGCGCGAGCATGAGCTTTTGCATCTCGCCCTCGAGCACGCGGCCCATGGACTGCTGCAGCGACACCACGCTCGTGGCGGCCATCTCTTTTTGCAGGAAATCGACGTTACGCTGAGATTCTGCGAGCGCCTGTGTGCGCAGGCGTTCGTTCAGGCGCTTGACGAGGGCGTTGGCCCACGCGGCGGCGGTGTCGGGGTCTTTCCAGCGGATGCCGAGCGTGATGAGGCCGGTTTTCTTATCGTCACCAATGAAGCGGACCTGCTTTTCGAAAACCTGCACCGCGTCGCGCAGGTCGAGCGGCTTGCCGTCCGTCGACTTCACATCTTTCAACAGCGCCGGCATCAGGTCTTGCTCGGTGATGAACTCGCGCGCCAGGCCCTTGGACTTCAGCACCGCGAGCGGCTCCTGATTGCCACCGATATTGAGGTTCAAGCCCGCGAGGCTGGCCAAGCCACCCAACTGACCGAGTGAACCCGGCACGGATTTCTTTTCAGCGGGTGCAAGCACCACGTCCGCCCGCCACCATTCCTGTGCGAGCAGCGCGTAGGACACACCGCCGATCGCGAACAGCGCGGTGATGGCGATGATCAGCCAACGACCGGAAATGATGGTGTCCCACAATTCCCAGAGGTCGATCTCGTCGTCATAGGCCTGTGGCAGGCTGTTTTGCGGCTCGTTCATGCAGCGGATGATAGCAGAGACGTCGACCACACCGTCGGCGGGGGGCATCGCGCGGGCGGGTCGTCGTGCGAGAATATGGCCCCATGGACACCCGAACCGCCCAGATCATTGACGGCAAGGCCATCGCTGCCACCGTGCGCGCGGGCATCCGCGCCGGGGTCGCCGAACGGGTCGCACGCGGCAACCGGCCGCCGGGGCTCGCGGTGGTGATGGTGGGCGACAATCCCGCCTCGCAGGTCTATGTCCGCAACAAGCGCGCCGCCTGCGCTGATTGCGGCATCCACTCCATCGCCATCGACCTGCCGCGCTCGACCACCGAGCCGGAGCTCTTGGCGCACATCGACCGCCTGAACGCCGACCCGACGATCGACGGCATCCTCGTGCAGTTGCCGCTGCCCGAGCACATCCGCCAGTCCGAGGTGGTTGAGCGCATCGACCCACGCAAGGATGTCGACGGCTTCCACCCGTACAACATCGGCCGCCTTGCCGAGCGCAACCCGCTGATCCGCCCCTGCACGCCCTACGGCGTGGTGCGGATGCTCGAGCACATCGGCGTGTCGGTGAAGGGCCGCTACTGCGTCGTCGTCGGCGCGTCGAACATCGTTGGCCGCCCGATGTCGCTGGAACTGCTTTTGATGGGCGCGACGACCACCGTCACCCACCGCTTCACGCCCGACCTCGAGCACCATGTGCGCGAGGCCGAGGTGTTGATCGCGGCCGCCGGCAAGCCCGGCCTCGTCAAGGGCGAGTGGATCCGCCCGGGCGCTGTGGTGGTGGATGTCGGCATCAACCGCTTGCCCGACGGCACGCTCTGCGGCGATGTGGAGTTTGAGCCCGCGGCGGCGCGCGCCGCCTGGATCACGCCGGTGCCGGGCGGCGTCGGCCCGATGACCGTCGCCATGCTCATGAAGAACACCTACGAGGCGGCGGTGCGGAGAACGGGGAGGTAGTCCCTTTCTGGCCTTAGCCACCAGATTTGCGACTGGACTTCTGCATTGGAAGTATTACCCTATCACCGTTAGTAATACATCCGGGGATATCGCCATGTCCACCACGCTGACCATCAAGGGCCAAGTCACCATCCCCAAGCATGTCAGGGACGCAGTCGGCCTGCAGCCGGGCCACCGCGTCGAATTCGCGGTCACCGACGACGGCCAGGTCATCATCCGCAAGGCGGGACCGGCGAAGCCTGTGCAGCCCGACCGGTTCGATCGCGCGACAGGGGCCGCGGACATCAGATGGCGTACCGACGAGTTGATGGCCCTGCTCCGCGGCTGAGGGGCATCGCGGACTCGGCGTCGGGGGACCCTGTGCTGCTGGTCGACTCCAATGTGATCCTGGATGTGCTCTGCGACGATCCGACCTGGGCGCACTGGTCGAGGGGACAGCTGCGCGTGCAATCATTGGTGCATCCGCTGGCCATCAATGCGGTGATCTACTCCGAGATATCAATAGCGTTCGATTCCGTCTCCAAGCTGGAGCGCACGATCGACGATCTTGGCCTGCGGATGCTCGAGATCCCCCGTCCTGCCCTGTTCCTCGCAGGGAAAGCCTTCGTCCAGTACCGACGGCGTGGCGGCACAAAAAAATCCATCCTCGCAGACTTCTTCGTCGGCGCGCACGCTGCAGTCGTCGACCTGGCGGTGCTGACCCGGGACGGGCAGCGTTACCGCAGCTATTTCCCGACGGTCGAAGTTATATCGCCGGACCGGGCGAACTGACACGACATCTCGCATCAGCGTTACAACCACGACATGAAGCGCGTGACCTTCCACCTCGACGACGAAACTGACCGTGCGGCACGCGCCGCCGCGGCGGCGGCCGGCGTTTCCTACAGCCGTTGGCTGTACGAGCAGTTGGTGCCCACACTGAAGAAGCGTCTCGGCGAGGAGTAGCCGCCCGAAGTCCAACAGCTGATCGGCAGCGTGCCCAACTTTCCGCTGCGAGACCCGTCTTGCCAGTGATCGGCCGCTGATCGGGTAGTCACTGCCGCCGCCAGACGGTGACGCCGCCCGGCTTGTCCTCGAGCACGATGCCCGCCGCCGCGAGTTCATCGCGGATCTCGTCCGAACGCTTGAAGTCCTTGGCCTGACGCGCGGCGCGGCGCCCGGCGATGGCGGCCTCGATACGCGCGTCGTCCCAAGCATCGGCACCGGCGTCACCCGCTCCGCCCTCACCGGCTGCGGCCTGCAGCCCAGTCGCGCGGAACCAGTCCTCGGCGGGAAGCGTCAGCACACCGAGCACGGCGCCCATCTCGCGCAGCGTGCGCGCGACACTCGTGGCGCGTACCGCATCGCCTGCCGCGGTCGCACGGTTGATCTCGCTGGCGAGTCCCTGCAGCACGGCGAGCGCCTCAGGGGTGTTGAAGTCATCGTCCATCGCCGCGTGGAAAGCCTGCCAGGCGGCGGAGTCCACGCCCTGCCCCACCGGCATCACCGGCGCGGCCACGGGCGCTGCGTCGAGTCCGCGCAGCGCCGTATAGAGCCGACCGAGCGCCGCATCGGCCTGCTCGATCTGCGTCAAAGAATAATTGATCGGGCCACGGTACTGGCTGCCGATGAGGAAGTAGCGCAGTACCTCGGGGTGGCGGACCTTCCCTGAGTCGAGCACGGCGCGGAGGGTGAAGAAGTTGCCGAGCGACTTCGACATCTTCTCGTCGTCGACATTGACGAAGCCGTTGTGCATCCAGAGGTGCGCGAAGTGTGCGCCGGTCGCCGCGCAGGACTGCGCGATCTCGTTCTCGTGATGCGGGAACTTGAGGTCCATGCCGCCGGCGTGGATATCGAACTCATCGCCCAGGATGTCCGCGGACATCACCGAGCACTCGATGTGCCAGCCCGGACGACCGAGACCCCAGGGCGACTGCCACGACGGCTCGCCCGGCTTGGCGCGCTTCCAAAGAACGAAATCGAGCGGGTCGCGCTTGGCGGTATCGATCTCGATGCGCGCACCGGCGCGCAGGTCGGCGAGCTTCTTGCCGGAGAGTTTGCCGTAGCCCTCAAAGCTCGAGACTGAATACATCACATCGCCGTTGTCAGCGACATAAGCATGGCCGCGTTCGATGAGTCTTTGGGCGAGCGCGACCATGCCGGGGACGTACTGCGTCGCCCGCGGCTCATGATCGGGCCGCAGGATGCCGAGGCGGTCGTAGTCCTCGTGCATGGCGTTGATGTAACGCTCGGTGAAGACCTCGATCGGCTCGCCGACTTCCGCAGCGCGGCGGATGATCTTGTCGTCGATGTCGGTGATGTTGCGCACGAACACGACGCGGTAGCCGCGGTGCGCGAGATGACGGCGCACGACATCGAAGGCGACCTTGGAGCGCGCATGGCCGATGTGGCAGAAGTCATAGACCGTGTCGCCGCAGAGGTACATGCGCACCTCGCCGGGACGGATCGGGCGCAGGTCCTGCTTCTGGCCGGTGAGCGAGTCGTGGATGCGGATCATACGAAGGCCGTCGGGTGCGAGGGCGGGATCAAGGGGCGCGCGATGATAACCGCTCGAGGCGCGCGATGGCGCGTGCGGGGGTCATCAGCGCGATCAGCGGCGCAAGCTCGGGGCCGTGGCCTTGGCCGGTGAGCGCCATGCGCAGCGGCTTGAAGAGCGCGGGGCCCTTGCAGCCGGTGGCAGCCGCGATCGCAGCGGTGGCGGCCTTCCACGAAGCAGCCTGCCCGAGGGCGAGCTCGTCCGCACGGGCCCGCAGCGCATCGACCGCGGCGGCAAAGAATTCTGCTCCCGCTTCATCGAGCAGCGTCTGACCGACGGCATCGGGCGGGGGCAGATCGCCGAACACCACGGCGACCCAGTCAGCCGCTTCCGCCGGATACACGAGGTTCGGTTGCATCAACGCCGCGAAGGCCTGCGCGGTGGCCGGATCGAGCCCGGTCGGCAGAACGGGGCGCAACCACTCGAGCGCTTCGCCCGCCGGCATCGCGTGCACGGCGGCCTTCTGCCACGCCTCAAGCTGCACCGGATCAAATCGCGCCGGAGAACGCACGAGACGGGTCGTGTCGAACTCGCGCGCAAGGGTCGCGAGGTCGTGCAAGCCGTCGCTGCCACCGGAATGGCCGAGACGGTAAAGGTGGTTGACCACCGCGAGCGGCAGCACCCCGCGCTCGCGCAGCTCACGCAAGGTCTGCGCGCCCTGCCGCTTGGAGAGCGGTGCGCCCTCCGCACCCGTCAGCAGCGACAGGTGGCCATACTGCGGCGCAGTCAGGCCAAGCGCCTGCGCGATCATGATCTGGCGTGGGGTGTTCGAGAGATGGTCCTCGCCGCGCAACACCTGCGTGACGCCGCTCTCGGCGTCATCGAGCACATTGCAGAAGAAGAACGCTGCGCTGCCGTCGGCTCGGCTGACGATGAAATCGCCGATATCGGCGCACTCGAAGCGCTGCTCCCCGTGCACGCGGTCGGTGAACTCGATGCGACCGTTGTCCGGCACCCGGAAGCGCAGCGCGGGCTTTCTGCCCGCGGCAAGGCGCGCCGCACGCTGTGCGGCGTCGAGGGCGCGACAGGTGCCGGCATAGCGCGGCGGTCGACCGGAGGCGAGTTGTGCGCGCCGACTCGCCTCGATCTCAAGCGGCGAGCAGAAGCACGGGTAGACGAGACCGGCGCGCTCGAGCTGGCCGAGCGCCAAGGTATAGGCCGTGCCGCGGGCTGATTGCAGGACGACCGGCTCGTCCCACAGGAGACCGAGCCAGCGCAGATCCTCGTAGATGCGTGCGACGAACTCGGGCCGGCTACGCTCGCGGTCGGTGTCTTCGATGCGCAGCAGAAACTGGCCACCGCTGCCGCGGGCCAGCAGCCAGTTGAAGAGCGCGGTGCGCGCATTGCCGAGATGCAGTTCGCCGCTCGGGCTCGGTGCGAACCGAGTGATATGGGGGGCGACGGCGTGGGCGCCGGCCTGTGGAAGCGCCATAGGGTTGCCGGGCAGCGCGGGACGGGACGAAAAATTACCATACAATCGACTGCGTGAAATACCTGTTCGTGTCCGACCTGCACCTCGAAGCGGATTCGCCGCGGTCGGTGGTCGCGTTCACGGCGCTGCTGCGCGGCGAGGCGCGCTCCGCCGCGGCGCTGTATGTGCTCGGCGACCTGTTCGAGGCCTGGGTGGGCGATGACGATCCGGATCCGCTGCGCGATGCGGTCTGCCGCGAAATGGCGGCGCTCGCGGCGAGCGGCGTGCCGGTGTTCGTCATGCACGGCAATCGCGATTTCCTCTACGGCGCGGGCTTCGAGCGGCGCACTGCTGCGACGCTGCTGCCGGATCCTTGTGTCGCGACGTTATACGGCGAACGGGTGCTCTTGACCCATGGCGACCTGCTCTGCACCGGTGATCACGCCTACCAGGAACTGCGCAGCACGGTCCGCAGCGATGCCTTCCGCGACCGGGCGCTCGCACTGCCGCTCGAGGCGCGGCAATTGCTCGCCGGTGCGGCGCGCGCCGGCAGCAAGGCGCACACCGCGACGCAACGCGCGGAGATCATGGATGTGGCGCCCGACGCCGTGCTCGCCGCCTTCCGCGCGACCGGCACCCGCACGATGATCCACGGCCACACGCACCGCCCCGCCGAGCACACGCACGAGGTGGATGGCGCACCGGCGCGGCGTCTCGTGCTCGATGCGTGGTACGAGCACGGCAGCGTGCTCACGCTCGACGGCTCAGGGTTCTCGCGGCGCGAGATCGCTTTCGTGTAGCACGGGCGCGCCCGCCACGGGTTCGCCCGCCACGGGTTCGCCAGAATGGAAACGGAACTCGGCGTCCGGCGCGGTCGCCGCCTCGGCTTCGACCCTCGCGAGTTCGGCAAGCCGCGGCGCGATCACGAGGCCCGCGGCCTGCGCATGCTTTTCGGCGAGCCGCAGGTACAGTTGGTGGTGACGGGCCTCGGACACCTCGAGCGCGCTGTAGAGCGAAGTAACCTGCGGCGGCAGACCCTGCCCCGGCGGCAGCGAGGCCAGCAGCCGGAACCGCTCGCAGGAGCGCGCCTCGATGAGCGCGAAGCTCAGCAACAGATCGAGCTTGCGTTCGGGTTCGTGGTTGCTGACCGCGGCGCGCAAGCGCGAGGCGTAACGGCCAGGTTTGCGCCGCAGGTAAGGCACGCCCTGCTGCTGCATCAACTTGTCGACCTGCTCGAAGTGGCGCAGCTCCTCGCGCGCGAGCCGCGAGAGCCGGGCAGCGAGCTCACGGTCCTCGGGGTAGGCAAACATCAGTGCGAGCGCCGTCGAGGCGGCCTTCTTCTCGCAGTTGGCATGGTCGGCAAGCAGTTCCGGCCAACGCCTCGCCGCCTCGGCGACCCATGCGGGTGGCGTCGGAGCGCACAACGGGGAAAGGTCCATCGCCCCGCGCGGTCAGACGCCGCGCACCACCTTGAGGCTGCCCGCTGTGCGGCGCTGCGCCTTGGCGCCGTCCGATCGCTGCTTCTGCAGTGAATCGAGATACTCGGGCGTGATGTCGCCCGTCACGTATTCCCCTGAGAAACAGGAGGTGTCGAACTCGTAGACCCGCGAATCATCGTGGCGACAGGCGTTGATGAGGTCGTCGAGGTCCTGGTAGATGAGCCAATCGGCACCGATCTCGGTGCGCACTTCATCTTCGGTGCGACCCGCGGCGACCAGTTCGTCAGCGGCAGGCATGTCGATGCCATAGACGTTCGGGTGACGCACCGGCGGTGCCGCCGAGGCGAAGTACACCTTGCGCGCACCGGCTTCGCGGGCGATCTCGATGATCTGCGCGGAGGTCGTGCCACGCACGATGCTGTCATCGACCAGCAGCACGCTCTTGTTGCGGAACTCGAGATCGATCGCGTTGAGCTTGGAACGCACGGACTTCTTGCGCTGGTCCTGCCCCGGCATGATGAAGGTGCGGCCGATGTAGCGGTTCTTGATGAACCCCTCGCGGTATTTGATGCCGAGGTGCTGCGCGACCTGCAGCGCGGCGGTACGGCTGGTGTCGGGGATCGGGATCACGACATCGATACCGTGGTTCGGACGCTCGCGGCGGATCTTCTCGGCGAGGCGATCGCCCATGCGCATGCGCGCGCGCTGCACCGACACGTTGTCGATGATGCTGTCCGGGCGTGCGAAATACACATACTCAAAGATGCACGGCGCATGGCGCGTGGTGGCGACGCACTGCTGGGCGTTCAACCGGCCGTGCTCGTCGATGAAGACGGCCTCGCCCGGGGCGATGTCTCGGACGCTGCCGAAGCCGAGCATGTCGAGTGCGACCGATTCGGAGGCGAGCATGTATTCGGGGCCCTTGGCCGTGTCGCGGCGACCGAGCACCAACGGACGGATGCCGTGCGGGTCGCGGAAGCCGAGGATGCCGTGACCGACCACCATCGCCACCACGGCATAGCCGCCGCGGCAGCGCCGGTAGAGCGCAGTGACCGCCGCGAACACATCGGCCGCGGTGATGCGCGGCGTGCCGACGCGCTGCAGCTCCGAGGCGAGCACATTGAGCAGCACTTCGGAGTCCGAGCTGGTGTTGAGGTGGCGTCGTTCCTCGCGCACCAGCACATCGGCAAGCTCGGCGGCGTTGGTGAGGTTGCCGTTGTGCCCGAGCACGAGCCCGTAGGGCGCATTGACATAGAACGGTTGCGCCTCGGAGGCGCTGTCGCAACCGGCCGTCGGGTAACGCACATGACCGATGCCGATATCACCGCGCAGCTCGAGCATGTCCTGCTGGCCGAAGACATCACGCACCAACCCCTTCCCCTTGCGCATGCTGACGAGTCCGTCGGCGACGGTGACGATGCCCGCGGCGTCCTGGCCGCGGTGCTGCAGCACCGTCAGTGCGTCATAGAGCCGTTGGTTGACGGGGGAAGTGCCGACAATGGCTGTGATGCCGCACATGGGGTGTCACTCCGCCTTGGGTGTCATGGTCGACTCATCTCGCCGAGCAGACCCTCGGCCTCGCCGCGGCCGGCGTCCATCTTCTTGATCGTCTCCGCGTCGAGCCAGCGGCCGGCGAGCGACTTGAAGTCGACGACGCGGTCGAGCAACTGCGCGGCCTGTTCGCCAGACTGCTTAAAGAGCGCGTTGCGCCACCAGTCTTTCTGGTCGAGCTTGAACTGCTGGCCGACCAGCACAACGATGCCGATCACGACCACCCCCTGTGCGGCGCCGAGCAACAGACCGAGCATGCGATCGATGGGCGCGATGGCCGAGGACTTGATGGCCTTGGCGATCAGGTTGCCGAGCACGATGACGAAGGCATAGACGACAACGCTCGCGAAAGTGGAAGCGACCAACGAGCGCAGCATCTCGTCCTTGAGGAACCCGAAAAAGAGCGGCTCGCAGAAGCTGCCGAGGCGCATGCCTGCCCAGATCGAAGCGATGAGGCCGATCAGGCCGAACAGCTTGCTGATGAAGCCGCTCGCGAACCCGCCGATCGTGAAGGCGAGCAGGACACTGAGGAAGTAGAAGTCGAATGAGGTCATCGCCAGACTCCGGGCCGCGCGGCTTAAACCGGCGACGGCGCGCAGTGTAGCCGATTGGGGAAGCGCGCCGTCATCCTGCCGCCGTCATCCTGCCACCGGAACGGCGACGATGGCGCGATCGGGAGCCAACGATCGCAGCCGTGCCTCCAGTGCGACCGCGGCGGCGCGGTCGGCCACCGGCCCGACGCGGACCCGATGCAATCGGCGTGCACCCGAGGTGGTCTCGTTGATGGTCACCTTGAAACCCCGTCGGGCGAGATCTTTCTGGGCGATCACGGCGCGCTCGCGAGTGGCGAACGTGCCGACCTGGACGTAAAACCGGGTCGCCGTAGGATCGACCGAGACAGCGGTCGGCGGGGCCGCGGTCGGCGGGGCGGCAGCGGGCGGGACTGCAGCGGGCGGGACTGCAGCGGGCGGTGCTGCGGTCGGCGGGGCGGTGGTGATGGCCTCCGGAACCGGCAAACGGACCACCGGGGGCGGCGCTGCCGGGTCGACATCGAGCCCCTCAGCCTGACCGTCCATCACCTCAGGCGGCGGGGGCGCAGACCCTGCCGGACCGCGCGCGGTACCCGAAAGGTCGATCTGCAGCGTTTGCAGGGGTGCACCTCCCTCAGGCGTGGCGCCTGCGGTTGACGGCGTACGGGTGGCGGTGCCACCGGCGCCCGTCAGCAATTCAGGCAGCAGCAGCACGGCCAACAGCACGAGGATGACGGCGCCCGTGAGGCGATTGCGAAGTGCGGTGTCCAAGCAGTCGATTATAGACCGAGCCAGTCGAGCGCAGGCCCTACGGCATGGAAGGAGCCGAACACCACCACCCGGTCGCCGGCACTCGCCAGCGCTGCCGCCGTCGCACAGCCATGGCCGATGTCGGGTGCGAGGGCGACGCTGCGACAAGCAGACGGCAAGCGCCCGCGCAGCGTTTCGGCATCGACCCCGCGCTCACCAGCGATCCCGCACAGGACCCAGCCGTCGATGCTCGCGGCGAGCACGCGACCGATCGCCGCGGCATCCTTGTCGGCCAGGATGCCGACGACCGCATAGGTGCGGCCGCTGCAGGGCAGCGCCGCCAAAGACTCGGCCAGCGTCCTCGCCGAGTCCTCGTTGTGGGCGACATCGAGGATCCATTCAGGCCCGCCCGGCGACACCGCGGCGAGCCGTTGGAAGCGTCCACGCAGCCGAGCCTTGCTCAAGCCCTCACCCGCCCAAGCGGCGTCCAGACCTCGGCGGTGCGCCAACGCGGGCTGCCGCTGCACCAACGCCCGGAAGGCGACCAAGGCTGCTGCCGCATTGCCGCGCTGGATCGGACCCAACAAGCCGAGCGCGGGCAGCCCCGCGAGCACTGTCTCGATCTCGTAGCCCTCGCCGGGCCAGACGGCCTCGCAGTCGAGCGCGGCGATGCAATCGTGCACGCTCTTCGGCATATCGGCGCTGCCGAGCACGACTGGCCGCCCGGGACGGAAGATGCCGGCCTTCTCGCGGCCGATGTGTTCACGGGTCGGGCCGAGCCAGTCGGTGTGGTCGAGCCCGACCGAACACAGCACCGCGACCTCTGCATCGACGAGGTTGGCCGCATCGAGTCGACCACCGAGTCCCACCTCGAGCACGGCTAAATCGACTGCTTGCGAACGGAAAAGTTGCAGCGCTGCAAGCGTGCCGTATTCAAAGAAAGTCAGCGGCGTCGCGCCGCGGACCGATTCGATGACCTCGAAGGCCTCGACCAAGGCAGCGTCCGCGACCGGTTCGCCATCGATCGCGATGCGCTCGTTGTACCGTTGCAGATGCGGCGAGGTGTAGGTGCCGACCTTCAGGCCGGCCGCACGACCGAGCGAGCTGAGGAACGCCGTGGTGGAGCCCTTGCCGTTGGTGCCGCCGACGATCACCGCGGGGATCGGATAGGGCAGCAGGCCGAGCCGCTGCGCCACCGCACCGACGCGCTCGAGTCCAAGGTCGATATCGCGGGTGTGCTGCGCCTGTTGGTGCGCGAGCCAGTCAGCCAGCGTTCGCATCGGACGGGGGCGTCGAAGAGGCGACCGTAGACGGTCGGCGCATCAGCATGCGCAGCGTCTGCGCCAAGCGCTCGCGCATCTGTCGCCGATCGATGATCAGGTCGATGACGCCGTGGTCGAGCAGAAATTCGCTGCGCTGGAAACCTTCGGGCAGGGTCTCGCGCACGGTCTGTTGGATCACACGCGGACCGGCGAAGCCGATGAGCGCGCGCGGCTCGGCGACATTCAGGTCCCCCAACATGGCGAGGCTCGCCGACACCCCGCCGGTGGTGGGGTCGGTCAGCACCGAGATGAACGGCAGGCCCTCGGCAGCGAGATCGGCGAGCGCTGCGCTGGTCTTCGCCATCTGCAGCAGCGAGAACAACGCCTCTTGCATGCGCGCGCCGCCGCTCGCCGAGAAACACACCAAGGGGCAGCGCTCGCGTATCGCGTGGTCGACCGCCCGGCGGAACCGCTCGCCCACCACCGACCCCATCGAGCCGCCGAGGAACTGGAACTCGAAGGCACAGGACACGATCGGCATGCCCTCGAGCGCTCCGGCGAGCACCACCAGTGCATCCTGCTCACCGGTGTTCTTTTGAGCGGCGGTCAGCCGGTCTTTGTAGCGCTTGCTGTCGCGGAAACGCAGCGGATCTTCGGGACGGATACCGGCGCCGATCTCGGTGCCGGTGTCGGGATCGAGGAACCGCTGCAGGCGCTCCCGCGCGCCGATTCGCATGTGGTGGCCACACTTCGGGCAGACATGCAGGTTGCGCTCGAGTTCGGCGCGGTAGAGCGGCGCGTCGCAGGCGGCGCACTTGATCCACAAGCCTTCCGGAACCGAGCGCGAACGCCGCTCGGTCTTGATGCGTGACGGGACGATGTTTTCGAACCAAGCCATGACGGAAGACTATACCGGATGCGGCAATCGGAACGCTGCCGGGTAGTCGATCGCCCGCAGGCAAAGACCCTCCGCTACGGCGGTGGCCGCGTTGGCCCGGCGATCCCGGCCGGCCAGGAGTTCACGCACGACCGACGGGGGTCGCACGCCACGGCCCACCTCGATCAGGAGTCCCGCGATGTTGCGGACCATGTGGTGCAGGAAGGCGTTGGCGGCGACATCGATGTGGACGAGCTCGCCGTCGCGCTGCACCCGCAACGATTCGAGCCGGCGGATCGGCGAACGCGACTGGCACTCTGCGGCGCGGAACGCACTGAAGTCGTGCTCGCCGACGAGGCAGGCACCACCCGCCTGCATCGCCGCGACATCGAGCGGCGTCTGCACCCAAGCCACACGCCCAGCGAGCAGCGCGGAGCGCGCGCTGCGGTTGTGGATCGTGTACCGGTAGTGGCGACGCTGCGCGGTGAACCGTGCATGGAAGAAATCAGCCACGGGACGGGCCCAGACGATGCTGGTCTGTCGACCGAGGTTGGCGTTGACACCGAGTACCCAAGCGCGCGCACTGCGGACGACGGTCGTATCGAAATGGACCACTTGTCCGAGCGCATGCACGCCGGCGTCGGTACGCCCTCCGCAGCACAGATCGACCGCATGGTCAGCGACATGGCCGATCGCCTCCGTCAACTCACCCTCGACGGTGCGACGACCGGGCTGCTGTTGCCAGCCGCAATAGTGGGTGCCGTCGTACTCCACACCGAGCGCCCATCGATGGGCGGGTACCGCCACGGAGGTCACGACGGGACCTCAGTGCAGGGCGTCGAGCAATCGACGCGCATCCTCGCGCTGCGCGTCATCGCCACGGGCCAGCACTTGCTCGAGTTCCATCCGCGCTGCCGCCACGTCGCCCATCTCGATGAAGGCGCGCGCGAGATCGAGCTTGTTGCCGGACTCATCCGGCATGGGCGGATCGCCCTCAGGATCTTCCAAGAGATCGGTGGTTTCACCGATCGGCGTCGGGACTGGCGCGGAGGCCCGCGTGGCCCAGTCGGCGACCTCGACGATCGGTCCGGGGGCGACGCGGGCACGCAGGTACAAATCGAGCTCGGATTCGGCTGCGGCGGCGCGGCGGCGCGCACCGACGAACAAGGACGCGGCGACCGCGACGGCAAGGAACCACAGCCACCAAGCTTTGCCGAGCAGTTCGCGAAGCGCACCGAGAGCGCCCACATCCGCCGCCTGCGGCGCTTCCGCCGCGCGGGCTTGCAGTGCCGCAAGTTGCGAGGCGGTCACTTCAAGCATGCGCTGTTTGTTGATCAACTCCGCCTCGATGCGGGCGAGGCGCCGCTCGACGGTCTCTTCGCTGCGAACGGCAGCTGCAGACCCATCACCGGGACCGGTCGGGACGATCGCGCCACCGCCTGTGCCGACGGTGACCTCGCTCGGCGCGACCAGACGCAGGCGCCCGCCCGGATCTGCGACACGCGTGCGTAGGCCGCTGCGTTGCCGCCAATCTTTGACGGCGCGGTCGACCTCGCGCGCCACCAACATCGGCGGCAAAGCCTCGAGCTCAGCGGCATCCGGGATCCGCAGCACCGCCCCAGCACGCAGCTCGTTCATGCTCGCGCCGAAGGCCTCGGGATTGGCTTGGTAGAGGCCGACGAGCGCTTGGGCGCGGATGACCCCCGACCGTTGCGCGACGACATCGGCGATGCGACTCAGGGTATCGCCACGACGGACTTCGATGCGGCCTGCAGCAGAGGCAGCCGCGCGTGCTGGCGCAGGCGGTGAGGGCTGCGTAGGCGGCGGAGGGTCGGACCTCGTCGCCGGTTCCTCGCGTTCGATGGCGCCGTCACGACCCGCGTCGACCGTGGGCCCCCGCACTTCGACGGGCGCGAGCCCCGGGGCGCTCTCATCGGGACGATCCACGACCAGGTTGTACTCGCGCAGCACCCGACCGCGTCCCCAGTTCGCGGCGACGAGCACGGTGATGAACGGCTCCGAGACGGGCTGTTCGCTGCGCAGCACCAGCACGGGCGCCGTGCCGGGCCCAGCACGCAGCGTGACGGAGGCCGTCGACAGGAACCCGGGCCAGTCGAGACCGAAGCGCGTGAAGATCTCACGCGCGGGGATCTCGGCGCGCAGCGCCTGGAGCTCAGCGGGTGTGGCGTCGAGGACTTCGATCTCCGCGACCAGCGGCGCGTTGAGACCGGAGGTGACGCGGGCCTCGCCAAGACCGAGCGCGTCGGCGCGGGACATCCACAATACGGTGAAGAGCAAGGCCACCGACCAAGGTCGACACGGCATCGACCGCGCCATCAAAGATGCTCCCGCACCAGCAACTCCGCGATCTGCACGCTGTTGGTGGCGGCGCCCTTACGGATGTTGTCGGCGACGATCCAAAGATCGAGACCGCGCTCGTGGGAGAGGTCCTCGCGGATGCGACCAACGAAGACTTCGTCGCGTCCGGCGGCATCGATGGCCGTGGGGTATCCGCCGGGCTTGCGGGTGTCGACGACCTTCACGCCTTTCGCCTTGACGAGCAGGGCGCGCGCCTCGGCGGCCGTGAGCTTGCGCCGGGTCTCGATGTGGACCGCTTCGCTGTGGCCAAAGAACACCGGTACACGCACGGCGGTCGCGTTGACCCGGATCGAGGGGTCGCCGAGGATCTTCTGCGTCTCCCACATCATCTTCATCTCTTCTTTGGTGTACCCGTTGTCGAGGAATTTGTCGATTTGGGGCACGACATTGAACGCGATCTGAGCGGCGATGGCCTTGGCCTTGACCGACCCCTTGCCGCTCATCAGCGCCACCGCCTGCGCGGCCAGTTCATCCACGGCCTCTTTGCCGGCGCCGGAGACGGACTGGTAGGTGGCGACGTTGATGCGCTCGATGCCGGCGGCATCGTGCAGCGGCTTGAGCGCGACGAGCATCTGGATGGTGGAGCAGTTGGGGTTGGCGATGATGCGACGCTTGGTGTAAAGCGCGATCGCCTCGGGGTTCACCTCCGGTACCACCAGCGGGATGTCGTCCTCGTATCGAAATTCAGAGGTGTTGTCGATGACGACACAACCGGCCGCAGCGGCCTTCGGTGCGTAGATCTTCGAGACCTCGCCGCCTGCCGAGAACAGGCCAACCTGCGCTTTGGAGAAATCGAAGGTCTCGACGTCGATCACCGGGATATCGCGGCCGCGGAACGCGACGCCCTTGCCGAGCGAGCGATTGCTGGCGAGCGGAAAGAGCTCACCCACGGGGAAATCACGCTCCTCGAGGATCTTGATGAGGGTCTCGCCGACGAGCCCTGTGGCGCCGAGCACGGCGATATTCCAGAGGCGGGACATGATGCGTTTCCTTTAAGGCTTCGGTGCCTGCGCCGCGATCACCGGCGTCGGCGAGCGGACATCGGCGTTCTGGCCGCGGTGGCGCAGCAGGTGATCGAGCAGCACGATGGCCATCATCGCCTCGGCGATGGGGGTGGCGCGGATGCCGACGCAAGGATCGTGACGACCGGTGGTGATGAGCTCGACGGCCTGGCCGTGGAGGTCGATGCTGCGGCCCGGGATCTGGATGCTGGAGGTCGGCTTCAACGTGGCATGCACGACGATGTCCTG
>Ga0209107_10000982_pt1 | contig 16154 bp, 21 predicted proteins | sample LakErihyJuly2011_2_FD_187460 | JGI IMG/M metagenome (GOLD analysis project Ga0209107, IMG submission 187460) | Freshwater microbial communities from dead zone in Lake Erie, Canada - CCB hypolimnion July 2011 (SPAdes) (version 2) | ecosystem: Environmental > Aquatic > Freshwater > Lentic >... | reverse complement strand
GCTCAGGTAGTAACGTCACGCTCAATCCAAGAAGCGATACGCCTACCACGATCTTCACGGCAAATCCGAGCTGGAAGACGTTCAGTTGAGGTGCTGCCTTCCCTAACATCGCTAACGCAATTTCCGCTACCAGAAGAGATCCTGCCACAGGGAGAGCTATCTCGATAGCAGCAACAAACAACTGAGCGCTAGCAGCTATGGCGCTCTGACCTAGGTGCGATAGTGAGAACGTCTGTACAGACGCGCCAGCTCGGACGAAGCCGCGAACGAGAAGTATGTGCCCGCCTGTACTAAACAGTAAAGCTGTGGCTGTGTAGTTGAAAAGACGCGTAACAACACTGCTTTGCACCCCAGTGACCGGGTCTAAAGCCTGCGCTGAAGAAAAACCAATGGACAAGTCGATAAGGTCACCAGCTGCGCCAATAGCCGCGAAGAGAACGTACACCCCAAACCCTAGAGCAAGACCTAAAGCAGCCTGAGTGGCTACTGCTCCTAGAAACTGCGCTTCGCCTTTCAAGTTCACTGGCACTGCTTGGGTGCCTGCTGAAGCGAGCGCGAACGACACTGCGATAATTCCCTTCACACGGCCAGGTATGGCGCTTGACGAGAACGGAGGACATATTGCGATGAATCCAGCCGCACGCGCCAAGCCTAAGAGTAAGGCAACGAGCCACGCCTGGTCGATGCTTAGCTCGGCCATGGCTACTTACCGATGAAGGATCCCGCGTTCTCGAGGAGACCCCTCCCGAAGTTTATGAGCTCAACCAACATCCAGTTACCCGCCAAGGCAAGAACGAGCGCGCACCCAAGAAGCTTGGGCACAAACGTAAGAGTGGATTCCTGCACCTGGGTGAGGCTCTGTAAAAGTCCTATCACAAGCCCGATAACAAGCACTACCATAAGAAAAGGCAGTGATACTTTAAGAGCTACTGTCAGGAAGCTTTTTGTCAGCTCTATTACTTGGTCGCTGTTCAAGCAAAGCTCCTAACGACGGTCTCCGCGATCAGCGTCCAGCCTCCAAGCATGACGAACAGAAGAATCTTGAGAGGGAGAGACACGAAGGTGGGCGGCAGGAACATCAGACCAAGACTCATCAGCACGCTTGCGACCACTAAGTCTATGATCAAGAACGGCAAGAAGATCAGAAATCCTAAGGTAAAAGCTGTACGTATCTCAGAGAGCACGAAAGCCGGCGCCAAAGCTGAGAAACTCGTCTTAGCTACAGGGGTAGTCGACTTCTCTCCCGCAAGCTTACGCATCGCCCCAAGCTCTTCGTCTCGAGTGTTCTTGAGTAGAAATTCGCGCACTGCCGGTTCGGCTTGTTTCACTGCCTCACCGATACTTATTTTATCGTTCAACAAGGGCTGCAACGAGCTCTCGTTGATCTTTGAGAACGTCGGCGCCATCACGATGAGACTCAAGAGCAACGACAGTCCCACGACTACTTGGTTAGGTGGCAGCTGCGGAGCTCCAAGAGCTTGGCGCGCTAAGGAGAACGTGATAACGATACGCGTGAAACTTGTTAGCATCACAAGTATGGCTGGGGCTATAGATAGCACTGTGAGAACAAGAATTACAACTGCGGTGTTACTCGTACCCGTGCCTGTCAGGTCTGGTAGCGAAACATTGACGCTCGCAGTGCCTCCAGGGGTTGGAACCGTTGGGACAGGTGGAGACGTCTGTGCTAGCGCTCGACCGGCGAACATGTATAAAGACCCGAGTGTGGCTCCCACGCCGAGTGAGATTCGAGTTACGAGGCGCTTCATCGCGGGTTTGTTCTGACCGTAGTAGCGTTGCGTAGGCGTTCTACGAGACTCGTACCAACCAAGGCGCCCGCTACGGCATCTTCTGCGTTACTCGTTTGCCTAGCGAGCGCAAATGCGTCTGAGAAGGAATCTGCATCAGAAACGGCGGCTCTGCTGCTGCCAGGGCTCACCGCTGGTTCTACCACACCGTCATCGAGCACAGAGCGTGCCAACACAGTTGCGCTACTGGCGCACACCGCTACAAGCATCTCTTCGTTCCCGAACTGTATCTGCAAGATTACACTCTCTCTACTGACACTCTGCTTGTTCAAAATTCGCATCGTCTTGGTAGGTGCACTACCTGGTCCTCGTCTAACAGGGGCGGCTAACGTAGCTCCGCCACGCACACGAGAAAGAAGCCCGTCGAGACGCCCGCGGCGCGCGAGGCGTGCCATAAACAGCAGCAAGCCAAGCACAGCACCGGTGCTCACGAACATACGAATAACGAGACCCATGTCTCCAGCGCTGATCATGTCAGCCTTAAGCGTTCTCGGTGCCGACGATCTCGGTGACGCGAACGCCAAACTCTTCGTCTACCACCACTACCTCACCTCGAGCCACGACGGTGCCGTTTACAAGGACGTCGATAGGCATACCTGCAGTTCTGTCAAGCTCTACAATGGCACCAGGTGCTAGCTCTAATAGTTCTCGAACTGTCATCCGCGCACGACCAAGCTCAGCTGTCACTGTCATGGATACATCAGAGAGAAGCTGCATCCCACCACGCTCGGCTGCTGGCTTAGAGGCACTAGAAACACCAGGACTACTCAAACCTGCAGGAGCAGTCGATCCGGTCACGAAGACAAGGACTCCTGCGTCACCGTCTACTACCGCTCCGCCAGCAACTACAGGCATAGTGGTGTTCAAGCTTGCTTCGTCGGCGAGAGTTGCTTTGAACGCAGGAGCGACGCTGCGCCCTTGGCTCTCGAGGGCTTCAGCGAGTGTCCCGAGAGCTGCGTCCTGGCCACCTAGCGACTCGATGGTTGCCGGGGAAGCGCCGAGAGCGAACTCCCAGCTATCAGAGCCGTTAGACATACGGGCAGCTAGGACCGTCCAGTCTGAAGGTACGTTGAACCCAGCAGGCACTTCCTGCGCGCTGGTGTTGATGCCTAGTGCTGCTCCCAAGGTCTGGGCTGCCTCTAAAAGTTCTCTCATGGCTTCACGCCTCCTCAGCCTCTTAGTGTGTCGGTGAAGGCCGTCTCGTCCAGCAGCATGGGGCTGGCTATCTCGACCGCTGTCTTGCGCCCGCGCTTACCAGCGGTCACCCGGTGCGTAGCGCGCTCCCCTACCCACAGGGTAAGTGGCTCGTCTGTACGCACGCCAAGATGCAGCACGTCGCCCTCTTTAAGGCTCGAAAGCCGTACCGAAGAGATGGACGCAGCCTGGAGCCGCGCTGCAACCTCGATAGTGACCTCAGCGGTACGGTTTAGCATCCGAACCCGTGAGCGTTCTACGTCGACTTGCATGTTGGCGAGCTGCAGCTGAGCGCTCGTCTCTTCTAGAGACTGCTGCAGGCTCTGAAACGGGATACACAGCGACGCCTTCGACGTCAAGCGGTCGATAGTCAACTCCAGCTCAATCACGACAACCAGGTCGGTAGGCCCGGCGATCTGCGCAAACTGAGGACTCGACTCGACACCTATGATGGTTGGAACAACGGTTACCAGATCGTCAAACGCGAGTCTCAACTCTGGCAGAAGTCTCTCAGTAAATCCGCGTATGAGCGTAGTCTCGATCTCGGTGAGACCGCGCTCGGGTGTGGATTCTCCCATAGCACCACCACCGCCCATAAGCATCTCGATGACTGTAAAAGAAAGCTCGGCTGGAAGATACAGAAGTGACGCGCCAGGAAGAGGAGCTAGACGTAGTATGGACACGTTCCCGACAGCTGGGGACTCTTGTACGTACTCGTCCCACGTCCGTTGCTCCACACTCAGCACAGTGACCTTGCTAATGCAGCGCAACTGACTTGAGACCTGCGTAGCCACACCTCTTGCAAACGAGTCCATAAGAAGCGTGAGAGTTCGGACGTGCTCGCGACTAAGTTTGTTTGGGCGACGAAAGTCGAAGTCTTTAACTACACGCTCTCGTCCAGCGCTTTCACGCCGTTTAGCTGTCGCCTTCACTTAGCTTAGCCCCTCTTCAGGTTGACTATTTCCTGGAGAATTTCGTCACTGGATGTAATCACTCGCGAGTTAGCTTGGAAGCCACGCTGAGCGACGATCAGGTTCGTGAACTCTTGTGCCAGGTCTACGTTTGACAGCTCCAACGTTGAAGGGTTGATTTGTCCGCGGCCACCTGCGTTAGGAACCCCAATCTGCGAGAGGCCACTGTTTGCTGTCTGGCGCCACACACCACCGATACGCTCGAGGCCTTCAGGGTTAGCAAACACAGTCAGCGCTACTTGCGCGATGTTCTGGGTTCGTCCGTTCGAGTAAGTACCAACGAGTTTCCCGTCCGGGGAGACGGCGTAGCTCTGTAGAACACCGCTTGCAAAGCCGTCCTGCTCAGTAACAACGAGAGACTTACGTCCTGCGTACTGAGTAACGCGACCAGCCTCGCCGGTCGCTCCAAGGTCAATCTCGATCGGATCAACAAACCCCGGGATAAGACCACCGGCGATGTTTATGTTGTGGTCTATAGGAGCAGTGAGCTCACCTGTACCGTCGAAAGTAAGCGCACCGTCAGTAAGAGCTACTGGCGTAAGGAGAGCCCCGTAAGTAGCTGTCGCGGTCCAAGCATTTGCTGCAGTTTTAGTAAACGTGAACTGTAGAAGTACTTCGTTGCCTTGTTGGTCAAACACCGACACCGCAGACTGGATAGTGGAGGCAACCGCAGCGTCGGACGAGATATTACCGCCAAGGGTAATAGCCGTGGTCTGGTTAGGAGGCAGCTGGTCTCCTACGCGCACGACGATCCCACCGACTGGAAGGTTCGAGTTAATGACCCCGGTAGCGCCAGCCTGCCAACCCTGTACGAGTCCTCCGTCGATGGTGGCGAGGCGCCCTAGAGCGTCGATAGTAAAGTTTCCACCGCGCGTGTACGTCTCGGCCCCGTTCTGACTGAGGACGAAGAATCCGTCACCTTGGATGCTCATGTCGCCAGCTCGACCAGTGCGCTGCAAAGCGCCCTGAGTCATAGATTGAGCAATACCAGCGACGCGAACCCCAAGCCCGATCTGAGCAGGGTTCGTACCGCCCGCTTCCGTAGCAGGAGCACCTGCTCCGGCTGTGACCTGCGTCAGAACGTCTTCGAACACTGCAGCAGACGACTTAAAGCCAGTCGTGGATACGTTGGAGATGTTGTTACCAACAACGTCCAGCATGGCCTGGTGGGCGCGCATACCGCTCAGCGCGGATGACATAGATCGGATCATAATGGACCTTTCAGTAGAGGATGCGACCAGCTGTTGCTGGCCTTAACTTGGCATCCTTGCCAATGAGGGAGTCCTACCCACATCTAGGTTCGGCCCATTCAGAGCCTCTAGAAGCAGGGATTTTAAGTTATGAGAGTTTAGTTACAGCGCTTGCGTCGATCTCAGAGTCACCCACAGTAAGCATGAGTTTCTCGCCGTCTAAGCGTGCCATAGTTACAGTGCCGGCTGCTGCGGATCCGTCAATGTTCTGCCACTCCACTCTTCGACCCACAAGTGTGGCCGCGAGTGCAAGTCTCCCGAGAGCGTCGGCGCTTGTCTGCGCTTCAACAAGCTGGTTCAATTTATCAACCATCGTAAGCTGCGACATCTGGCTCATCATCTCGTTCGGGTTCATAGGCTCAGCTGGGTTCTGATTCTTAACCTGGGCGACGAGTAACTTCAAGAACGTGTCACGGTCCATCTGACTGCCGGCATTCGCAGCCACTGTTGGAGTCTGCCAGCCATCTAGCGGGCTTGACGTGGCACTACTGACGTTATTGATACTACTAGGCATCTTGGTCCTCTTTCTCGTTGTTGTTACGTGCGTACTGGTCTCTCTTCGAGGGTGCGTCGGTGTTGGTGAATTTGATGTCTGAAACATCTACGCCAGCTGACAGGAGTTCTTTCCTCACGCGGTCTTCGACGCCCACCCCAGCTGCGAAGACAACTGTCGACGGGGCAACGACAGCGACACGGGTCTCCCCTCTGACGGTTCGGGCGGTAACTTGCACCTCGCCGTGAGCAGTTAGTATTGAGGCTTCTACTCGGTTTTTAGCTCTACTCAAGTCAACCTCGGACCACATTGCCCGCACAGCGTCGAGTTCCAGAGAGCCGTGACTCGAAGCATTAACGCGCTGCTCAGCAACCGTAGTAGCAACAGCTGACGAACCGTTGCCGCCTAACGCGCTGTTGCCACGTGAGTCACCAGCTTGGTTGGACACCGTAATGCTACTAGGAGAAGCTCCCGGGTCGACACTAGTGTCTACGATGCTCGAGCTGCCTGTTCCAGTGCTGCTGTCTTTGGTGCCTTCTTCGGAGTCGTCTCCAGAGCTGCCAGTGACTTCGGCGTTTATAGCTCCAGTGTTTATAGAAGCCGCCGCAGGCTGGACAGCGCCTGCGGCTGAACTCACCTCGCCGCGCACTCTGGTGCCGCCCAGGTCGTCTACTGCTGACTCTACGACTGCCTTCACTAAAGAGGCTGCGTCGAGTGGAGGCGTGGGGCCAGTTGCAGCGAGCACGACTGGAGCCACGCCAGATGGAGAGAAGCCTGTATCGCTGCCTCCAGCGCTCAGACTGGTAGCCGCAACTGGTGTAGTGGGAGCGAAAACGAAAGGCACCATCCCAGTAGAAACGACTGCGGAGGCGTCGTAGACGTTCTGTAATGTGTCCTCGAAAGACTTACCGCTTCCTTGGGAAGCGCCAGCTGTGTCTGCGGCTACACCAGTAGACAGTTCAGACACCCGCGAAGCAGCAGGCGTGGTTGTTAAGATATCCATCCGAGCACCTTTCTCGCGTACTCCATTGGACCACCAGTTGGCTCTCCACCAGCCCGGTCTAGCCATCCTGCGCCCGCGTTGTACGCAGCGAGCGCCTGGCCGGCTGTTTGGTACTTAGAAAACAAGCCAGACAGCATCCGAGCCGCGCCGTCTACTGAGCTTTCGGGATCTGTTGGGTCTACGTTCATCGAGGATGCTGTGCCCGGCATGAACTGCATCAGGCCAATCGCTCCTGCACTCGAGATTGCTTTCGGGTTAAAACTGCTCTCCGCTCGCGCTACGCTCGCTAAAAGCTGAGGCGAGACGCCGTGCTCCGCACCTGCTGCGTTGAACAAAGATGCGTATGGAACACCGTTCACGACGCGCTTCCCGGCGTCCTGACCGAAAAGTGGTCCCGCTTCTGCTTCTAGAGCTCTCCATGTTGTGCCACCTTCAGCTGCCTGCAGAACGTTGGAGAAAGTTGCACCACTCGCGTGTACGGCACCTGGTACGGCACCTGGTACGGAGGACGTCTTCATCCATTCCGGCATTGTGGAGTAGAGCGGGTACGTAGCCTGCTGTCCTCCAACGCCTAACACGCCGCCGCTCATCGACGGCCCCATCTGCTACTTGTAACGTCATCTGCGAGATTCTGCTCAGCAAGAAGAGCTGCCTGGCGCGTCGCTGTAATTACTTTATCAACAAGACGCTGCGAGCCTTCGCGTTTTTGTTTTGCAGCGTTCCACTCAAGCATGGTCGCCTCTTCTCTCTCGGTTTTCAACACGAGGTCACCACATAGCTCAGCACGTTTACGTAGACTGCCTTGAATCCCGTCTCTTCTAGATTGAAAAGCTCCCGCGGACAGCACACCCAGCGTCTGCTCGTGCGCCTCTAACGCCTTGTTCGCGGCATCCAGTGCTGCTTCTGCCTCAATGGTCTCGCGACGACTGAGAGCCCAGACGTTTTTTGCCAGGTCGTCTTCCAGCGTTCGAACTCTAAGGAGAACTCGCGCTCTTTTTAGCTCGATCATGATCGCACCACGCTCTCTAGCATGCTCCACGTGTCACTCCACGATGTGCAGTCCTCTACATCCTGTTTTAAGAACTGTTCTATAGCTTCGCGGCGCAAGATAGCTTCATCGACGAGAGCGTTTGTCCCAGACTTGTACGCCCCGATCTCGATAAGGTCGCGTGATTCTTGCCAAGCAGCGAGTAGTTCGCGCAGTCGACCTGCGTCGTCACGCTGCTCGCGTGACGTGACCTGGCTCATAACGCGGCTGATGCTCTGTAGAACGTCGATTGCCGGGTAGTGGTTCTGGTGAGCCAGAGCTCTTGTGAGAGTGATGTGGCCGTCAAGGATGGAGCGCGAAGCATCTGATATCGGCTCGTTGTGATCGTCGCCGTCTACGAGTACTGTGTAGATTCCTGTGATACTCCCAGTTTCACCTGCACCCGCTCTCTCTAAAATCTGTGGAAGTAAAGCAAACACGCTAGGCGGGTAGCCGCGTGTAGCTGGCGGCTCGCCGGCCGAGAGACCAACTTCACGCTGTGCCATGCAGCACCGGGTGAGGCTATCCATCATGAACAACACGTCAGCGCCTTGGTCTCGAAACCATTCAGCGATGCGCGTCGCGACAAACGCGGCCCTGATGCGCACAAGAGCTGGCTGCTCGCTAGTAGCGACAATAACAACTGAGCGCTTTAAGCCCTCTTCACCCAGGTCTGATTCTAGGAATTCTCGTACTTCGCGCCCACGCTCTCCAATTAAAGCAACAACATTGACGTCTGCGGCGGTGTTGCGGGCAACCATGCCCATGAGTGTCGATTTACCCACACCAGAACCGGCGAACACTCCGATACGCTGACCTCTACCCAGAGCAGACGTTGCATCCCACGCACGCACACCTAGGCTTAGCGGCTCTGTGATACGCTGTCTTGTCAAAGGGTGCGGCACACTGCTGCCGTGTAGAGCTACTCGCTCCCCTTCCCATGCGCCCTTGTCGTCGAGAATGTCGCCAAGGCCGTCCAGAACGCGTCCTCGCAGGTCCCAACCTACAGGAACGCTTGGGCTCTGACCCGTAGCAACAACTCTTGCGCCAGCTCGCAGTCCGGTAGTGTCGCCAAGAGGCATGCACGACACGTAGCCGTCGCTTACCGCAACTACTTCCGCACGTAGGTTATGCCCCTCGACCCAAACCTCTTCACCAATGCCAGCCTCGAGCCCCGCTACGTCGAAACGCAGACCAACAACGTTCTGCACAGCTCCGGTAAGTAGAGGCCTGGCTGCACTAGTGCTGCGGTTCTGCGCTGTCTGCGCCCAAATCATCTTCGTCATGACACGAACTCGTCGCCACCGCGGGCGAGAACGAGCTGTCCTTGTTCTTCTAGGGTTCTGATAACCCGAACAATCGCCACTTGTTCTTCTTCTACCTGCTTTAGACGTACAGGTCCGAGGAGTACGATTTCTTCTTCAAGGTTCTGTCCTGCGCGTTCAGACATGTTCTTGATAATCTTCGTTTTCACCTCGTCACGAACGCCCTTTAGCGCTACAGCTAACTGCTTGACGTCAACTTGACGCAGGATGAGCTGGATAGCTTTGTCGTCGAGCTGTGTTATGTCTTCAAATACGAACATGCGACTTCGCACAATTTCAGCGAGCTCTGGGTCGCGGCTGCTGAGACCCTCAAAGATGCCGCGCTCAGTTGCTCGGTCTGAGCGGTTCAGAATATCTACCAGGAGCTGTAAGCCGTCTTGTACAGAAGAGGTCGTCGTTTGGTTAGACACGATAGAAGAGAACTTGCGCGCCAACGCCGTTTCGATGTGTGACACGACCTCAGGGCTTGTGCGATCTAGCTTCGCGATGCGGATACTCACGTCGCGCTGCGTTTCCTCAGGGAGACCGCCCAAGACGAGACTGGCCTGGTTGGGGTGCATGTGTGCCATAACTAACGCGATCGTCTGTGGGTGCTCCTCTCGTAAGAACGAGAGCACTTGTCGAACATCAGCTTTTCGCAGAAACTCAAACGGAGCGTCAGCGAAGGAGGCAGCCAACCGCTCTACGATCTCAGCCGCACGATCCACGCCTAAGCTTGCTTCGAGAAGGTCTTTAGCGACCTCTACGCCACCTGCGGCGTAACTCTCACGAGCCTTGGCTATTGTAGAGAACTCGGTTATGACTGCGTCAGCGTCGCTTTTTCGAACGACGTTCTGGCGGGCGATCTCGGTCGCGATCTCCTCAACTTCGGCTTCGCGAAGCATCTGCATGACACGTCCGGCACGCTCACGCCCCATACACATCAAAAACACGGCAGCTTTCTGCGCGCCCGTCATCTCCCCGGCCATTGGTTACCCTCTCGGATCCGACAACCAGGTACGCAAGACCTGGGCTACTGCTTCAGGGTTCGTATCAGCAAGGCGACTCATCTTGTCCGCAGTTTCATCGCGCTCTAGGTCGAAGTCATCGTCATCGTCGTTGCGCACCGTAACCAGCGTAGAACCTTGAGTAGCTCCGCTGTCCCTGTTAGACAAACCGGAGATGTCTATGCTCTCAACTACCACGGTACGAGCTTTACGAACTGATCTGTAAGCAAAGAAAGCGGCAACTATCATCGCGATCGCAATCAAAGCGCTTCTAATTAGAGCCATCATCTGACGAGAACTCTCAGCGTCACTTGCAGCTTTGTCAGCCGCTTCGATCTCTGCGCTCTGGTCGATGAAAGGTAGTCGGGTTACAACTACCTGGTCGCCACGCGCTGTGTCCATACCGGCGGCTGCTCGCACAAGACCTTCAATGTCGGCTACCTTGTCAGCGGGGACAGCTTCATCGTCTACAACGACAGCAACGCTTAGCTTAACCAGGACCCCCGGCGCTGCTTTCACCTCTTCGACAACCTTGTCGTACAGGTAGTTGCGCTCGCCACTTTCTTTGGTGTAGTCCGTTTGTGCATTATTCGCTGGCGTACTCACTGGCGCGCCGTCAGGTCCGAGAACTGAGTTATTGTTCGGTGTTACACCCTTGTACGTTTCAGTGTTTGGGTTCTCGGTATTGATTAGTCCTGTGTCTGTCTCGGCAGCTGCTCCTACTGGCTTTGTGTAGCGCTCAGATACTTGTGTTTTCTCGTCCATGTTCATTACAGCACTCACAGTGACACTGACCTTGTCAAGACCAGTTGTACGTCCGAGAAGCTGTGTGAGGCTGACTGCAAGATTCTGCTCGAAAGCTGCTTGCTGTTTCTGAACACTCCCACCTGCGGAGAACCCTGCTGCTCCTGGAGCTCGCAGGATGTTACCCTGCGTGTCAGATATGGCAACATCTTCAGGCTTCATGTTGCGGATACTAGAAGACACCAGGAACGAGATCGACTGGATCTGGTCGTCGTTTAGAACTCCCTGACCAGTCGAACGGATAATGACACTCGCGGTAGGAGATCCCGGGTCGTCGATGAAAGCAGATGAGTTCGGGAGGGCGATATGGACTACTGCTCTGTCTACTGAGTCTAGGGCCTCGATGGTGCGGGCAAGCTCGCCCTCGATGGCGCGCTGATACGCGGTACGCTGCTTGAACTCACTGGTCGTGATGCCCTGCTTGTCGAGAAGCGCGTACCCGTCGTTGGAACCAGGCAACCCGCTCGCAGACATAGCAAGACGCGTCTGGTAGACAACCTCGGTCGGGACATAGATAGTTTTCCCGCCGTCTTTGAGTGAGTAGGAAATACCACTTGTCTCAAGAGACTGCACAACGTTCGCAGCGTCACTCTCTGAGAGGTCTGTGTAGAGAGGAGACATGGCAGCACTTCCTCCGCCACTAAAGAGGAGTAGCGAGCCAGCCAGAACAGCAACCACAGCAGCTCCGATGGCTACTCGTTGGAGCGGGTTGGTACGTCGAAGAAGTTCTTGCGCGCGATCACGTGTTGAGCTCATATATTAAACCGGCATCCTCATGATCTCGTTGAAAGCTTCTACCGCACGGTTTCGCACGGCTAGAGCTAGCTGCACTGTGAGCTGAGCGTCCGTTGCCGCCGTAAGGTACTCTGCTGCGGTAACGTCACCAGTTGCGGCACCTGCTGCAAGCTGATTAGCGTTCTGTACTGTGCCTTGGAGGTCGTCGAGCGCACTAGCGAGCTTCTCAGCGAAACCTCCACCAGAACTGCTGCCAGCCCCGACGGAAGCTCCGGCATTCAGAAGTTTTGTAGCGTTACTGCTTGGCCCGATAGAGGATACGCCTACGATAGAAATAGCCATAATCAGCGCCCAATCGTCAGGATTGATTCGTACGCCGCTTTTGCACGCTCGAACACCGAGGCGTTGGCTTGGTAGCCGCGCTGAGCTTCGATCAAGTGAACCATCTGCTCTGATAGGTCGATGTTCGGCTTACGAACCATACCCTGCTCGTCTGCAAGCGGACTGTTCGGGTCGTAGGAAAGGATGCCTTCCGGACTCCCAAAGACAGCACCAGTGACATACACGCCGTCCCCTACTCCCATCTCACCACCCTCTGACGCGGCAACGTTAACGAAGCGTTCCTGAAACGCCGGCTCGTCTGTACGACGAACTGTGTTGATGTTGGAAATGTTGTCAGCTACGGCGTCAAGCCAGAGCTTGTACGCACCCATGCCGCTTGCGGCTGTGCCGAATGTCGAGAAGGCACGGCTTCCGATTTTGTTGATCTCCATGTGTTACCCCTTAGTTCCCTGTGATCGCGGAACGCATCAGCGCGTATTTAGCGTTCATTGCCTGTACGATAAGCTGTACGCGCAGCTTGGTCTCGTCTTGAAGGAGAATCTCTGAGTCAAGGCTCACGTTGTTGCCGTTAAGACGCGTGGGTGACGCCGATGAGGAGACAGTTGGCTCGATGCCGGACGTGTCCTCGCCGTTGCGAAGCGCACTTCGCAAGGTGTCCTCAAAGCTGACCTGCTGGGCGCGGAACCCTGGTGTCTCGACGTTCGCAACGTTGTGCGCAATAGCCTGCTGACGTAGCTCGAGTCCACGAAGGGCGCTTCGTAGCGTGTCAGTAGTTGTGTCTTGGATCGGGCGGATCATCTCTAACCTCCGGGGTTATTCGAAGCCGTCCTGGCAGTTGTGGCACCGCCGAGTTCCTCTGGCCGTGTCTAATGTCTGTATGGAACGTCCGGCTAAAACCGATTTGCGCCCTTGTCTTACCCGTAAAGCATCGGAACGCCAGGGTGAAGTAAGATTTGCATCTTACTGCCCTGGCGTTCCTAGTTCTTTCGCGAGGAAAGACGACATTAAACAGTCTGGAGACCACACCGTCTTGTAACGGTTTGATAACCAGATGCTCCACGCCATTTGAAAGGCTCGCGCCTTTCCGCGTACTTCGCCTTCAGGACTTCCAGGCCGCAGCCCTTGGCCCATTCGCGAAGGAGTTGCATTTCTGGCACGTGACCCCACTCCATGTAGGTGTGGGAGAAATCCCCGTGTTCGACTGCTTCTTTGTACTCCTCTATCGAGAAGACAAAATTCACTTCTACTTCAGAGCACAGGAATTCTGCAAGCTCTGTCGTTGTTGTCTGTTTAGCTTCTGCACTTTTACGGTACGTCAGCACGATTACGTTTACAGCCATAATGGCCCCCTTTGGTTTTTAGACGCTTATGCGTCCATCCACCACCATCAGCGCATTGCAGGCGCTCCCGAGAGGCCTCTAGGATGCTCTGAGGGCTTCACAAAGGCGGGAGTTCGAGGACTTCTCGCACGCGGATGAGAGCAGCCTCCCAGCGCACGTCAACGCGAGCCTGTCCTGCCTCGGCGACGCAACCACCCGGAAGTACGGTGTCGTCTCCGATGACCTTAAGACCGCTCTCTTTTAGAGCTTCTTTGACCTGCTCGACGTCACGCGGCGACACCCGCAAAACCCCAGAATCGCGGCTAGGCAGCAGCGCTGTAGCACGCTGTACGGCATCCATGACAGCTCCGTCTCGGCTGAGCTCTTTCTCGAGAATCTGCTCGCACAATCGGTACGCAAGCTCTACGGCTTCCCGACCGGCCTCCTCTGCAGAGAGTGCGTCGGCTTTCTTTAGCTGCGCGACAGCTTCCTGAATAGCCACATTGCAGCGCTGCGCCTGTTCAAACTGCTCTACAGCAGCAGCGGTTGTTGCTGCGCTCTGTTTACGGGCCTCTTCGGCGCCAGCGTTGAAACCGTTGCGCTCCGCCTGAGCGCGTATGGCGCGCATATGGTCAGCGTCTGATCCTGCAGATGCACGCGTTAGTGCAGCGTCTACGCGAGTGAAGTCAGGAAGATCCCACGGTTTGATCTCACCGTTCATGCCACTCTCCGTCCTCGCGCAGCCAGCGGCGCAGCAATGACACGACTTTTTGAGTATCTGTATCTACTAGTTCTGTGGCGTAGGTCATGGCAGCTTTCACTTCTGGAGTGTCACTGTGCAGCGGTTCTTCTACGGTCGCGGATTCGGCGCTAAAAAATCCACCTCGGCTAGTTGCCGGTGCCGCACTTGACGCCGCCGAGACGTCCCTAGTACTAGTGCGCGGCACATTCGTGGCCGGACGCGATTCGACAGCTCTTCGTATGACGTTTTTACTGACGCTCGAATTGCCGCGGTTTTGGTTGCTCTCGTTACCGAAGTAAGCAAACACCACACCTATAACTAGACCGCTGAAGCCCACAACGAGCAAGAAATTTGCCAAATGAAACATGACGAGCTCACAGCCTCTGATCCAGAAGGACGGACTCGGAGCGTGCAGAATCCAAAGTCGAAGCCTTAGTCATCTCAGCGAAAACTTCTCGAAGTTTCTGTGTTGCGGCTCTTTCAAGCTCGCGACTTCTGGTAAGTAGATCTGCGGCGCGACTTCTGTGAGACGCTGGCACTAAGCCGTGGGGCCCACTCCACTCAGATGCGGAAGCTTCAACGCCGTCCTCGATGGATCTCTCGAAGTCGTTAAGGTTCTCTTCAAACAGGTCTAGCGCGTCGTCCCAGTTCACGCGTGAGCTCGTAGGTGCGTGCCTCCGGATGTCTCCACCGGTTGCACTACAGCCTGAGCAGCCACCGAGAACGCAGACCCGAGTGAGGAGAGTAGGCCGCGGACATGGGAAACTTTAACTTCACTACGGTGCGCTATTGCAGACAGGAGTTCGCCGTAGCACCAGGAGTAGACGCTAGAAAGCTCACCTGAGAACTCCCAGTCGGACGCTTCGATGCCGTCTAAGAGGTGGCTGATGATGTCCTGAGCGTGCGAGACTAAGATGGTCGCTTCTGCAAGGTCTCCAACCTGCAAGGCCGTGCCAGCACCAGCGAGGTCGCGGTCTACGCGCTCGAAGCACATAACTACTACTCGCGCAGGGCTCAGCGTAGTTACAGCGTGGTCCGCGAACTTGTCACGGCCCTGCTGTAATAGGGTGGATCCTGTCGTGTCGACTGGTGTTTGCTGCTTCTCGTTCATATGTGTCCTTTCGATAGAAATAGGGTCGGCCCAACTTCGTAGCTACCTACATTGAACCCATTGCAGAAGAGAGTGACGCCTGTTGCGCTTTCATCTTCCCGATAGTCGAATCCAGCGAGGCGTACTGACGCCGCAGAGAGTCTTCTCTCGCGTTAGCGCGCCGCTCCATGCTGGCTATCTGGGTATTAAAACCCTTGACTCGACTCTTGCGTGCGTTCTCAGCTAACGCAACAGAACCACCGAGCGTATCGAGCGCCGATGTGAGAGCTCCAGCGACTGCACCGGCGATACCTGTTGCGTACTCCACTGTTCCAACAGCGCCAGTGGTGCTCCCCGTGACCATTAAGCGGATACCTTTAGCTCGACTTGTTGCGGTAGTCCCCAAAGACAGGTACTGACCGATTCCGGTTGCGGCCTCCCCGTCGATTGTGCCTGCAGCATCCAGACCAGCGTAAGCATTCACGACGCCTGTCGTTGTCCAGCGCACAGAGAACCCGCTAGCGGAGCCGTACGCCCCAGCAGAAAGCTTCACGCCACTGCTCTCGGAGGCAGTGATACTCATGCCGGCCTTGTCTATCGCCCTCTGCAGCCCGCCTGCGATACTTTGCGCGCTCTCGCCTGCGGTTGTTGTGTACGTAGCACTAACGGAGCCCCTCGTTACGAGGATTGTCTCTGAACCACTCGCACCACCTGGGTACTCAGTTGCGCTCTCGGCCTTGGTCGCAGCACGCGACAGAGACACAGCGTACGTCCCGGCAGACGTCGCAGCTGTAGCCGCCACGTACTGCATATTAGACCCGGTGATAACCGCTTTTCGAGCAAGCTTTAATACAGTACCCGAAGGGTCCTTCTGGTACGCAGCGAGGAACTTCTTCGAGTCGAGCGCGACTGTGTTGGTTCTAGAGATGCTCAAACCGTCGATGCCGCTCCCGGAGAACGAAGAAACAATATTCCTAATCAATGATCGTACGGTCGAGTCTCCGGATAAAGGTCCAGAGTTGTTGGACCCTGGAGTCCCAAGAGCAGACTGTTTTTTAAGCTCCGTCA
>Ga0209107_10000981_pt1 | contig 16159 bp, 16 predicted proteins | sample LakErihyJuly2011_2_FD_187460 | JGI IMG/M metagenome (GOLD analysis project Ga0209107, IMG submission 187460) | Freshwater microbial communities from dead zone in Lake Erie, Canada - CCB hypolimnion July 2011 (SPAdes) (version 2) | ecosystem: Environmental > Aquatic > Freshwater > Lentic >... | reverse complement strand
TTAGAAATAAAACAAAATAAATTTATTTATATTTCTGATTTAATGTAAAAGTACAAAAAATAATTTAAATTAAAGAATATTTTACCTCAAAATACATATTAATAATTATTTTAGTAATAAATATTAACTGGAACTCTTGATAAATTCCTTGGTAAATTAAAACATTCTTAATATTAAAATAAAAAGCAAAATAAAAATTTAAGTAAAAGTTATAATGAACCTATTAATATTAATAATCTAAATTTTGATAACAATGATTCTAAAAATTATAAATAAAAAATTTTAAAACTTTTAAACTTTGAAAATGAAAAATTTGATAACGATAATACAGTATAAATTAAATCATCCTAATTAAAACATGATGTGATATAAAATTATAGTAAAATTGTAAAACTCAACTAAATTTTTAATAAAATAAAAGATAGTGATGGTATTCAAAGAAGTTAGTCCAATAACAGAAATAGATAACCAGTAAAAGTTAGTAGACCTAATAGTGTAGGCAATGAAATAAACATTAGCAATAAAATTTAGGATAAAAATAATGATTTTAAACCTGAATTTTATTTATAATAAATTAAAGAATTATTAACATATAATTTAGATAAAAGTAATAGATTAGGTTGTAATAAGAATCTAGACAGAAAAAATTATTATATCTAAAATGCAAAAACAATAAAAAAAAAGAACGTGCTAATAAAAACCGCGATAAATGCAAACAATAAATATCAAAGAGATCTTGTTTCATGTAAAAAATATGACAAATTATTTCATAAATTTTATAATTCTGTTAGAGATTTAAATCAGTAAGCCACTGCCAAAAATTAATTTTCATAAATCGATGAATAAATTATAAATAATTACATTAATTAACACAAATATTCATAACATATCACGAGTTAAAATAGAATGGATTCAGTGATTGATTCAGAATCATAATTTAAATTATTTGAAAAAAAATAATCGCAGGAGAATAAGAATAATGATGAGATTTATTTAAAATAAAACATAAATAATCTATCAAGAACTTAAAAATTTAAAAAAATATCTAATTATAAAAATTAAAACATAATATTTGATTAAATTCCACCTGACATAAATTTAATAAATAAACCTAAATACCGTTAACATATGCTAAATATATAAAAGATAACTTGTGATAGCGAAATCAAACGAGAATAGGCAAATAATTAGTTAACGCAAGTAAATGAAAATTAATAAAGATTTTCATTATTATTAAAACGACAATTAAACATAAATTAAGAAGAGCCACTGTTTAAATAAAATTTTTCGAGTTAGTCTGCAGATAAATATTAAGCTAGAAAAAAAATAATAAATGAATTAGAACAAATATAAAATTAATGCATTGATAATTTAAGTCTCGTAATAAATAAATTGTAAAATAATTTTATTTGAAATTATTTTTTTATAAAAATTAAATTTTTTTATTTTGTTTTTAAATGTTTTTAAAGAAAATAAATTTTTTTTATAAATTCTTGTCTTCATTCTGCTAAACTCATCAATAAGGCTGTTCCTCTTTTCACCCAGAAGTCAATATCCGATGAGCCAATCGCTGAGGGATTGGGTTTAATAGGTAGCATTACTGTCAACATCCATGATGGTTTCTCTCTGTTTCCTGTTCTGTAAGGGTAGTAATAGGTTGGGCATGGGTAGTTCATAGCTCCTTTCTTTTATTTCTATCTTCCTTCGAAGAAGACAGGCTTAAACCAGATGACAGGCATAGGGTAATGCAGTTTCATAGGATCAGCCTCCACAATATAAGTCTTCTCTCCATCCCATTTAGCTCCCTCGATGAATAATCCTTCGACATAGGCGCCTTCCTTAGCTGGTACTGCAACTGGGGTGTCATAAGGCAAGAAATTGAACTCCCATCCAAACTAATCGATAGGAACTCTGAGCTTTCTGGCACTCTACTACAATAAAGCTGTGATGAACCCAGTTGGGAAAGAGAACCCGGAAATCCAGAAGACATTTGGCTAACCCTTAAAAGTCCAATTATTGAGCTAATTAACTCTTAATATCAAATCTTCCACCCAGGATTGCAGAGGTTTAAGAGACATGTAACAGTTCTTCCAGGCATCGGGAACTCTGTTATCGAATAAAGCGTCCATCACCTTCTCAACATCTTCGGAGATAAGCAAGAGACCTTAGAGCCCTTTATCTAAATTTATCAAAGAATTTCTCACATTTATTATAAGCAATTGATATCTAGAAATCTCTTAGAGAAGCACTATTTTGAGAGGGTTAGTTTCTTCCGCAAGATTGAACTTGGTGGCAATTTCCTCCATGTTGAATTATTCTGGGACTTTCTAGTAGATGTCGTGGAGTAGTTTTTAGACGATTTCCTCCTTGCTTGCTTCACCTTTACCAACGCTTTACTTTGGACTGAGTAGTAAAATACTTTCTATTAAAAGATTGGACTGGATAATCTAAGAACTAATTTCAGCGTTAATGTGCTGACCGAATACGTCCGGTTTCTCTACAGCGGGGAAGTCAGATATCTTCATGGCGTAGTAATTAGGTTCACTACCTATCTTCTAGTCAATGTTCTTCAACTCTTTTTGTGAGATCTAATCAGGGATGACGTATTTTGGATCTCCAGTGTCTCCTACTAACTTGTGTTTTTCTTCTTAGATAATCTTATCACAGAAAAAATCTGTGGCATATACGTTGAGGAGTTTTCTATCGTGTTCATCTGTAACCCTTCCACCATAGGTGACTTCAGAGATTAAGAAACGAACTGCATCCCAAGGCGGAGATTTAACCACAGGAGCATCACTCTATTGAATTGCGGATTTATCAGGGACTGTAGTTTCATCTACGTAGATTTTAAGAATATTATCTGCTGTCTCCCAGTCAGCATCATTGAAGTCGTAGACGACGTTCCAACCTAAGTTTTTGAATCTCTTTCTTTCTATTATAATGGCATGGAACCATGTCAGACTGAACAACAATTTTTTATACCATTCCTTATTTTACATGTTTTCCATATCACGTCCCTCACTAAACTTAGCCGATGGCATTTACTAATAGACTCTGATCATGTTGGCTCTTACACCTTTAGGTGGTTCAGAGGTTTGTTTCACACATTTTTGAAGGATAGAAATCGGGAATTTGGGGTGAGGAGCAGAAGAAAGCCAAAGTCTGAAATTCTCATGAACTTGATTTTTATTGATTTCTAGTGTCTCAATAATTTTTTCTAACTCCTTAAGGAAAGAAAGAGATAAATGGCAATTGGCTAGATACAACCAAAATCCTTCCTAAGCGCCCTTAGTAACACTGTCTCTGGCTTTCTTAGCCTATCCTTGACCAAGAGATACAGGTAATAACTAAATTCCCTTCTATGTCGCAAATGTCTAGAGAATACCGAAGGGATCAGTTCCCGGAGAAAGAATGAATATAACAGGGGTAATCTTAGCTGAATTTTCAAACAACTCGTCAAATTTAAATGGAGCTGGCTACACGAACTTCTCACTGATCTTATTATTCACGAAAAGTGATGCTGAGAACAATACTCTATCGGGTCTTATTGTCTTGATCATGATCATTTTACTCAAATGATTACACTTGCCTTCCCATTCTCCTGGTAGGGCTGATATCTCTGGGTTAGAATCCATATACCATCTTCTCCACTCTTTGCTGTTGTGAGTGAACGCACCTACTATACCGGCAAAGTTTGCCATTTTATCAAGATCACAGATAGAATCCCATGAACTCTGGGAAATCCAATCAGGTGTTGGGTTTGGTTATTAAGATTTCCTGTCTGCGAGTGGATCTCCTCCTCTCAAGAAGAAGTTCCATTCATCCTAATCAATATCAGTTGATAAACGCGCAGCCATTTATATCGATAAGAGCAACTTATCACATTCGAAAAGTCCCCTGCATGCGTAGTTATAAACCTCTTCCCTATGTTTAGCTCCTATGGCCTCCAGCTTATCTGCTAAACTATCATTAACCGCGGTTGGTTTGAGTTGATATTAGTCAATAACTTTTCCAAAGAGTGTAATATAAGAATCAAGAGCAAATTAGTACATAGTGTTGACTTATGAGAACTCATTGATTACGAAGAAGAGTTTCGCAGCGGTTTTGGCTAAACTGACGTAATTTTACCTGGCTGCGAGAGTTTTCCTCATTTGAGTCGTTGAGGTCTCCATCTGGTGACGGACTTCCTCTTCTGTTTCTTTTGCTGACTATAGAGCCTTAATTAAGTCCAAATCATCAACCAACTATCCGCTTGACTCCTGCAACATCTTGAGAATTCTATCATCTAGGTCTTTTAACTTCTGTTCATTGTCGGTTTTTTTCTTGACTAGTTCATTTTTGCTTTTCTCAAGTTGAGCTTCCATCTTCTTGATGACTTCGGAGACTAACTACTCTTCTAGACCTTCTTCCTTAACTGTGAAGTTTACTAAAGTAACTCTTGTAGACACTTCTGGTTTATATCTTGGGTTGGAAAGCTTGGTCATCATATATAATTTGAATCTTGGGTCGTATTTAATCTGCTTTTCAGCACTTAAGGTTAGTTGATAACCCATGGAAGTTTTTTAAAGAGATTTTGTCAAGATAGGCTCAAGTGATGGGTCGATATCTTCATCCAAGTTTTAAAAGATAACTACTTCTCCCCATGAGATAGCTTGTTCAATTAACTTCATGTAACCGTCGGTTTAAGGATCGATGATATGGAGATTCATTTTTTTATTATCTGAGTTCTGCTTTCTCTCTCTTTCCATATTTTTTATCCAGTTTAAGGCTTACATCTAAGGATCAATCATGAGTGGGAATCTATTAGATTTAGTGACTAAGACTGCATTTTCTTTAGAGAATTAATCATCTGGTAATCCCTTGAAATTCCAATTCAAAAATTCGATTTATTTGACCAAAAAGTCAGCAAATGAGTAATCTTTGCTATGTGCAATTTTGAAGTCTTTTACCTACTTCATGCATGTACTAACGAATGTCTTTCGATATTATGAAGGGAAAGCTCCAGCATAGCTCATAAAGGCAGAGCTCATTAAAGTATCTCCGATAAGGTATTCATACTTAATCTTTAATCCCTCACTTCTCTAAGCCCAACCCTCTTTAGTTCCTTCCAAACCTGTTATCAGTTTCTCTGCTCTATCCTGTTTCTCGGACAAATTTTTTGTCTACTCTTTGAATTATTCCTGATCTTGTTAAGCTTAGGTTAACTTGTTACTAAGTTCATTGATAGTGTCTTTCAATTTTTTGAAGTTGTCTTAAAGTTGTTGAAGTTCTTCTTCTGATTTTCTGAGTTTTTCTTTAAGCAAATTGACCTTGGCTCGTTTAGGTTCGATGTCTTTGAAAGACTTAGCGTATTATTCCATAGCAATAACCCACTTCCATAAGCATCCTCCAGCGAGAGAGACGGAGTCTATTTTAGAAGTAGACATGTTAGGATCGGATGTCATTTTCTCTATTCTCAACAGAGTTTTCTAAGAGATGTGATCTTTGTCAACGTTTTGCATTCGGGATAAGAAATCTGGCTGCGCAAGTTCCTTTTTAGCAGAAGCCCATGAAGGTTCCTTTCCTAAAATAATCATGATAGCATAGCAGACTGTATCAACTCCTGTTGGGGGTTTGTTATAAGCCTTAATTTCAGCCAATTTTTATTTATCTAGATTCTTCAATCCCTCCATTGCCATCTCAAGAGTGGGCATGGCAGCTTACAAGTCAGCATCTGCATCAGCAGCAATAATTTTGATTTCAGCTTGTTCTTTTTCAACCTATACCTGTCTAATCTCAACTTCTTTTTATTTCTCATTTGCTTCTCTATTCTCACTTTCTATTCTGATCATAAGATCCTCGCACTCCTTACTCTTCTTAGAAAGAACATAAGAATTGACGGATAATTGAGCTTTTAATTGTTCTGAGTCAACAGCTGCATCGTCGAGTTTTCTTAGACCTACTGAAAGTTTTCTTATTTCTGTCCCGAATTCATCTTATTTTGCCTTCAAAAGCTCAACATATCCCTTAACTAATTCTATATAGTTGGTGGGAGTTATATAGACAACTCTTTTGAGATCTTTGTACATTTTTTCAGACAAATCAATTACTTTTTGATGAGAAACGCTGAAGAAAATTGAGATGAAATGTCTTAATTCCTCTTCTGTCATCTTAGGCTCTTCTTCTCCTTCTTTCTTGTCCTCATTCTTCTTCTCTTCTGCTTTCCTGATTTCTTCATTTTTTCTCTTCTCTTCCTCTTCTGCCTTTTGTTCTTCAGTTTTTTCTTTGACTTCTTCATCGGCTGGTTTTTAATCGTCTCCTAGGATGTTTACTTTTTTGAGAAGTTGAACAGCTGTTAGATATTTTCCTGCAACTTCCATTAAAGCCTCTTCTGGCCATGGGAGATACCATATAATGGTTGTGTTATTGACGAGACCTGGATACATTCTGCAATAGTTTCTCATAGTATCTCCAGTCTTTGACATACATATAATAACGTGGAAATTGGTTTGAACCCTGGTGAAGAAGAAATCAATGAGATCCTCGTCTTAAACTCTGGCGTCTTTTTCAAGGCCAAGACTTCTGAGATATTCTTTCTTAATCTTGTCTCGAATGCCTGCGTAGTCTTCTTTAGGAGAGAATAGATTAGGCACTTCACCGACTGTTAGGATGTTATTTATACTTTCGATGAACCCTTCATTAACAATCTGATTATCACTGAACAAGAAAACTCCTGGCTTATTCTTCTGACCAGCTTGCTCACACCAATTCTTGACATCTTCTTTGAATGATTTCATACCATAAGACTTACTGATTTCTATCTCCCAAAGCATGTAATTGGCAATAAATGCTGCTAGTTTAGACAGTGAGTGTCTACCACTTCCACCTTCTCCTACTAACATTCCGTGACCTTTTCCAAGCTTGATTATCCTGTGAATTTTACACACATAGGATATAGCCTCCTCGAATAGAACGATTGGCATTGGAGTCCTTTGTTTTTGATTATATTCCTCTAATTTATCTTCAACAAATGTTTTGAGATCTTTTCTGTCTTTGTATGGCACTTCTACGTAGATGTTTCTTCCACTGTTTTCTTCTAGGAAGTCTACGAAGATGGTGTCCTGCTCCTCATCGTTTGTTGCCTTTCTCATGTCAGTAGATAGAATTTATTCTAATTAATCACCTACTATCTTTTTAAGCTGTGTTCTGTCTTCGAAGTTTATTAATCTATCATGGAAAACTCTTAGGCATTCATGAACCCAGAGTCTGAATACTGTGTCCTTTGAGTCACAATAAAATCTATCTAGCATGTAAACTCCTTGTATGACCTTAGAGATATCTCTCATGTTAAAGAGATAGTGAGACTTAGCAGGTGTGGGTAAGAAACCTTCCTGTACAGATTTGAACAAATTTATAGTTGCTTAAGCAAGATTCTCACTTAATGGCTTAATGTCTTCGTCAAATTCCTAAAACTTGAACGTTAAAATTGATTAGAAGATTCTTTTTATTTGATTATCATGTGGTTAAGTGAAGTTGATCATGTTGAACTTGCTCTAAACTCTTCTTGAGATGTGAGCTCTTCCTCCACTGGGGGGACCCATGCATGTAATCAGTTGGATATCAATTATATATTTGAAAAGATCTCTTTAAATCTTGTCGAACCATCCTTCATAATCAATCCATTATCTTAATAGCTCAAGTGCTGGCTGAGAGCCGTATGTATCCTTTCTTGGCATATTTAGATCATCTATGAAAATGACCATTTTCTTACCATCTGGAATCATTTTTGTCTTTGTTCTTCTAACCAATTTGCTCTCTATCTACTCTTAAGTGTCGGAGGAAGATGTACGAGCTGAGAACACGATAGAAAGAGTTGTGTAGACATCATCAAGCTCTTAAAGAATGTTGTTGATAACTGCGGTTTTTCCTGTTCCAGTGTTACCAACAACTAAGGTGTTAATTTTTGACTTAATTAAGGTAGTTATTAGGAATTTATTTCTTTAAGAATCGACGGTAGGTACCTACATCTTGTGATATGGCATGTTCTGCTAAGGTTTCCACTGAGAGGCGTTAATCTTATCTTCAAATGATTGCCATTCATTCTTGTCATTGCTGATAAAGTAGTCGTAAACGGTGTTTGCGTGTGGGAACATGGATTCAATATCTCTCATGCAGTAATCAATTATCTTCCTGCCGTCCTCGTTGACAGTTGCTCCGAACGACCATATCAGGGAAAAGCACCACCATTTCTCTAGTAGTGCCCAATATATCTCGTTTTTTTCTGGGATATTAAATGAGATATAGTGTGCTTCGTTCTGGACGAATGCGTTCATGAGATTGGTGAGAGACACTACGATGTTAATATCAAGGCATTTCACAAGATCTTTGCATTGCGCCCTTGCCTTAAACATCTTATTTATCCATTTTTCAACTAAATCAAAGAAGAATTCTTGAATTGGGACTTCCTTAATTTTTCCAATCCAGCTTTCCAGATAAGGTTTCCATCCGAGATCGTTTTAATCGATGTAGACCATACCCGCTCTTGAGACAGTAGCAGGAGAAGCCACTGATAGATCTTCAACCTCGAAGATAAGACCAACTTAAGGTGGTAAACTTATTCTATCTCCACTTAACAAGGTTAGTACTTTGTTGTCATCCAGTACAGTGTTCATTGACTCTATCCAAAGAGTATCAACAGGACCATCAAGAATCATCCATCTTTAGTCTAAGCTTTCATCCTTGCATAACCTACTCATCATAGTGCTTAAAACTCCATCAGACCATTCCATAGAGTTATGATCGACCCATCCGTACAACTCATTAAGGCTGACAGATTTAGGATTAAGAACTTCTAATTTAACATGGGGATATTTTTTAGGATCTTAGATGTTTAGGAAATTGAGGGTCTTTTAGAGCATCTTCCAGCAGGTAGATTTTCCGGACAATGCAGCTCCTACTAACATATTTCCATGTCTAGTATTCTTAGTATCATAGAGTTGGATAACCTTGGCCACTATCTCGGCCTTAGGCATCAAGCCTTAGAGTTTTAATTGTTACTCAATAACCTCAAACATCTATTGGTTGGTGGTGTCTTACAAATCCATGTTTGGGAAAAGATCGTTAAATAATGCATTAAATAAGTAAATATCATCTTAAACGAACTTAGGAAGATTCATGTCTCTGATAGCTCTCATAAGAATTAGAGATTCCTGGTTGGATTCTTCCGCTTCGGCTTCTCTGTCTCTCTCTTTGTCTTTACCGATTGTCACTTCAGTTGATTTCTCTCTCCTTATTGCTCCAGCACACATAAGGACTGACTTGATTGCTCTTAATCCAAAGTCGTAATGATCTTGTTTAGAGAGTTATTATATCATCAAATTGTAGAGGGTGACCATTTTTAAGGCGAGAATTCTACCATTCTTGAAACCTTCAGATTAAAGCATGATTTCACAGATAACGGTTGTATCAGGAAGCATCATAGAAATTGGTCTGAAGAGACTTTTAAGGTTATCTGGTAATTCGGATCTTCCAGCATATCCGGGGTTCATAGTAATGAAGATAGCACATGAATCGTTAAGAGGTATAACCTCGTCATCGAAGGCAAATCCTGTTGCATCTGGATCTTCTCTGAATCTTTTCTTGGCGTTCATAATCTGATGCATTTGTTAAGCTACGACTGATAAGACTTCAACTTCTATTCTATTGAACTCATCGAAGCAACCCCAACCACCTGTTTAGACCAACCCAGAAAACATTCTACCAAGTGATTTATAGTCTAAACCCTCACTACAGTTGAATACTAACACAAATTTTCCCATACCTTTACCCAGATCTTTTACTGACTCTGTTTTTCCTGTTCCAGCTGGTCCTTAAGGTGAACCTCCTTTATTCAGTCTCATAGCGGTTGTTAAGGTCATATAACATCTGTCGGTCAGCGCAGTGATTACTAATCTACCGTTATTTCCTTGATATTCGAAACCATATTTAAACTCTTATTCGTTGTTAGTTTAGTAGATAGAGACTTCGTACTGCTCTCCTCCTGGCTGCTTAGCGTAGAAACGTAGTTGTTTGAGCCAATCGAAGGCCTTCTAGGAGAAGCAAGACTTAGCTAAAGCCTCAATTATGTCCTTAGCATGGACCTCAATGGTAATCATGGCTATTATTTTGAGTCTATCGACTTCAGATGAAGGTTTCCTTATAATCTTAGTAAGCTCTGTTATGAAGTGACCTTTTTAGTCTTTAACGGTTTTCCAAACTCTTGCCTTTTCCGGTTTCTCTTCGATCTGTTTTAGGGCGTCTTGGCAGTCCTTAGTCCAGTTTATCTAAGAAGCAACTATAAGAAGCTAACCAGGCCATTATTATATCCATTTCTCAACCCATCTCCAGCCTTCCTTCACTTTCATACTTGTGTGACACAAGAATAGTAACTTTTTAAGACTCTCCTACATAGCAAACTCTACTTTATGTAGCCATTTTTCAACTCCGTAGTCGCAGGGCACCTTTGGATTGAACTTAACGTTTTCCCCTTCAGGTGAGAACATGCTTAATACGTCAAAGTTCTCGACTGGTTTGCCTTTAGCCCCTGTGATTGTTTGATTGGGTTGGAATTCCAGCCTCTTAATTCCTTCGAAGCATTTCTTGATGTGTTTGTTGATTCTTGAAGGATCTTTACTATTTCCTAGAATTTCGAACAAGTCATCGTTCGAGAGGAAGAAGAATCTGGGGAATTCCTTACGATTCCTGTCCAGCAGTTAGTTGAGGATTTTTTGACTCTTATCTAATTCTTTGCTCATATCCGTCAAGTCTTTGAGTAGCCCTTCTTTGCCGAGAGTTCTCTTGGCATTGGGATCTTAGTATAGCTGAGCCATATGTTTTTAGAATTTCTTTTCTGTTTTTTCAAATTAATTGATATCTCCCATCAATTACTTCTTCTGATCATTTTCTCCTCCCGACTAAGAATTAAATATAGCCTCGAGGTAGATCCATTATCGTTGGACCTAGAGGAGCATTTCTAGTGTCTCACTAACAACTTACAAAATATTCTCCCAACCCTCAATTTCTTCTCTGAAAGCCTCATAATAGAGGGAAGTTTTTTGAGATGAAAGAATAGCCATGTGATCTTCAAGGGTAGTGAATACCTCATCAGATTTCTTGACCTTGTACATTCCTTTCTTATGTTCATCAACAACGACTTCCAAAAGCTCCCACTTGGCTCTAATGACAAATAAAGCTGTCTCGATTTTAAACTCCTCTCTCGCAACATCGCAAACATCTCTGACACTATCATGATACTTTAGTAAGTCAATGTTGAAGATTTCTTGAAGTGTGAATGAATCAGAGCTATAGTCAAGTATTGTGCCGATCTTATCTTATAGCTGATTCCAATGTCTCTGCCTCATGTAAGGCTCCTTTAACATCTTAATAAGAGGTAGAGTCTGTCTGAAAGATTCTATCATCTACTTAACACTATTCACTATCTCCCATTTCTTCATCTCCTTGGGGTAGGAGTTCAGCTTTTGGTAGTACTCCTCAGCTAGATCATCTAAAACTTCATTGTCAAAATCTTTGAATTTGATCAGTTTGGTGTCTTCCCATTGATTGTTCCATTCGTTCTTCGTCTTCCAGACACTCTCTAATCTTTCTATCTCCAACTCAACTTGCTCCATTTCAGGAGGGGATACGTATGTTATGTTGAAGAGATCGTAACCAAACTTCATCTGAGTTTCCTTCTTCCTCAATTGCTTGGTTAAGTCTTTGTACTCATTAAGAAGAGAGAATGCCTTCTCGATAGTGTATGTTGCCTGTTGGAAGGGGGCGTTAGCGCTGAAGTGAATCTTATTGTCCCCTGCGTCTTTGATGAATTCCTCAAGGTTTCTATTTGTTTCATGATATAGATCATTATAGACCTTTTGATTTCTTGTCTCAATAGCCTCAAGCATCTCCTAGAAGCCAGCCCAAGCAATTCGCACTTAATTTTTCCTCAGCATGTCCTCTTCTTTAAGCGTCACATTAGACTCTTCTAGTAACTTAAATTTATCTTCAATTGGTTTTATTGATTCCTCTATTTTTAACTTCTCAGCCTTGCACTTATTGAGTGTATCCATGTTGGCTTTCAATTATTTAAGATCCAAGGGGGAGGGTTTAAGATTCAACTCGTTGTTAGTGAAGTAATCGTATAGATCATTGAGAGACTTTAGACCCCTTTTATGGACGGCACTAAGCATGGATGTCTAAAATTGCATCAAGATCTCGACAATAGCTGATTTAATGTTTGTGTTGTCGAGAACGACACAACCTTACTTCTCAGTTGTTCTTTCCTTCTGAGTGTTAGACTAATCCTCCTCTAGTTTTGAGATAAAGTTTTTGATATTGTTGATGTCATCTTAGGATTTAATCAACTACTCAACAAATTTATCCTTGTTTTAAGGTTGTCCCCAGTAGAACTAGGTATGGTTCCAAGTGTCTTTAACGGTTCCTTTGTCTAACTCATTGCAATGTTTCTACAGATTCTACAAGGTTTTGTTGATGTATTTTTGAACATCTCCGTCTGAAGCGATCTTAGATTCAAAGTAGTTTTCCTTTTGTGCAGGTTCCTCCATATTCATGTTCAAATCAACTATTTTTCGTTGAGCTAGAGGGTTGGTCTTAACCTCCTTCTCTCGGAGTATTTTCATTTCCTCCAGTCTTACTTTTCTCTCCTCATACATGACTACTTCCATTCTCTTAAAATCTCTAAGTAGTTCAGCCATGCTCGTCATTGTTATCCTGACAGTCTGGATAAGAGTCTCAGTGCTTGGCTTAAAGACAATGTTATTGTTTTCTAACTCTACATAGAGCTTAATAAGAGGACTAGCTTATTAATTATTGTCCTCATCTCCTACGACTTTTTGGATGTCTAAAAGAGAATTTTTGACAGCTCTTTTGAGAGCCTCTTCAATTTTCTTATCCACTTGGAGAACGTAAGTTCTCCAGACGGCTTGGATTTCCTTGCCTTGCGCTATGAAAGGCTCATAAGTCTCGCAAAGTATCCTCCTTATATCCTCAAACCCAGCCCTAAGCTGCTTATGAATGTGTTCTCTGTGTTCTTTTTAATCTCGATCAAATTTATCGATCTCAACTGGTTTTTTTTTGTCCAAATTTACTAAAATTTTTTAAGATATTTCTAAGCATTTTTATTCAATTCTTTCAGTATTTTGTTTGAACATTTTCAGCTTATTGTACATTTCAATGCAGACCTTTCTGCTCTCAAAGACGAACTTCTCCAATATTCCTTTAGAGCTCCATTTCAGCTTTAAAAGTCCGGGTCTGATCTGGGCGTCTACTAAGTCCATGTGGCCCCTAAATAGCTTCTACTCTAAGTCATCCATGTAGTCCTTAATTTTATTTTGATCTCTAACAACAAGCATCACATACTCTTTGAGAACTCTTAGATTCTCCTTGTTGATTGTGACGAATTCCTCAGCGTAGTTTGGCACAACTGCTCCTAGGGAGGCCAATTTCTTCCATGTAGTAGTCTCATAGATGAGTTTCTCTAACTATCTGTCGAAGTTGCACTCAATGTAGCCTATCTTAGACTTAAGTTATTCTTTCTTGACCAGGAGAAGATCTGGATGATTCTCGTCTGGTCTTAACAGAACTGCTCTATCTAGACATTTAGGACCGAGTCCTTGACCTTTCTCATTTGCTTCCTCTATCTCCTTGTTCTCTTACTTCCATTCATTAATTTTAGTATTTGTGATGCATAGTCTGAATGTCTGCAACACTCCATCATATTTTTCATAGGCTTATTTTTTTATATCGTCGTCTAGGAAGTAAAGCTTGTCGATCCATTCCTTCATCTTCTAGATTCTGCCTATGAGTTGTCTTACCCAGATAGCAGATCCACTGATCTTTCCGTGATTTAGAGGGATGTTGAGTGCATTTGGTGTTTTTAGCTTAGTGTCGTACTCCTATTTGGCTTTTTCCAACTCTTATATGAAGAGTGAAATAACAGCATTAGCCATTTTTTTAACTGCCTCTTTGATGGCAGGTCTCTTTGCTAAGTAGTCGAAGGCCTCGAGCATTTGGGCCCCTTATTGGACAGTTGATACTTAGTCAAAAGCAAAGCTTATTATATTATTGTACATTACATCTAGGTCTTTCAGACCAGTTTTGAAGCTATTGAAAAGCTCGTGCCAATTGGAAGCTTTCACGTCTAGCACTTTATCTTATTCTGAATCTCTAATTTTATCTAAGTGTTTCTTGAAACTTTCCCTGATTTCGGCAAGAATAGTCTCAATTTCAGGACCTCTTGAACCTCCGAACTTAGGTATCTAGTTATCTTTTCCTTTTCCTGCGAATTGGAGTTGGCCTTCACAAATCTCGGTTAACTCGGTACATCTTTAGACGAATGCATCGATCTGCGCGAAGATTGAGTTCTAGTTGAATTCCCATTTTTTACCCTCTTTCTTCTTTTTTATTACCTCTTAGGTTTTTATATATATGGCTTTCCATTATTTTCCGCATTGGATTGAGTCTTGTAAGTCTTGCATACACTTTTCGACATCGCCATCGAGCATATCAGAGATATTTATAGTTGCCTTACATCTTTTTATGATTTCATTAGATATTTTATGTAAGAGCCCACTGATCCTTTCGGGAGAGTTGTAGTGTTGTGAATACTCAGAAATCATCCTTACTCTGTTAAGGAGTCCGAATAAGATAGGTGGAATGTCTTTAGGTGATGATCTTTCTAGAAGCTTGCAAGGCTCGTATAAGGAGTTAAGGTAGGCTAAGTTGTTTTCAGCTTCCTTGGTACCTGTATCTATGTTCTTGGTGGTGTCTTAAAAAGACTCTACGTATGAGGAAGCCACTAACTATAAGATTTTAATAATTTTTTGTAGGTCTGGGTTGTCTAGTTGACTTTAGAGTTAAGCTAGGTTCTCCTTTCTCTTTGACCAGAAAGTGATCTCCTCCAACGGTCCTGCATATTCGTTGTCAGACTGTCCATCTTGGTTGTTAACTATATCTTTGATCTATCTGTACCATTGTATAAGGGTAGGTTCTAACCGAGAGATTAAGTCTTTATCTTAGGAAGCAGTCACTGGGTTTGTGAGATCCTCTTTAGGAATATACAACTTGGTGAATCCTTCTTATTATTGTGAGAGTTCTGTAAGGGTGGCCATGATTCTATGCAATTAAGCGATGAACTCTTTCTTGACGTTTTCCGGCCATGACTGGTCAGCATATATTTGAGGGTTGTAGACATCGTCAAGTAATTTTAAGAGAGTTGTGGTGTGATTAGGCTTGACGGAGGAGTGTTGGATCTATTGCTCTGCGGTTTAGATATCTATTAACTGGCCGTCAACCTTAACGAAATACTCGAAATCGGTGTCGTAGCTTTCACTGTTTAGCTTAGGAGGCTCTGTGTTAGTGAATTTCATTCCGTCTTCTTCAACCCAGAAGAAGAGCTTATAGATGGTTCTGTTGTTGATGAATTCTCGTGCTGCTACGTCTATTGGTCCAGTCCAGCAGCTTGCTTCGTAAACATTCATTTCCTTCTCTAAGGTCTCTTGCATCCATCGGATGATTGCATCAATGCTGTTTTGTCCGGATACTATATTTGTGTTAGTTCTGTTGAAAGTTCTAGTTACCTAGACCTCTTCCTCTTGTTTCTCTCCCTCTTAGGCACCTTCTTCTCCTTCTTTGGGTGCTTCTTGGACTTTATCTTCAGCTGTTCCTTCTTAGCCTTCCTTAGGTGGCTACTCGCCTCCCTCATGCTGAGCCGGATCAGAATTTTAGCCCTGTTCTGCTTAAACTTCTCCTTCTTTTCCTTCTACCTTTTCTACTGCGTTGTCTTCATTTTTGGGTGGTTACTCACCCGTTTATTCTATATTTTCAACTTCTTCGCTCATTTTTTTTTAGCTTTTTTTTGTAACTTTTTATTTTTTGAAATTAATTTATATCTTAAATTTATTTCAAAAATTCAGTTTAATAAAAAATTCAAATGTGTTATAAATAAAAATTATATAATTAGTATAAATAAAAAAGTTTAAAAATAATTCAACATAAAATTATATATTATTTATTTTATTAATTTATGTATATTGAATTCAAATATTTTTTTTTATTTATTTAATTTAAAAACGACTATTTTTGAGTTTTTATAAGTGGATTATTACGAAAAAATAAATTAAAAATT
>Ga0209107_10000979_pt1 | contig 16176 bp, 10 predicted proteins | sample LakErihyJuly2011_2_FD_187460 | JGI IMG/M metagenome (GOLD analysis project Ga0209107, IMG submission 187460) | Freshwater microbial communities from dead zone in Lake Erie, Canada - CCB hypolimnion July 2011 (SPAdes) (version 2) | ecosystem: Environmental > Aquatic > Freshwater > Lentic >... | reverse complement strand
TCTTCTTAAGTTCCGTATACATCTTCTTGACAAACTTATTGTAAGGGGTCAACTGACGTTTTGATTCACCTTCGGTGCCTTCAGTCACTTCAGTTCCCTTGCTATAACTATGGTTCATTCTCTAGATATCTCTATTTGTATAGTAGTTATTTTTTATATAACTCATTCAAGAATCACCAAGAATCCTCTTATAGGACACCTTGTTATACCTGTCAGTCCTTTCAGTCCCGGTAGTCCCGGCGCTAGCGCCAGCAGTCATTTCAGTCCCCATCATATTCGTACGTATATAAGCGACCGCCTGGAGACAAGCATCGCATAAATCATCCTTTTTCTTGTTATTGTCAAATATCTCACAAAGCACCTCATCGTCTTTAATATAGTTTCTACATATCTCTATACTGGTCTGCTTATTCATCTTATATTTATCACGACGAAACCCTTTAGCGTTTTTGCCAGCTTTGGGCTTCTCGGTATCATCCATTTTAACCTGGATGGCAGGTTTATACTCGTGCGTTTTCGTCTTAAGACCCGCATTAACGAGCACCACGTTATCTACGACCTTATCCCAGTATTTAAGGAGACTGAAGTAGCAGTAAATAATATATTGAATGGTTTTCATCATACCGTTTAGGTTGGATGGCTGGTTCTCAATAAGCACATAATCTATTGTGGCAATTCCTTTGTCTTTTAGGGAGCCGACGATATTATCAAGTTCCATATAGATACGCTCTGCGATATCCTCAATCCCCTTAATGTCTTTCTTCTTCTCTGCCAGAGATATTATTCGCCAATCCAATACGAAGATTTCGTCATCAGTCCTTTCTAGAATACACAGGGCGAGATTCTTAATACCAATATCAAAACTTATATATACCATTCTAGGAACACATACATATATATTAAAACATATATTTATATGTATTCGCGAAGCCAGCGAAGCCAGCTACGACCGTTTCGTGCCTAAAGGCTTCTATGAAGCAGAGTAATATTCTTCTTATTGAATGTGGTAATATTGTGGTGCTTAATGAGCGTCGTAAGATTCAACCAGAATGTATCGTTGGTATATTTGTTATTATATTTATTAATCTTCTTATATTTTCTATATAACCACTTATGTAGCTTTTCTAGGATGATGCTGTTCGCAGGGTTATTCTTGACATACATCTTCTTGCTAGCGATTAATCGGGATACGAATTGTTTTAACTCGGCTATTTTGGCATATTCAAGGGGTATATTTTCCCACAGATTATGGAACTTCAGGTAATCGTATGTGGGACATAGAAGCAGATGGTCGGTGTAGTCTATAAACGTCGGGTTATTATCTATTACCAATATGTTATTAAGGATGGCTCCTGTTGCCGCTACAGCTTGCGTCTTTGGAATCTTCAGCGCCTTTAAAAGTTGCGGTAATATTTTATTGACAGACTTCTTAATATTGCCAGCAGAATCCTTAATACAGTTGTCTCTCGTAAAAATCGGCCTATTAAACTTGATGTTGTTTTGCTTTTCTATAATTAGAATCTCTTTATTCGCCCATGTTTTCTCTGAAGCCGTATAGATAAAGAAATAGCTGTTAGGGAACCTTTTTCGCATCTCACTCATAAATGTCGCGAAGTGAGGTCGTAGTAGTTTAGATTGTAGGTTATAGCAGTGCTCTAGGTTTTTATCGCACTGGCTCTTATATTTTGCCAGATTTACCAGCTGAATATTGGTATTCTTTAATATTATATTTTTCCTGATGATTTCCTGAATATTATAGATATCACATTGATAACTACAATCGCCTATTATGGTTCCGTCTAAATCCAACAGGAATATATGTGGTTCATAATTATTATTCATTTGTAATACTAATACTATATAATAATGATATAATTTATATAATACTGGAGCTAGGCATCGCTATGCGTCCTCATCAAGTTCAATAGTATCATCTAGTATATCTAGTCCCGTGAGTCCCGAGAGTCCCGTGAGTCCCGAGAGTCTTGCCTTATTTTTCTCATACAATAGCGCCTTGCGCCTATCAATATACTCGGCCATTGAACCAAACCCGTATAATATCATCTCATTTATCTGGTCGTCCGTAAGTTCTAATCGCACCCCCTTTCTATTCACAATCACGTTCATAGAGTACTGCATCATCACATTCTTTGGCATATAATAGTAGTCTTTATCCTCCTCTTTAATCTCGTTAATGGTCACCTGATTGACACGCAACAATTCAAACATCTTACATATTTGTCGCAAAATATAAAAGATATTAATCTTGGTATCTGTAGGAACGTATTCGGGCTTCTCTTTATACAATATCATAGCAATAATATTCTCCTTGGAGACGTGTGAGAATACTTTGATAGGGAAGTTATTAGAGAATGCCCCATCGTAATAATGTTCGCCTTCAATAACAATTGGTGCGAATATCAAGGGAACCGCCATAGATGCTTCGCAAGCAGTGAATACCGATATATCAGGGGTATCCTCAATAGAAAAAATGCGGTTCTCGCATCTATTAATGTTCGTCGTAGAAAAATAGAGATTCACACCGAACCTCTTGGAAGCCTCCTTAAATGTTATATCGGTCATATCGGGATACTTTACACGAAGTTTCTTTCGCAGGTGTTCCATAAAATGGACGATAGAGCATAGCCCGAGGTGTGATATGATTCTATAATAGTTTTTTGTCGGTATATTACACAGGGCGTTATCGTCTTTGGAGTTGTAAATAATCTCTTCAATCTCCTCAATTGTCAATTTGAAGGTAATAAAAAGGGCGACAAAGGAACCAATAGAGTTCGCAGAAATATGCGTAATGTTTTTATGTAAGTTTTCTATATATAGATAGCGTAGCGCTCCTATAAATATCACGCCCCTCATACCTCCGCCAGATAAAACGAGATGTGTGATATTCAATTTATCCATCATGTAGTTCTATGTATAGTATAATATTGTATAATATTGTATAATATTGTATAGTATTGTATTAAAATATCTAATATTTTGTTTATATATAAGATTAGGCTATAGGCCATTAAATATTAAATATTAAATATTAAATATTAAATATTAGAATTGTACTCACAGATATCTATGTTGTAATAGATTAGCGCCTCTTTCGCCGTGTTATTTTCGGCCTCCTTCTTGTTGCTCCCAGTGGATGTGGCGATTATAGCGTTGTTCCTGTCTTTTATACAATATGTGAAGACACGGATATTATCTTTCATCGCAATCTTTACTTCGTAGAACTTCGGTATATCTTGGAGGTTGTGCATCATATAGGATACTAGCATATCCTTGTAATTATTCTTGATTCGTATCAATTCGCAAAAGTCAATGTAATTCTCTATGATGTAAATGATAAAGCTCTCTACAATGAAATAGCCTGCTCCCGTAAATGGGGCGATTTTAATGGTATTCGGGAGTTGGACTTTATCGCTCTCCGTTTGAAAATCAAGAAAAAGGGCGCCTATAAACGCCTCAAATATATCCTCCATTATTTTGAAATTATCTCGGCCACCCGATTCCTCAACCTGTTTGGATATTATAGCAAACTTTGGAAACCCGATTTTGGCAGAGAGATACCCGAGCATTCGGCCATTCACAATCTTCGTCCTGATTTTTGAAAGGAAGCCCTCATTCTGGTCTGGAAACCTGCTATATAAATAGTTGGCGACTATCATACCGATGAGCGAATCACCGAGGAACTCTAGGCGTTCGTAGGACATATCTTGAAGCGGTAGGCAATCCGTCGGGCAGTTAATATTACTCTTATCAAAGTCAATGTTTTTCATAGTACAATAGGATTTATGGACGAACGCCACGCGATATAAATCAACGTTCTTAAACTGAATGTCGTTTAACCCGTTATTATTGAATATCTGCGCAAGGTCTTCGCATTGTAAGAGAACGTTCTTATTATTGTAGGGCTGGCAGGTGATATCAATCTCCTTCGTTTTATTGTGTATTCCTTGAATGCGTTTCATACCTCTATCTAGACTTGGCTCCTAAACTATATTTGGCGTAATAGTATTATATCATTTTTTCCTATATACTTTTATTATATATCCCTTTATTATATAAATATTAATTGTTTATTTCTTTTAAATAGAATAAAATAGTATTGTATATTGTATAATGGATGACTTTATTATTCAAGATACCGAACCAATCCTCAAAGTGGATTCGCTAGGTATTGGCATTGATGCGTTAAGCGATATTCAGCGATTGTCTCTTGACGATAACGAATATTTAGTCGTCGGCGATGGTATGGGAACCGCCAACTACAATAGCAACCAGATGGATACGAAGTGGAATATGTATGTTAATCACGAAGGCGTCGCTATCAATACTTCCCGGTATATATCCTCCAATTATCGGGAGCCCAATGCGTCCCTTTACGTGAATAGGAATATCCAGTGCGACGGCATAATTCAGGCGCACGGAATCCATTTTAGTAACATATCTATTAGCGGGGAGATTGGCAGCAACGCCCTCGTTGATTTAATAAAGGGCGTGAACGACCTGTCGCAGTCACAGCCATTCAAGACGGGCGTCGTAACCTACTTTAACAACTTATATAATATGAAGTATCTCGTGAATAATATATATACACCGAATTACCTTACATTAGGCGGGTTGGTTGATACGAATTATAATCAGCATCCCTTGAATATCAATTCTACGCCCAACAACGACTTCAACAACATCCACATCGCATTGCGAAACGACACATATAACACGACAACAAACGAATTATCCAAGTTAAGCATCGGTATCATTGGCGGTAGCAATATATCGCCCGCCGTCATTTCAACGACGAAAGGGATGCCCCTAGAGTTTCACGTTAATAAATCGGCGAAAGAAATCAATGCCTTGTATAACAGGGAGGCCGTCCCCACCTATTCAAATGACACGGATTTCGCAGCATTGACGATTGATAATAACGGGAACGTATGTATCGGTAAAAATATTGCGGAAAACATCACCTATTACAAGAACGTGCTAAACAACGGCGTCAGCTCCAACATTTCAATTACGAAGCAGATGCGATTTGACGTGAAGGGCGCGTCCAAGTTTGACGACATCATCATCTATGATAATTTCGCCAACGACTACAAGCATATTGACGACGTATATATTCGGGCGGACGGAGTAGGTAGCATTCGGCCGTCGCAAATAACAGCAGGCATCTTCAACGGGACTAGTTATACTTTTAATAACGTGGATATACGGGATACTTTAAGTAGCGTAAATATAGACGTCGCAGATACGTTGGTCGCGCACAACATAAATGTGAATAATATCTCTGTGTTTGACAATGCGGTTTTTCGTGGAACCGCCAGTTTTATTAACACCGACCAATTATCTATTAATCACCTGAATATCACGAATGATTTGTTTATTGGCGGAACCCGAGTGAGTCCTATAAATATTGCCGACGAAACGCTGGGTTATACGACGTTAAGCAGTACTACTGGCAACGGGAATAAGTATTTTTTCACCTACGTCCATAGTAATATCGCAAATCTTGATGCGAATCGCAATATCAGTTTTCCAAATAAATTGAGCGTCGGTCCCGGAAAAGATGCGGGTTTCAATGGTATCGTCAATATATTCAAGGATACGATTTCTAGCAATAATATTGAGGTCATCATACAGAACAAGGTAAATGACAACAAGTTCATTGGCAAGGTCGGGCATCTTTCGTACCTGGACTTTTATGATAATAGTTTGTTAATAAATACCAACAATGTTCCTGACAAAAAACACAATATATACTTTTACCCGTCCTTTGACATATCAAGATTAGAGAACAATGTATTCGGCAACAACCTGGTTAATACACCGCCTATGCTATCTATAACGAATAGTGGTGTCGGCGTGAATACGAAGTTGCCTCACGAAGGGATTCATTTGGATATTGATGGCAAAATAGCGGCGACCGATTATTACCTCTACAAGGACGATGTTATCACCAAAATGTCAGGGTTCGTCCATAACAGCTACAAGAATTATTACAATATATATAATGAGAATACTTTCAAATACTGTATCAACTATGACAACATCACATCTTACTCGGCGAAAATGCGAGGGCTAAATGTCAAGTTAGGGATTAATAGCGATGCCTATTATCAAAACGACAAGCTCATAGAGACTCTTCAAGTCACCAACAATCCTGGGAGTTTTTATACGAATAAGAAAATATCGCTTGGGTGGAGCGGAGAAGACGTTCATCTGCCTTTACAGATTCGCAATACGAATATAGAGGATTATAACCATTCCGTAATACGAATCTACAGGGGGGTGCGCGGTGGCGGGGTACATAACAACGCAGACTACAGCGGTATTGACATTTGCGAATACGACAGAGACCTTACGGATGACCGAGATTTGGAGAAGTGGTTCATTTATAAGAACCACAAGTATAACGACATAGATTCACGTGATATCGCTAGAATTGGCCCACTACAGATTGGATATACGGATAAGACGATTGAGCCGACCTCCTTTGGGATGTCTATGTATTACAATACGATTAATTCAAATTACCACGTTGATTTCAATAACCCTAACGTATCCTATGACTTTCTAAATGCGGAGAGGAATGCTGCGGTGTCTATCTATGGGGATTTGGAGGTTTATGGTAATATAAATATTATAGATAATAGCAGTAATAACTTCAACTTTCGCCTCAAAAAAGTAGAAGGGCTCACTGAACTTGCCAAATATATAGATGTGGTATCTGTTTCTAACGTCATCTACAAGAACATTATGGAATACAGCGATATTGAGTATTCGGGCAAGAACATCATATTTAAACCTACGAAATCAATCATCGTGGATTCAATGATAAATACGGATATCCCGCTGGTCGTTAAGCAGAATAATGATGCGTATTCGGTCGCCAAGTTTATTACATATACTTCTAATGTGCTTACGGACGCGAATGCGGCGAATGCGGCGAATGCGGCTGGCGCGAATCACTACCACGATTATTCGGCATTAGAACTCGGTATTTATAAATATAATGACTTTACTACTTATTATGACAAAGACAACAATAATAATATCAAGAATATGGTACAAATACTCGTTTCTAATAATAATCATATTAATACGGTAGGGAACACAAACCTCACGTTCAGTTATTACAAGAACGACAGTAATAACGACTTCTATCATCCGTTTGTGGAGTTTAACAACAGTTTTTCAAAGACCTACATGCATCTAGGGCAAGGCGACAGCGGGTACAATAGTAATATCAGCCTTCACATAGACGACGATAATAAGTACGGCATCCAAATCACCAATACCTATAATCCCGTGAAAATGTGTATGGTAAATATCGCAGGAGACCGCAACAAGTATAATATAATCTCGTCGGGAGGCATAGATAATAACTTTAGATTTACCATAGATGCCGCCGTCGTCGGCGCAAATGTAGAGCCTGGGGTGGGTGACCTCGTAAATATGCTTACGATTGACCCATATACTACTGGAATCAACTTGCGGGACGGTGTAAGATACGGGTTTAACGAAACGAATCCCGACCAGACGTTCTCTATGAATAGCGAATATGACGAGCAGACAATGTTAATTAACGCGAGATATACGAAGGATTATGTATATACGAAGGCGACCGTGGATGCGAACAATATAGTATTGACTCATACGCCGAATGCGAACATCTGGGATAACAGCGCGAAAACATACGGCACCCTGTTTGTCAATCGCATATTACCCGAGTATCTCCCCGTCTTTGACGTTGAAGGGAGCAAGATAGAGAATAATGATACGGTCGTCTATAAGACGCTAGAGAATACGAAGACCGTCTCCTATTTATCTAAACATTCAAATATTAATCTTACATACCAATTTACGCATAGTAATGCCACCATTATAAACAGGGATTACAGCACCCGGACTACAAAAATAAATGCGACGCCCACGTATAACATAGAGTTCAACAAGGACACTTCCGTTACTTTTGTAGAGAATGACAAGGAGCTCTTTAATATTACGCCAGCGTTGTCTGTAGGTCGCAATGAGATAGTGGGGTTGGATGAAATGCGGTTAATAAACAACCCGACGTCCAATATTTTTGACATCACTTTAAATAATAATATTACGAGCAAAAACTACTATATGTCCTGTATATTCAACAATACTTATAATATCCCTTCGCATTTAGCGGGAATCACCACGTCTAACACCGTATTCACGTCAAATTACAGGAGAATTGTAGATGTGGCTAGGGGCGAAACCAGTAATATCATCTCGCTGAATAATGAGATATACAGTTATTTACCTAGAATCAACGTCAATAACTGGACGGTCGCTAAACTGTTTGTCAATAAAAATGTAATAAGGCTGGACGACATCAACTCGCTATCCAACGTATATATTGATTCGCTGACATCAAATATCGTCCGTTATAATTATAACGAGGATTTATCAGCCCCCTATCTATATACGGGTAAGTTTGCCATACATAGAGGGAACGTTTTCACGATAAACAGTTCAAATATTGTCATCAATACCACGTCCAACAACGATTACGTGGTAAGCTTCAGCTCTAACGTAATATACACTGATTATAATACGAGCTATGATAACATATCTAATATACTGGCGATTAGCACGTCAAACGAGATTGTGGATGACGGGATGGGGACGGGGTTGGGAACAGAGCTGATTCACTTCGGTTCCAATATCATAAAGGATGAGTTCGCTATTTACGGAGCGGGTTTAAGCAACTCCATTATTATTAATGAGTATTACTGGCGCAATATTGTAAATAATAACCTGGATAACACTATAAATATACAATTAACCAACTTTAATAAAACGAAGTTGAAACCTCATATAATACTTGCGAACTCTGTGAAGGAGGAGGAATCAAGTAGGAAAAACATAATTAACGAGATATATAGTTATGACGGCAATCTGCGATTCAATTACAGCGACAATATTTACGAGCACCCGCAATTACTTATAGACAAGCTCGGCAACGTCAGGTTTTATGGAAATGTATTGACGAGCAACGACTTATTTATAAGTGGCCGGATATTTAACGTGAATGGCACGAATATCATAGAGACCCTTGATTCAAAAATAGCGAGTCTTGAAACGACCAGTTCCAATTTGCTTTTGACAAATACCGAGGCTTTGAACGCCACCATTATATTAAACGACTTTAATGCGAGCAACTATATATTCTCTACGAGCAATACCCTAATCAACAAAGCGAACTTCAACGACCTCAACAGTAGCAACTACACCCTCGCCACTAGCAATACATTAATTGCCAAGGCAAACTTCAACGACCTCAACAGTAGCAACTATACGCTCGCCACGAGCAATACCCTAATTGCCAAGGCGAACTTCAACGACCTCAACAGTAGCAACTACACCCTCGCTACTAGCAATACCCTAATTGCCAAGGCCAACTTTAATGATAACAACAGTAGCAACTATACGCTCGCCACGAGCAATACCTTAATTGCCAAAGCGAACTTCAACGATAACAACAGTAGCAACTATACGCTCGCTACTAGCAATACCTTAATTGCCAAGGCCAACTTCAACGATAATAACAGTAGCAACTATGTGCTGGCGACGAGCAATCTCATATCTACCCGAATAAGTAACTTGACGACGGATATGATAAGGGAAAATGCGGGGGCTGTGAATAGGTTCATTGTCAATAACGCCTATAATAGTCATCTCAATATTGATGGTAATTTGACGGTGACATCAAACTTGATAGTGCTAGGCGCTAGCACCACATTAGAGACGGAAGTATATACGACGGAGCGACTTGAGATAAACAATGCCAACAATGACTCAAGGGCGCTAGTGATTCAGCAGAGGGATATTATAAATGATATAATACGGGCTTCTAACAGGGATTCTAACGTATTTACGATTGGTAATAATGGGGATGTTAGGATTGCGGGGACTTATATTAAAAATAATAGGGATGTGCTTATTGACACGAGCAACTACGTGGTGGCGACGAGCAATATCATAAGCAGGCGAATAACGGATACCGCTTCTAATATCGGGGTGACGATGCGTATAAATGACACGAATAACAGCAACTACGTGTTATCAACAAGCGCCCTATTGACTTTCGCAATAAATAACACGAAGACGGCGTGGGTTATGAACGCAAGTAACGTATATACCATGAGTAGCGTGTCAATTGGAACGGCGAGCAACATAGATACGCTAACAGTTGATGGGGCGATTATTTGTTCGCGTGGTATTACTACGTCGTTCTCTGACAACCGGTTAAAAGATTACACGTCTAATATAGCGAACCCCATAGAACTAATCAATAAATTGAACGGGTTCCATTTTGTCCCTAATGAATTGGCGCATAACTATGGATTTTCTAGAGCCCCTGACATCGGCTTAAGCGCCCAGGAAGTCCAAAGTATTCTGCCTGACATTGTAAAGATTGCGCCATTTGATATGCTTCGGGACGAGCATAATAATATCGTTTCACGGAGTGGTGACAATTATTTGACAATATGCTATGAGAAGATGGCGCCATTATTTGTGGAATCAATAAAGGCTCTTAAAAAGGAGGTGGATGAATTGAGAGCGGAGGTCGCGGAGCTTCGCAAATGTTCTAAACCGGTACAATAATCCAATAATATACTTATTTAGGTTAGGTTATATCAAGAAGTCTTTTAATTTCATTCAATTTATGAATGATAGGACTAGTATCTACATTATTTAAATATATATTAAACCTAGCACACAACCCTTTATATATATCATAAAGGTCTTCTTTGAACTTGTTAGTATCTTCTTTCGTAAGTTCGCTTTCTTCCTTGTCTGCTACATGTAGGTTTTTAAAGAATATTTTGAACTTTGTGTAACCTATAATACACCTGATGTCGTTTTTGGCGACGAGTTGGATGTTAAACTTGACACGCTCTCGCACCTTTTCTTTGAATACCTCTTGTTTTATTTCCTCAAGTAACTTTATAAGCTTCTCTATTTTTCCTTTATATATGGATTTTTGTTTTTCATAATCTTCCTTTATTAGGGTGTTAGTTGTTTCCGCTGTTATGTATTCGCTTTTGAATGAATCGGCTAAATCTTTAAGATTGATACATTTTCTTTTAATAGTAGTAAAATTGTCGGTTATAAAGGTAGTCATAATTACATAGTCGCCATCTGTTTTATCTTCGTCTGTAATTTCATCAACGACCACGCTCGTATTTTCTACGGAACTATATGCGCTTTCACTGCTATTTACGTCGTCTTCATCAAACGGGGGGACATAATCATAATTCTCTGCGATGTCTTTTAATAATAGGTCTATTTTATCAGTGTCAAGGTTTTCAAATAAATACATTATTTCATCTATGCCACTGGTAATCTTCGTCAATTCAACAGTGTAGTTTTTGTAATCCATGTGATCTTTGAAAGATACAGACGACGTCATCCTAATGCTTTAAAAGTCTCCTATTATATTACTATATTACAATATTATACAATATTATACAATACTATACAATACTATACAATACTATAAAATACTATAAAATTATATAAACCTTAATGTACTATAATAAAATATAATGAGTATGTCTGTGTCAGTTGTTAAGGGAGTGTCAGGTAAGAAAATCAAGGAATATCTATTGTCGGCTTTTGAGGATGAAACTGAATATACTCTAGCCGATACAAAGCAGCTTGCCGTATCGGCTTTTAAGGATTCTTTAAAGTCAGGAAAGGGTAAGAAGCGTGTTGTAAAGGTTGATAGCGATGGTGTGGTTATTAAGAAGTTGCCGAGTAAGTACAACCTGTATATTAAGGATGAGATGGCTCGTTTAATTGGAGAGTTTCCTGACAAAGAGAGGAAGGACTTGATGAAACTTGCCGCGAATAATTGGAATGAAAGCAAGGCAAAGAATGCTGAAGATGCGACACCAGTAGCGTAGTAACGTAGCCGTATAAATATTGATTATTTTTATAAAACTATATAGTTATATATTCTAGTAATTCTAGATATATAATATTATATAATATTAAAGCGAATGTCAAATATAGTACCAATAGATACGAAGGGCTTACCCTTGCTTCCTCCATTTTCCTCAATTTATAAAAGATGGAAGGAGATGAAAAGTAAAGATTATGATAGCTTATTAGAGTATCTATATTCAGGAAGTAAAGATGGTTGGAAGAATCCTGTTACTAAAGTCACTATTGCTCGAAGCAGTAACATTATTATAAGTTATTTATCTATCCGTTATTATTATTATCACTTTAATACTTGGGATGATAAGGCGACGGTTCTACTCGGGAACCGAACTTTAACATATAGAGAGCATGTTTTAAACTTCATAGATTTGAAGTACCTTTATAACCCTATGAAAAAGGCATTAAAGCTTGCTAAAAAGGTGTCTCCTAAAGCACAGCCCGCGCCACCCGCGAAGCCAGTACCGCCAGTACAACCAGTACCGGCTGCGCCACAAGCATTTGGGCCTGCTGGGCCTGCTATGAAAAGTAGTTCTTCAAAGAGTGATTCACCGCCAGGTGCCGCTATGAAAAAAAAGGCTACAGTAACGCCAGGTGCAGCTAGAGGTGCTCCAGGTGCCGCTAGAGGTGCTCCAGGTGCTGCTAGAGGTTCGCCAGGTGCTGCTAGAGGTGCTCCAGGTGCTGCTAGAGGTTCGCCAGGTGCCGCTAGAGGTTCTAAAAGTTCCAGTGCTTCAAGTAATAAGCTGACCTTTTCACCTAAATACATAGCTACTGCCATTAGTAGCATGTCTAAATTGAGTGTTAATGCCGATAAAATGTCAGAGAGTAAATGTATGAAGTTTGTGAAAGATATTAGAGAGGCTAAAAGAGGGAAGACTCCGCAAGAATTAAAAACGTTGAAGGTGAAGATAGAAAATCCAGTAACAAATGGCACTATCACTTCTTTAAGAAGCCCTATTATACAGAGCTATTTAGTCAAATGTTATCATTCGTTTGACACGAATGATAAACTAAAGAAGGCTATTAAAAAGGTGGTAGATATTGATATATTAAAAAGTGTGAATGACGCGCGTTTAAAGATAAAGAAAGGCGCCGATGATAAGCTGTTGGTAGCAGTGAAGGAGAATGAAGCGAAGCGGACGGCCGCAGACAAGGCAAAGGAAGCAAAGCGTTTAGCAGCCGAGAAGGAGTTTGAAGCGAAGAAACTCCAGATACCCGTAATTAATACATATATTGATTCTCTTCTAGTTGATTTTAACCATCACTGCGATGAACTGGTGACCGCTTGCGATACTAGAATGGAAAAAGGAAAGAAGATATACATATTGAAAGACCATTCATATATTGCGAATGTTGTTAATTCTATTGTAGCTATCATATATACGTTGTATCTACATTTACCCTACTTCTATGACAAAACGGAAATCAATTATGATGGCAAAATGAGTATTAAAATAATCTTATATGACGAAGAATTATATGAATATTACGCCGATAAAACCATAGTTGACCCCGTTTTACGTCACGAAGACGTAGAAGACGAGCTGATTGATATACAAGAAAGTAACTTCCCTATAATATATCAACACACAAAATTGATGCAAGAGTTAGATAACAGACTGCTAGATTTGATACCTAAAACGGTTGACAATTTTTATCTAAATACCCTGTATAATCGCCAATATGTGTTTAATATATATAAAGATAGAGAAGATATTATGAACTTTGCTGTTACATATAACAGGGTTAATGTATTGGATTCGCGAAGCCCTGGGCCTTTCTTCAGGTTAGCCTTCCCGGAATCTCTTAATTATGCTATTAAACTATTTAATGCCAACTCTCAACCATTCTTATATAATTTAACAAATACTACGCTACCGAAGTATATTCTCATATCAACTATTGACCCATCTATTATGAACACCAAACCATTCGAAGACATTACGGCGAAGATAAATGCTCGCTTAAAAACCTTGCCAACTATATCAGGGTTTGCTAATGAATTGACAGCTAGAAAGAAGGAATACGATGATATGCTTGTGGTAATTAAGAGCAAATCATTTGGCGATAACGAAACAGGTTATGGTGACGAGGATATGATACGCAGGAATATATTATATTCACTAAACGCCCAAAACACGAACTATGTCAAGGTGAATTATCACCGACACAGGAAGGACCTGTATTTTGACAGCGAATTTACGGGAACATTCCCGCTATTTACTTGGATACCTTTGAATCGCAAAAAAGCTGACGACATCTATAATTTCCCTTCGCTTTCTAAATGGCAACCGTACGGGGTCATCTATAATGATACATTCGAGGATGTTGGCAAAGCGTATAAAAATTATGGTGTATCCCCGTGGAGCAAGTTGTTGAATGATACGGTTTATAAGGTAATTTCGGGTGATTTTGAATCCGTAGAAGGTCTCGTAACTCCTTATGAAGTTAAGAGGATGACCCGAAGAGTGAATGATACGTTTGTCTACAAGGATATGGTTGTAGAACCAGGGTATAAAAATGGCAAGGTATATTTATACCACGGTGCGAGAAAAAGATTACACACTATGAAGGATAGAGAGAAGGATATTGAGGTATTAGGATTTTTATCTACAACTATAAATATTTATACAGCGTCATATTATTCTGGTGTAGGAATATATAACGGGGTAACTCCTAACAAGGGCTTCATTTATATAATAGAAACTGACGACCGCCAAGGATATATCAACCTGAATGACATCTTATATCAAATAGTCCTTTTGCCATACACGGTAATTAGAATAATATGCGAGTTCAAGATAGGTGACTTAACAATTATTTTATGTAGGTTAATTAAGACACCGTCTAACAGAAAAAGCAACTACTTACACAAAAAAATGCTAGGTATTCCGCAACCTGCTGGAGCTGCGGCAAAAAGTGATTCTCCTGATGTTTGGGTGGGAGGCATAGGAACTTTAGAACAAATAATGGATACGAAGAAGGGTAAGCTAACTGACAAAAAGAAGACAGTTGCGAGACTCACTGCTGCGCCGTCACTAGCGTCACCCCAGTCGCTAGCGTCACTAGCGTCACCAGCGTCACCCCAGTCACTAGCGTCACTAGCGTCACTAGCGTCACTAGCGTCACCCCAATTAATTAAAAGGAGTTCTAAAAATATTATATACCCGAAGGCGGATATGCGTAAAGTAGGGGATATGCCTGAAGATATCCGCAAATACTATGGACTTACGAAGGAACGTGATGATAAAATGGTGGATATAAATAATGGTTGCCACTTCAGGATATTGTAGAGCGTTTAGGGCGTTTTAGGAATGATGCTTATTTTTTTACTATAAATTATATATACATCTATAATAGATAAATGCCAAAAAAGGGTTCGCCTGGTAGTCCTGGTAGTCCTGCTACTGGCGCTAAAGTAGGTAAGGTAATTAGTCCGGCCGCTCCTCCGGCCGCTTCTTCTGCTGGATTACCAGATATAAAAAGAATAGATACATCCAATTCAAGAATACAGAGATATGCGTAAGTTTAAAGATATGCCACTTGATATCCAAGAATATTATGGTGGTTATAAGAAAAATCATGAGAAAAATCATGAGAAAAATCATGAGAAAAATCATGAGAAAAATCATGAGTACATTGATGTTAGTGGACACTGCTATGTTAGACTGGTTAGCAGAAAGAAGGTGAATAAGATGATTACTGATGATAAAAAATATAGGAAGGATAGGGAAGCAAAGTCATATAGTATAGATAGAAGGGGTATTCTTGATATCAAGGATAGAAAAGCAAGGTCATATTAGTTACTAGGCGTTACTAGGAACGACACCTGTTATATAGCGAATCATATCACTAACTGTTGGGAGATATATGGCACATCCTAGGCAACACATTTGTAGATAATCGTATATCATATCGTATTATTTTATTTTTAATTTTATTTTTAACTTTAGAGTATATAAGTAGAAGATATTGTATTTAGAGGATGAATAGTAGTAGCAGTAATAGAAGAAAATATATCACGGATAACCGAGATTTGTTGTTGAGAAAATACAGGAGACTGCTTAACACCTATACAGTATCTTGTGGGAAAATATTGGCGATGAACGAGTCACAGGCGAGAGAGTCACAGGCGAGAGAGTCACAGGCGAGAGAGTCACAGGCTATCGCAATACCATA